>Ga0163109_10001421_pt1 | contig 18887 bp, 12 predicted proteins | sample CRUFie1St13metaG_FD_108704 | JGI IMG/M metagenome (GOLD analysis project Ga0163109, IMG submission 108704) | Marine microbial communities from the Costa Rica Dome - CRUD Field 142mm St13 metaG | ecosystem: Environmental > Aquatic > Marine > Oceanic > Photic zone | place: Costa Rica: the Eastern... | reverse complement strand
ACTCAATCTCTGCAGATTGAGGATACCAAAATTACACTTCAGACAATTACTAACACTGAAGTTACTAATATTTCAGATATTCCAGTATGGGTAGCAGGTGGTTCTGCAACTGCTGCTACTCTCCCTGATGTAAATTTTGTTTACTATGGTAATAACGTTTACCTTGTAGATTCTACAGGAACATTTGATGCTACTACACCACCAACCCATACGACAGGAACAGTCACGAATGGTAGCGTAGATCTTACTTGGAATAGGACTATCTTTGGATCTTTAGATACCAAAGCAACAACCTTAACTTATGATGTTGAGACATTCTCTGTTAATAATAATTCAATTACTTTAAGTGGAAATTCTACTTTAGGAAAACTTGGATCTCAATCTACTGATTTTGCTATTACACTTACTTCTAATGAGCATCAATTCATTAAGTTTGGATCAACAGGAACCTTAAGTGTAAACACAACGTTTGGTGATGTTGATGCAAATGGTGCAAACGTTGAAACTTATATTCAAGTATTAGATAAAAATCTTCAGCAAGTCAATTTAAAAGATACCAGAATTAAATCTGGTACTGCAACAATTGATACTTCTGTAGGTAATGCAGCATCAGTTACGTTATTCCCATATACTGAAGGATATTCTGGTAAGTTTATGGTAGAAATTAGTGATGATTCTACAACCCCTAGAAGACAATATAGTGAAGTATCTTATCTTGTTACTTCTGATGGTGTAGATATTATCTACACTGAGAATAGTAAGATATATACAGATGTAGTACTATGTAATGTTGAAGCGAACTTGTCCAGTGGAAACATTACAGTTTTAGTTACTGATTTGACAGGATCTTCTACAACAGTTTACAGCATCAAAGTTGTTTCCCAAGCAGTATTAGCATAAACCCATGGCAAGAGTTTTAAAATCCTTACAATCAGAAGGTGGATTTTCTGTTGCAGAAGCAACAATCATTGATGAAAATCGTAACGTTATTGATGCACATAGCATCAAAGTTTTAGACAATGCAAATAATAAATCTTTCAAGAAAGATTATATTGTTCACGGAACGTTAACTGATTCCGTCACCTCTGTTGAGATGACTCCAACTCATGCCGTAGAGGCAAACAGAATTGTATTTGTGAGTGGATTTTTCCTAGGCACCTGGAATGGATATCCAATTGCAGTATTTAATTCAAATGCTAACTCAACAACTGTAAGTTGTGAATTGGAAAGGCATGGATTGGCAAATGGAGCGTTAATTTCAGTAGAATTTGGATCAACTTACACAGCGTTCAATAACAATTACAACATTACTGTAGTTGATGAAGATAATTTTACATTTACCACTAACACTCCATTGGACGTAAATAATCCAGTTCTGTTGCAGCAAGTTTCAATTACTTCATATCCTGTGAACTGGGAACTAGCAATTAAATTAGAATCTGCAGTTATTAGTGATTCTTCAAACAATTTAACTTTAGCAGCAGTAAATAGAACCATTGTAAAAGACAACGTACCACCAGGTCATATTTGGGATATCGCACCTGTAGTAAATAACTCTACTGACATTTTAACATTTTCTCCAACATACACTTCAAACACTAGTGTAGAATCTGTAGGAAATGGAATTAGATGGAGTGGAAAGGTAGAGATTGTATACTCTGAGCGTAGTTACTAATCAGATAAATAAACTTATACGGAGACCATAGGGAGCAAATGGCTTTAGAATTTAATGCTGATAAGGAGATTATCAAGTCAGATCAACTAAAAATAAAAAATGATACTAGTGTTAAATTTGATCTGGGTGGTGGTGCAGACGAAAAGGTAGCGTTATTTGGCACGTTATCTGCTGATGTTGATAAATTAGTTCGTGTTGGAATCAACACTGCCAGTCCTAACTTTGAACTTGACGTAAATGGTCAGATTAGAACCACTACGTCTATCATTTCAGATACTGCACGTATCAACAACTTGGATATTGACACCATTGTCAATGATTCACTGAATCTCAAAGCTCCTATCCTCAACAGTTTTACTGATCCAAATACTGGTCAGGTACTGTTCCCTCGCTCTACTACTCCCGCTTTTAACGACGATAGCAATAAAATTGCTACGACAAATTTTGTATACAATATTGCTACCAATGATGTTGGTGGTCGTATTTATGTTTCTGCTCAAATTGGTTCTGACTCGTTTGATGGTCGCTCCGCCACCAAACCAGTTGCAACGATTAAAAGAGCAACTCAACTTGCAGCAGAAACCACTGATAGAGAAACTTTAATTGTTGCAGGTGGAGATTATTTAGAAGATAACCCAATCTCCTTACCAGATCTTTGTTCTGTTGTTGGTGATAACATTCGTCTGTGTGTTGTTAGACCCCAGAATCCTGGGAAACACATGTTCAAGGCGTCGAACGAGAACTATGTTACAGGTATCACCTTCCGTGATCAAATTGATGGTAATGGTGTAGCAATTAAAACTTGGTCATTTGCTTATGTGTTTGATGATAAGCAAAGATTCTTCTATCCAAAATCACTGGGTGGACAATATGGAAGAACCTTTAACTTAGGTCATACCATCCAAGCAGCACAGAAATGGTCACTTAAATTCACCTCAAATGGTGGAGGCACATTACTTGTTCCTGGACTTACTTTAACTAACACTACTACTAGTGGTTCTGGTGTTATTAGTGAGGTTAATTTTGATGCAAATACAGACCAAACAGGTACTGTAGTTATTGAAAATATCTCTGGTTTAATTGAATCTACTGGAGCAACTTACACATATGTTGCAAATAACCCTCAACAAACATATAATCTTACAGTCAGTATTGCTGAGCAGTTAACTCCTGATGCACAGGTTGTTAAGCATGTAACTACTCACGCAACACATGCAGTACAAACTGTACAATCAGATCTCAATGCATACCCTGATGGTATGATTATTGAACTGAATGTTTATCATGAATATGAGGTTGGTCAGTATGTATCTTTTGAAAACTTCCCATCAAGTGGAACATTTGCTGATCTTAATAGATTAAATGGTCGTCAATATGTTTCGCATAGAATTGAAACTGCTGATGGATTTAGTAAAAAGTTTGTAGTATTTAAAGATACTCCTATTGATCTTACTGCATTAGGTGCATCAAATGGAACATACAATGCAACTGTTAATGGTGTTACTGTAACATCAGACGATCATTACGTTGTATTCTCACTTAACAATTCTCCTATTAAATTTGAAGAATCTGTTAAGAGTCCTAATAGATACCTCGATGCCGTTGATTTGATCGGCAAAAACAGAGAGGGTATTGCAGCAGAAGCACTTAGAAGAGCAAAGGCAGAATACACTGCTTTAGTTGTTCCTGATGAAGCACAATGTAAAACTGACATTGGTCATATTGTAAATGCTATTAACTATGACCTTACATGGGGTGGTAACGCTGCAACAAAAGAAGCAGCAGATTACTACTATGATGCTGGTGCATTAACTCACATTGAGGATCAACTCAAAGAAACTACTTACGCATTTGAGCAAGCAAGAGACCTGTCTATTCAGGCAATGCGTAATCAGTTGAAATATGTTGACACTTCAAGTAGTGGTTCATTTACACGTCCTACTGGATATACAGGTACATATCAATCAGCAACTTGGGATAATAATAAATTTATCGTAGTTGGTGCTTCAGGAGCAATCCACACCTCTACTGACGGTACAAATTACACTGCTCAAACTACTGGAACTACAGAACAACTTAATGATGTTATCTTTAATAAATGGGCAGTAGGTGAAAGAGGAGTTCCTGAATACGTAGTAGTTGGTGCGAATGGCACTATTCTCCATTCAAATGATGCTGTAACTTGGTATTCAAAAACAAGTGGAGTGTCAACAGATCTTCGTGCAGTTGCATACAGTGGAAATACTTACGTAGTTGTTGGTAATGCTGGTACAGTATTAACTTCTCAGAATGTTACTTCTTGGATTTCAAGAACATCTGGAACAACTGAAAATTTATTAGATGTCATCTATAATGATGATGTAGATAAATTTATTGCTATTGGTGCTTCTGGAACTATTTTAGAATCTTCAGATGGTATTACTTGGAGTGCTCAAGAAAGTGGTACATCCGAAGACCTTTATGGAATTACTTGGTCTGAAGGAAGGACGGTAATTGCTGGTGATAATGGTACATTAATAATTAGTGATGATGGTGGACTTACTTGGGAAACAAATATTCTCACCACTAATGTAGAAGCAGATCGTTATCAAGATGCTGCTGATCTTATCCTTAAGAATAAGAAATTAATTGCTGCACAGGCAGTATTTGCTTATGTCGATGCAAACTCATTTACAATTCCAACAGGTAATCAAAATTGTGTAGATGATGTTGTAGATGTTATTGAAGCAATTGCACATGACCTGCGTCATGGTAATAATGCTAAGTCATATGATGCTGCTAGTTACTATGTTGGTACAACTCACGTTGATGGTGAAGAGGCAGAAACTGTAGCAATCATCAATAATGCAAGAGACCTTGCTAAAGATGCAATGCGTAATATTTCAATTACGCTTTCGTATCTTAATAATAACACTTTTACTGCATCACTAGAATCTCAATTTACCTCTGGTATTGAGCAGTTTAAAAAACCAGATATTTCACTTGATGGTAATGATCCAACGACTGCATGTGCTAACGTTGCATCTTCTATTGATACATTAGCATCTATTGTTACTACTGCAGTAACTAATGACAATTTGAATCATGCTACTAGAACTGTACCAACAGGATCTTGGGATCAAGCAATTAGAGAAATCTCTCATGATGGCAATAGATTCTGGGCATCTGGTTCTGGTGGTGGAACACAAAAAATCTATGTCTCTGAAGATAGAGGTAGAACCTGGACACAAGAATATAGCAATAGTGGATCTCAGCACTTAGTCCTAGCATTTAGTTATGATGTTGCTATCGTAGCTGGTGATAATGGTAATGACTTTACCTTTGATGGTGTAGGTAATGAATTTGATGCTTCTATTAATATTGCTCCATTCCAAGATGAAACAATTTCTAACACCTATGATGCAAACAGATTCTTTGCTTGCGATAATGTAGCAAATTCCCTGTTTACTTTATGGAACATTGTTATTGATAGAATTAATGGACGCACAGTTGCGGCGACTACAAATGCAACTTCTGCTTTTGTAGATAGTAATAACAAGTTCTTTAATGTTGGTCATGCATGGGATGATCTGCCAATCATTGAGGTATCACCATACATCTTCAATGCTTCCGTAATTTCTTTCCTTGGTGGTTCTGGATGTGAAATTGATGGTAATAAGGTAGCAACACCAAACGTTAAGAGACCTAACTTACCCCCACAAGGTAAGTCGATGGTTGCTGCAGCATTCACGATTATTTCGTTTGGTGGTACAGGATATGATGTATTTAATGATGGATACACTCAGTTGGTTTCTGTCTTCTGTATCTTTACCCAAGATGGTGCCCTTGTAAGATCTGGTGGTTATGCATCACTGACTAACTCTGCATCTAACTTTGGTACGTTCTCTCTAAGATCTTCAGGTGTAAGAGAAGAAGCATACTCATTTGATAAAGGTATTATTGATAATGTAAGTTTTGATGATATTAACAGACCAGAAATAACTATCTCTGGATTAGGTACAAAACCACTTGAGCATTATATCTTTGCTCCTGGTGGATTTGAAGTAGAAACTCTCTCTGGAAGTAATCCTAGAGTATTCAATGAATTAACAAAATCATCATCTGGTGGTAATGTTATCACAGCAGAAATTCTGTTGAACAAGGCAAATACTCGCCTTAGAGGTAACTTTAACCGCTATACAGATGCAGCAACTTTGATTAGAAACAATGTTCGTTACATTGCTGAGGAAGCATACTTTAGCACTGCAGCAACATCTACTAATTCATTTGATCAGAACAGAGATAAGTGCATTCGAGACGTAGAAGAAATTCTAAAAGCGTGGGCAAATGATATTCAATTTGATTCTAACGACTCTACATGGGATGCCGCTAAACTCTATGTAAGTGGTAATGCTATCAATCATATTGCTGGTTATGAAGCAGCAACTAAAGAAGTTATTGATACTGCAACAACACTTGCTAAGAAAGCAATTAACAATCTCCTGCAGAAAAAAGGAGACACTGCAACATCTGGAGATTACCATGTTGCTCTATGGACTGATGAAGTTCCATATGTAGATACTACCATCACTCATGACATCAGTAGTGCTGGAGGTAATTACGTAAGTGGCGACTGTGCAAATGTACAATCTGCAATTCAAACTCTTTCCGATCTGTTTGATGAGATTATTGACAATCCAACAGTCACAACTCCAATGCCTTCGACAACAACGAGGGATGATGGATTCTTTACCTTAGGTGCTGTCAATAAGGCAAAACTGGTAGATCATGAAGTTGACTTACTTAGACCATCTATCTGTAACTCCTCCTCACATACGTGGGAATTTGCTGGTTCAGGAAATGACTACAACGCTTTACCACAGAATGGTGGTACTAGAGGATCTGATAATACTGAAGATTTTGAACAGGTATCTCAATTAAATGGTCGTGTTTATGCATCAGGTACTGATGAACTTGGCGACTTTAAGATTGGTTATTTTGCTAATGTTGAAAACAGAACTGGTAACATTACCTTCGGTGGTACTGTTGAAATTTCTGAAGTTAGTTTCCTGAAAATTACTGGTAATAATCTTATTATTGAAGGATTCTCCGCAGATAATACATTAGGTTCTATTGCATTGGGTGGACCTGGTGCTAGTGATAACCTTCTGCCAACTCAAAAAGCAGTTAAAGATTACATCTCTAACCAACTTGGTGCTTACATTGGTCGTACTTATTCAACTGTACCAACACCAGGTGCTTTGGTTCAATTGGATGGATCTGGTCGTATTAATATTGACCAACTCCCAGCACTTAGACCATTTAATATCTTTACAGTTGCTGATCAGGCAGCACGTCTTGCTCTTGAAGGACCACTTGCTGGTGATATTGTTATCCAACAGGATACTACAATTTCCTTCATTCTTAACAATGACTTAGAAAGTCAAATTCTTGAATTTGTTCCAAATTCAGGTCATTCATTTGCTTCTGGTAATATCACCACAGCAAGTCCTGGTGGTGGTCAAGGACAAGTAACACAATTCCTTGAGGGTACAGTCAGACAAGTTATTGTTAATAATGGTGGTACTGGATATGCAAATGGAGATACAATTACATTCTCCACACCTTCAGGTGGTACTGCAGCAACTGGTACGCTTACAGTTAATGGTGGTCAAATTACTGGAGTTACCATAACTTCTGGTGGTGACAATTACTTTACTGCACCATCTACTGCAGCAGGTACAATCTCGATTACTACATCTACTGGATCTAACGCAGTCATTACAACATCAATTAGATCTAGATTATACATTGATATTATTAATAGTATCAAGACAGTAGAAACAGATACTATTCAGGATCAAGCAAATCCTGCAAATACTATTACGTTAACTAGTGCAATTAACACATCTGGTTCTAACGCTAATAACTGGGTTCAGTTAACGTCATCTACAATTGACGCATCATTCATTACAACTGGTGTTATTAATCCAGCAAGGTTAGCAAACATTACCGCACAAAACCCAGCAAATGATCTTACTTATTTAAGAGGCGATTCTGTCTTTGCTGAAGCAGTATCATCGATGAGAATTAATGATGATTCTCCAGTTGTAATCGGATCTCAAAATAGTGATAGTGATTACATCAAAGAAGTTCAAATTGAAGACGGTGGATCAGGATATACTGTAGGTTCTTATACTGAACAGGCAGTAACTGGCGGTAATGCTGGTTCTGGAGGATTAAAAGCGACTTACAGAGTTGCTGATGGTGTTGTACAGAAAGTCACAATGACTAACCAGGGAACTGGTTATGATGCAGCAAATCCACCTACTGTATTGTTTAAGGATACTTGGACAACTCCTAGCACACCACAAGTAATTAATTCTATTATTGGTGTACCAGTAATCAACGCAAGTGGTAATATCACAGATGTTTATCTGAAAGATGGTGGATCTGGTCTTGGTTCTAATGTTCCTACTATTGAATTTGAAGGTGGCGGTGGTGTTGATGCTGCTGGAACAGCAACTGTTTCTGATGGTGTAATTAGAACAGTCACAGTCACTTCACAAGGTTTTGGATTTACTTCAGGATTTAACGTAAGTTCTATCCCTTCTGCACTTGGATCTTCTCCAAATACAGCAGCAAATCTATTCTCTATTTTTGCAACTGTTCCTAAGGTTTATAATGATGTCTTTGTGGACATTAGAAGAGTTGATGGTAACACTGCTGCTTCTGATCAATATGGTAAGTTAGGTGTTGCTAGATTCAAGAAATCACAATACAACTTCCTTTCTGACGGTGCTGTTGAACTGAAGACAGGAAACGCTAGTGGTCTTGATGCAGATTTACTTGATGGTTTAGATTCAACTCACTTTACAGATGCCACAAACATCACTTCTGGAACTTTAAACAAAGATCGTCTTCCTGGAGAGATTAGTTCAAACACCACTGGTAATGCAGCAACTAGTGGTAAGGTTAATGTCACTGATGCAAAAACATCAATCTTCTCACCATCAAACTTTGGTAGTGGATTTGTATACCAACTTAAAGATAATAATGATTCTCTAAACTATGGAGCAAGTAATGAGTACCTTGATGATGGTGGTCTCTATCATGGAGTAACTACTTTCAGAAGAGGTGGGGCATCAAATACATTCTCTGATGGTGCAATCACTCAACATGCAAATACTGACAATGGAAACCTGTTCCTTAGAAACAATGGTGTTAACAGAGTTGCTTCTTTGTCAATTACAGCAGCAGGTGCAGGTTATGTAAATGGTACATATAGCAATATCCTCCTTGGTGGTGGTGAAGGTTATGGACTTAGAGCAAATCTTACTGTAAGTGGAGGAGCATTTACAAACGTCGAATTAGTAGATGGTGGTTGGGGTTACAACCAAGATGGTAGTGCAACTCAAACTTTCTCAGCAATTCTTCCTTACGAATACTTTGGTGAGCAAAACACAAGAAATGTAACTACGGTTGCAGTTATTACAGCAACGTTACCTGCATATGTAAACTTTGCTTCAGTAAACACTTGGTCACAATGGAGAAAAGTTTGGCACGATGGTAACGATGGTGTTGGTTCTGGTTTAGATGCTGATCTTTTCCAAGCACATAACTTACGTTGGTTTAACAACCCATTAAATCTTAACTATGATGCTCAATTGATGACTCGTAAGATTCCAACTCAATTGGATGAACATGCCATCAATAAGGAACTGAGAATTACTGTTCCAAGTCCAGCATTCCAAACCAATACTGGTGGTCATTATGATATCTACATTAATGGTCACAATTTAACATCTGAAGTAGTCGCTGCTTTAGATACTGATTCTGGTTCTTCAGGAACTCAACTTAATCTGTATACTGCTAACAATGTTAATGAAGGTACAGTAAGAGTTATTGCAAGAAGGATGAATCTTGATCCTGCAAACTATGAAACTGGATCTAATTTTGTAGAATCAAATACTGAATGGTCTTCTGGACTTTCTGGTCTTGATAGAAATGACCGTGTTGTATATGGTCATAATGTTTATAAGGTTGCTAATGCTAGTACTGGAAACTATACTGCTGGTACGGTTGCACCAGTTCATATTTCTGGTCAAGTCACTGCAACTGGTGGTACTGCAATTTTTGAATTTGAAAGGAAGGTAGAGAATCCTTGGACTATCCTTACTGTTGAACTAACTTCTGGTAACTTAACAAGATCAATTAGAAAAATTGGTACTGCAACTGCTCCTGCAGAATACTATCCTGTCACTGAATTTGGTGTAACTGGAGTTGAAACTTATTCAAGACAAAAGGCACGCCTTGGATCAGATTCAAGTGGTTATGCATTCTTAGAACTGGGTAACTCAGTTGAGTCAACTACTCCATACATTGATTTTAATTCTTCAGGAAATAATGTTGATTATGATGTAAGATTAATCTCATCTAGTGGTTCATCTTCAGTTGGAACTGGTATTCTTAATATTATTGCAAATAATGCTCAGGTAAATGGTAATAACATCTGGCACGCAGGTAATATTACTTTCTCCAATGGTATTACTGCCAATGCATACGATTCAGTAGCAGATGGTAAGGGTGTAATTAGAGATTCTAATGGTAACATTGGAGTCAATAGAATGTATGGAGATGTAACTGGTGTTGCATCTGGTAACCTTCCACTAACTGGTGGTGCTCTTACTGGCAACCTCACCATGAGTAATGGTACTGAGATTGCTCTACAAACTGCTTCAGGTAATGCTAGAGGACATCTCCAGGCAACTGAAACTGATGGACAACATTTAATTATCGCAACTAGTGGTGGAGAAGATATTGCATTTAAGGATGGTGGTCTTTCTGGCACCACAAACATGGTAATTCAAGGTGATGGTCGTGTTGGTATTGGTAGAAATCCCTCATTCAGATTAGATGTTGGTGCCGAAACTAGTCCATTCCAAACTATTGCAAGATTTGGTAGTGGTGGATCTGATGTTTTAATTACACATTCATCTGCAATTATTAGTCATAATAGTTATTACAATGGTGGATGGAAATCTACAGGATCTGGAAAAGCATGTCTGATTAACTTCCAGGGTGGTCAATTTGAAATCAATATGACTGGTGGTTCTGTAGGTGGCGCGGAGCAAGCTCTTAACTTTAACCTAACTCCATTTACTATTAACAATAGTGGTTATATTGGAATTAATGGTAGTGCTGATACCAATTTTAATCTTAAAGTCAATGGACCATTTGCCGCAACCAGCAAGTCCTTCGTAATTGATCACCCAACTAAGGAGGACTATCAACTGGTCTATGGATCACTTGAGGGACCTGAGCATGGCGTATACGTCCGTGGTAAGGTTACTGACGGTGTTATTGAACTTCCAGATTATTGGTCAGCACTTGTTGATGAGGACACCATTACAGTTCAACTGACTGCAATTGGTGACTCTGGCAATCGCTGGGTAGTTGATGTCGCTGACAATAAAGTTACGACTGGTGGCGGGGCAGCGTTCTACTTTGTACAGGCAGAGCGTAAGGACATTGATAAACTGACCGTTGAGGTTGAAGTTATTAAGGAGGAAGATTGAAATGGCAATAAATTACAATCCAAGCATACCAATGGATAATTTGATATTATTTTATGATGCAGCAAATCCACGATGTTATCCAGGATCTGGAATTACATTTAACAATTTAATGAAGGCGGAACAACCAGGTCTTCCATCAATGAATTTTTATTATACTACTTCATATGGAAGTGTATCTAATGGTGTTATTACTATTGGTGGTTTGGAAGATGGAACTAATAATAACACAGGAACATTTTTAAGAGGACTTGGTAATATTGGTCAAACAGTAAATAGTGATTTTACAACTATTGGATGGTTGCGTAGAACAACTAGTGATAGTGGAGAAGTTCTTTCTTATAGAGAAACTTTTGTTCGTCTTTCTTTTGATATTCAAAATAGTGCTATGAGATTTTATCAAAGAGAAACTACTCCAAGTTATACAACAAGATCAACAAGTGTTTCTGTAACTAATGAACTAAATACTTGGAATTGTTATGCTCTTGTTAGATCAGGAAATAACTGGTCTTTCTATAAAGATGGATCTTTACTTGGAACTAATAATTTTGTTCCAACAGAAACTATCTCAGGTGGTGGTGCATACCATGTAGGTTGCGCTTGGTCTGATGATGATTATGTTTCATCTGCCATGGAGGGAGACATTGGACCTATTATGCATTGGACTAGAGCATTAGATGCTGGAGAAGTTCAGCAAGTTTACTATGCACATAAGAAAAGATTCCAATCTTAATATAGGAGTATAAAAAATGGGTTGTTCAGCAGGTCCAAAAGTCATCTTAGAAGATAGAATAACACACCATGATTCTAGAATTGATAACATGGGAGATAGATTTGCAGTAGATTTATCAGGGCAAGGAAGGAATTGTAGTATTTTGAACGGAGCTGCATATGATAGTTCCACAAATGCAATTGAACATGATGGCAACAATGATATGACGGTTAACTACAACGTAAGATCATCTCTTGCCTCATGGACACCAGGTGGAGCAGCAGGTATTACAACTCAAACACTTGAAATGTGGGTCAAAACTTCCGATGGAGGTGGAGTTTTATACACAAAACCATGGAATGGATCTGGAAGATATAATGTATGGATTTTTCCAAATAGATTTTATTTACTTACAGGAACTGGAGTTTCTCAAGGATCTGATGGATCTACTACTTTAAATTTTTCACAATCACTTGCTGATGGAAATTGGCATCAGATTGTATGTTGGATGGATTCTACAAATATGGGATATTATATTGATGGTGGTTTGACTGCTTCTGGTTCTCAAGCACATAACAGACCAAATTTCATTAGTGATTATGGTGATGTAAATCTTCCACAAGGTTACATGACACTATATCCATATGGTAGTGGGTGGGGTGGAAATACTGGATTTGGTATTGATGGAAGTTTAGCAATCTTTAGACATTATTCTAGAGTGCTAACTTCAGCAGAAGTTTTAAATAATTTCTCTGCTCACAGAGGAAACTTTGGTATATAAATATTTAACAAAAGGTATATTGCAAGATGGCAAATTCTGATAAGGACATCCTTATAACACCTGGAAAAGATACTGCTAATCTACCAGAAATTAATTTTGTTGGATTTGATAATGATCCAGTCAAATTAAGAGTTTTGGATGATAATACAATTTCATTTGAAGCTTCTGCTGGTCAGTTATTTTCTATTAATAATAACCTAACTTCTGGTAGTATATTTTCCGCTAATGATGTTTCTGGTGTTCCTGGAATTGATTTTGATGCCGATGGTACGGTATATTTAAATCCATATTATGGCAACACATTAATTGGTGCTGGGTCGAGAGCACTTACTGGACTGGGTTCTACTAGACCCCATTTGATGCTTAATAGTAAAGGTAACAATACCATCTATGACATGGAGGTATTTGCCAATCATGGGATTGGTGATGGTAACTATGGTGGTATTACATTTACTCAAGGTGGCAGTGGCGTATATAGCACTCAATTGTGTTCTATGCGAATTGAGTATACTAATGCTGGTCACCCCCATATTGGATTCTGGACAAGATCTGGTACTAGTGAAGTGCGTAGAATGCACATTCAAGGGGGAAATGATAGAGATGGAAATATTGGTATCAATACAGCTCCAGGCAGCGGTTACCTAAACACCCCAGCAAAATTAAGTATCAATTCTGCAGGAACTCATAGTAATTATAATGCAATTTGTTTAACGCATAGTGCAACTAATAATTCTAATAAAGGATCTTCTATCTCTGGCGCTCCATATACTTCATCAAACCCACCTTGGACTGCATTAGGGGTTTGGGCAACAAGTAGTCAAAATATCATCTATCTTGGTGGAGGTGGATGGGGAAACCAAGCAGAATCAACTGAAATCAGATTTTATACTGGTTCTGCTCAAACAAATAATGCTAGAGCAACTCACAGGTGGAAAATTAATAGCAGTGGACATTGGGAACCACAAGCTGATAATACATATACTGTCGGAACTTCAAACAATCGTCTTCAAAATATTTACACTCGACAGATTGAGTTTAACTACAACACCAGCAGCGGAAATACTGGTGGTGCAAATAGTATGAAGGGCAGTGACCGCTATGTAAGTAGAAACACTGCACAATCTTATGGCACTAATATGTATGGACAATGGCCACAGAAACATCTTGGTCGTTTTGAGTTAAGAGGTTATACTGCAGGAAACCAGGCAGGTGGTCGATATCTGCATGTTAAAATTAATCAACCAATGTCTTCAAACATGATGTTCTGGAGAGCAGAAGGTTATCTGTATAATAGAGGAAATATTTGGGCACGTGCAGGATGTTATCCATATGCCCCATCAAACTCTATTTTATCGCTATATATTAACAATTCAGGTAACTCAACTATTAGTACTATGTACAGATCTTCTGATGGATATCTTGTCATAAGATTTGATAGAAACTCAACTGGTTATTCTGAGGGTCGTTTTGATCTTTGGTTATCAGGTCATGGTAATGGTTCTTACGCAGGTAAGGATGTTACTGGTATTGGTTACACTGATAGCACATCCTTTTTCTAAAATTATTTTATAGGAGACAAATTATGCCAGACGAATTAGATGGTCCTGTATTTTCGGACGACACTTTAGATAGTAATGAATGGGTAAAAACAGATTATCCAGATGGTAGTGTAAAATGGGAATTGAAAAATCCACCAGAATGGGATGGTGAAGTAGGACCAGATGCAGAAGAATTAAAAGATCTTTCCCAAGAAGAACTTTATGCTTTGTCAGTAAAAGCACAAGTTGATGTTTTAAGAATGCATAGAGAACAAAAACTTTCCTCTTCAGATTGGACACAGCAACCAGATGCTCCTCTTAGTCCCGAAAAGAAAGAAGCGTGGAAAGTTTATAGACAACAATTAAGGGACTTGACCAATACAATTACTACTGTTGAAGAAGCAGTTGATTATATTTGGCCAGAAGAACCAGCATAAATAATACGTGTAATTAATTATTCTACATCAGAACCATGAACACTGAAGAACTTAAGAAAAACTGTGAGGAACAACTTAAAGATATCGTAACTGAAATCAGAGAGTTGGAACAAACAATGAATGTTAAAAAAGAACAGTATTTTAGATTGCAAGGTGCAATTGAAGCGTTGACTGCAGCCTCTTCAGAAGGTACTGAAGTTGCAGAAACACCAGAACCAGGACCAGAAGTTTGATTATCTAATGGGGATTTATTCCCCATTTTTTAATTATGAACTTTATCGAAGTTTACGAAAACGCATTTGCAGATAATTTCTGCGAAGATGCCATAGAGCATTTTGAATCATCTGGATCTAAAAATCCAGGTATGGTTTTTAATGGAAAGGATTTAATCATAAACAAAAATATAAAGAGTAGTACAGATTTAACTTTATATTTTTCACAAGAAACATCAGTAAGTTCTAAAATATTTGATTGCTTAAACAAATATTTTTACGAATATTTACAAAAATATAATGATATACAATCTTTAATGGAGTTGTCATTGAATGACAATTTCAATATTCAGAGGTATTATCCTGGGGAGGGATATACATCCATTCATTGTGAACACAACTCAAAAACTTGTACTACAGTATGTGGGTGGATGATATATTTAAATACTGTAAATGATGGTGGGACAGAATTCACTAATTATGATACAGTATTACAGTGCAAAAAAGGAACGTTAGTTATTTGGCCAGCGTATTGGACACACTCTCATAGAGGCGTCGTTAGTAAAATTAAAACAAAATACATAGCAACAGGATGGATTAGTTTCTCATGACAGTAATGAAGAATGTTGAATTTGATGTGGCACCTCTATTCCCAACCCCAGTTGGATATTACCATGTCAGAGATTTTAAGAATACTTTTATAGATCCAGAAAATTATAGTACTGATGATTATAATCACAATACTCATCAACAACTTACAATTAATTCAGTATCTAATAACGTTCTTTTAAAAGAAGAATTTAAAGAGTTAAGAGAAATGATTAATGGTATGATGGAACATTATATTTACAACACTTTAATGTTTCCTCGTAGTGCCAAATTAAATTTAGTATGTTCTTGGGGTGCGATTGGATTTCCAAATGCATACACAAATACTCACTTACATACAAACTCTTTGTATAGTGGTGTGTTTTATTTAAAATCACTTGAGCAATCAGGAGATTTGGAGTTTTGGAAACCGACCAGTGCTAATACGTTTTGCAATAACGCAGTGAAACCTAGAACAACAGAATCTAATATATTAAATTCTGATAGTTGGTCCATTACTCCTAGAACAGGAGATTGTTTTATTTTCCCAAGTCATTTAGAGCATTCAGTTACACCAAACAAATCTAAAGAAAACAGATGTGTGGTAGCGTTTAACTACTATCTAAAAGGTGAAATCTCTACAGAAACTACACTGGGATTAACATTATGATTAAAATATATGATAAATTTTTACCTGAAAAACAATCTGGACTTATAGAAAGATATATGTCTGGTCATGATGTACCTTGGACTTATACAAGTGGGTGTGATTATCCAAACCAGGGAGATCTATTTCAATTTGTTCATGGATTTGCTGGTGTTAATATACAGGGAAGTTTAGGGGTTCTTGATTTTCTTATCAATAGATTACGTGAGGTAGAGAGTAATAAATTTACTCTTATGAGAATCAAAGCAAATTTAAACCCTAAAACACATGAGCATATTCAACTTGGTGAGTACCATGTGGATTTTGATAATGTAAGAACTGCTATATTCTATGTAAATACTAACAATGGTTATACTTTATTTGAATCAGGAGATAGAGTAGATAGTGTTAGTAACCGTATTGTTTTGTTTGATAGTAATACTAAACATGTTGGTCATAGTTGTACAGATGAAAAAATTAGATTAGTAGTAAACCTAAATTATTATTACACATGAAATATGATTCTATGAGTGGAGCTCTGTTTAGCGTTCCATTCTGGTATACAAAAGTATCACCTTGGGAAGAAGTAAAAAGTAAAATTCTTTCTATTGTAGCAGATCAATCATATGAAATTGATCAAGGAGTTAAGACAGATTATTGGACTAAAAATTCATACTCAAAAGAAGTGTATGAAATTCTTAGACCATATGTAGAATCTATTGTATGTAAACATATTACATCTAAATTTCCAGAAGAAGTTCCAGATGTCTGGACACAAAAATATTATGCAGGTTCTGAACACTCCGTTCACAACCACGGAAACAGAGGATTATCTTTTATTTTGTATTTAAAATTTAATCCAAAAGTTCATAAAGGGACTGTATTTTATGCTCCGTTTGATGATATTTTTACAGGAACTACTATTGCATTTGTACCAGACATTAGAGAAGGTGATTTAATTGCCTTCCCTTCAGTAATTAAACATTCATCTCAATATCAAACATCAGATGAAGAGAGAATGATTCTCTCATTCAATCTATTTCCTGATGGTCCTGTATAGGAAGTGTCCTCTGCTAAATAAGGTAGAGGACTATTTTTATGCGTATACATGGCGCAACCTACAAGTAAAGCAGAATTAAAAGAATATTGCCTGAGGCGATTAGGTAGACCTATTCTTGAAATCAATGTTGATGATGATCAGATTGATGATTTAATTGATGATGCCATTCAGATGTTCAATGAGCGTCACTACAATGGTACTGAGAAAATGTTCTTAAAGCATCAGTTTACTGCTGATGATAAAACACGTTTTACAGGAAGTGATGAAACCCTTTCTGTTGGATCTACAGATTGGTTAGCAAGAAATAATTACATTCCTATTCCCCCTCATATTACTGGAATCAATAAAGTATTTGGTATTAAGGGTAGTAATATTAGAAGTAATCTATTTGGACTAGAGTATCAACTGTTCCTTAATGATCTATATCAATTTGGATCTGTTGATATTTTAAGTTACTATATGGTTAAGTCATATCTGGAAACACTAGATATGGTGCTAAACAACGGAAGTTTTATTCCTTTCAGATTCAATCAACGTCAGGATCGTTTGTATATTGATACTGACAGCAATTTTGTAGAGGAAGGTGCATTTGTTATTATCGACTGTTGGAGAGTTTTAGATCCTACGGATTACACTCAAGTATATAATGATCCATTTTTAAAGAGATATACAACTGCTTTAATCAAAAGGCAGTGGGGGCAGAACTTAATTAAGTTCCAAGGTGCTCAACTTCCAGGTGGTATCACCTTAAATGGAAGACAAATCTATGATGATGCAGTTGCCGAAATTCAAGCAATTGAAGCAGAGATGGCATCTACATATGAAATTCCACCGCTAGATATGATCGGATAAAATGGCAAAAAGTACTTACTTCACTCATGGTACTAGAGAGGAGCAACTGCTCCAACAATCCCTGGTGGATGAGTTTATTAATATGTTTGGAATTACCACGTCGTACATTCCAAGAAGATTAATTAGGAAAGATAACATTTTAAATGAAGAGATTATCTCTGAATTTACTGACTCATTTACTATGGAAGCGTATCTTGAAAACTTTGAAGGATTCCAAGGTAATGGAGATATTCTCACTAAGTTTGGAATTAGATCAACTGACGAAATTACTCTTGTAATTTCTAGGCAAGCATATGATGATTTTATCTCATTACCAATGCAGTTGGTTGACAACGTTGAACTACCACAAAGACCTTCAGAAGGTGATTTAATTTATTTCCCATTGTCAGATAACTTATTTGAAATTAAGTTTGTAGAGCATGAGGCACCATTCTATCAGTTTGGTAAACTTTATACTTACAAACTGAAGTGTGAGTTGTTTGAATACACTAATGAAACTACAGGTGAAGGTATCTTTGATACTCAACGTGATGAAGGATTTATTGTCAAGTACTACTATGAGCAGGCAACTCTTTCTGGTCAACCTGAAGTTGGTGAGAAAGTAACAGGGTCTGCTACTGGTCTAACTGCATTTATTAATCTTTGGAATCCTAATGAAAAATATATTGAACTAAGAGCACCAACAGGTAGCACTGACCATGGAGAGTTTCAGGTTGGAGAAACCCTTACAGGATCTAATAGTGGATTCTCTATAAATATTTCTAACTTCGATGAACTTGACATGAAGGATAATTATGCTGACAATATTGAATTTGAAACCGTTGGAGACGGT
>Ga0163109_10001419_pt1 | contig 18898 bp, 14 predicted proteins | sample CRUFie1St13metaG_FD_108704 | JGI IMG/M metagenome (GOLD analysis project Ga0163109, IMG submission 108704) | Marine microbial communities from the Costa Rica Dome - CRUD Field 142mm St13 metaG | ecosystem: Environmental > Aquatic > Marine > Oceanic > Photic zone | place: Costa Rica: the Eastern... | reverse complement strand
TTGGCAATTGACGAAAAATCAAGCGTCGCCTTGGAGTCACGCTTCACAAACCCGCGCGTCGACAGATCCCATGCAAACGCGTCCAAGCCAACGTAGGGTTTAACGGCAGCAATTTCCTCGTCGGTAGGGCTCTTGGTAATGCCCTCAGGGCCAAATCCCCAGAGATTGATCAGGGGCGAGACCGACGGGTCATATGCACCCTCCGTCGCGTAGTAGATATCGAGCGCCGTATTGAAGACCAATGCGAAGTCCCAATCGACTTCGATGAACTCCATGGCCGGAAGGCGATTCAGTTCACTCAGCGTCGAAGACGGTAGATTGTGGTTCATGTTGTCAGCAACCACCGAGAAGGCCTCTAAAACGGCGTCTTTGACTTTTTTTTCGGTGACGGACTCATCTGCGCCGTGGTAAATCAGGCTCCACTGAGTGCCGAATATGGGCCCAGAGAGTTGTTCGCCCTCAGGCACCTTTTGACAGCTGCTCAGCCATAGTAAAAAGGCCAGCGCGATGGCTGGCCTTCGGAACCGTGGCAAGAAAAAATTAGCCTCCAAAGTCATCGAGGAAAATATTCTCGCGCTCTACGCCCAGATCCAAAAGCATATCAATACACGCCTTGTTCATCATGGGCGGCCCACACATGTAGTACTCGCAATCCTCAGGTGCCGGATGGTCCCTCAAATACTGCTCAAACAACACGTTATGGATAAATCCAGTAAGTCCATCCCAGTCATCTTCGGGTTGAGGATCAGATAACGCTACATGCCAATCGAAGTTTTCATTTTCGGCCGCCAGAGTGTTGTAGTCCTCGACATAGAACATCTCCCGCAGCGAACGCGCGCCATACCAAAAGCTGATTTTACGGTCTGTTTTGATTCGACGGAGTTGATCGAAGAGGTGCGAACGCATTGGCGCCATGCCAGCACCACCACCGATAAACACCATCTCTGCGTCCGTTTCCTTGGCGAAGAACTCGCCGAACGGACCGTAAACGTTAACTGTATCGCCAGGCTTCAAATTGAACACCCAGCTCGACATGATGCCGGGGGGTAGCCCTTCAGTGCGAGGCGGTGGCGTTGCCACTCGAATATTGAACTTAACGACACCCTTCTCTTCGGGGTAATTCGCCATCGAGTAAGCTCGGATCGTTGTGTCGGGGCAAGACGACTCGAGCTTAAAGAAGCCAAAATGCTCCCAGTCGCCTCGGTACTCTTGCCCGATATCGAAGTCTGAGAAACTCACCGCGTGCGGTGGGCACTCCAGCTGTACATAGCCACCAGCGCGAAAGTCACAAGTCTCGCCTTCAGGTAACTTTAGAACCAACTCTTTGATGAACGTGGCGACATTATCGTTGGATTCAACAGTGCACTCCCACTGTTTAACGCCAAATACCTCCTCCGGAATCTCAATCTTAAGATCCTGCTTAACAGGGGTCTGACAGGACAGTCTCCAGCCCTCGTTGGCCTCACGACGCGTGAAGTGGCTTTCCTCAGTCGGGAGCAACGAGCCGCCACCTTCAGAGACCACGCACTTGCACTGCGCGCAGGTACCACCACCGCCACAGGCACTTGCCAAAAACAAGTCAGCGTCGGCCAGCGTCTGTAATAGCTTGCCGCCAGCCGGCACCTGAATCGTCTTTTCACCGTTAATTTCGATGTTGATATTACCGCTCGCAACGAGCTTGCTACGCGCTGCCAGAATCACCATTACCAAGGCAACAACCACGGCAGTAAACATCGCCACGCCAAAGAAAATAGTTGTATACACAGATCTCTCCTAGAGCTTATGTAGCCAATTAAATATCGATACCACCGAAGGACATGAAGCCAAGTGACATCAACCCCACAGTGATAAACGTTATGCCAAGCCCCTGCAACCCATCGGGAATGTCGCTGTACTTCAACTTCTCACGGATGCCTGCAAGCGCAACAATCGCTAGTGCCCAGCCGACGCCCGCACCGAACCCGAACACGGCGCTCTCGCCGAAATCAAGGCTTCGCTCCACCATCAGAAGTGATGCACCCAGAATTGCACAGTTCACGGTGATGAGCGGCAGGAAAACACCGAGCGCGGAATACAAGGCAGGGACATACCGATCGAGGAACATCTCGAGAATCTGAACCATCGCTGCGATAACGCCAATATAAGAGAGCAGCCCCAAGAAGCTCAGATCGAGGTCGGGATAGCCTGCCCACGCCAAGGCGCCGTCCGCCAATAGATTCTGATAAATCAGGTTGTTTACGGGAACGGTGATGGTGAGAACCACCACTACAGCGATACCCAAGCCAAATGCAGCGGAAATTTTCTTCGATACGGCGAGGAAGGTACACATGCCCAAGAACCAGGCTAGGGCCATGTTCTCAATGAAGACCGCCCGCACAAAAAGACTTAAATAGTGCTCCATTACGCGCCCTCCTCTACAGCTGTGTGCTTGGCAATCTTGAACTCGGGCTCTTCGACTTGCTCTGTTTGCACAGCTCGAATTGCCCAGATAAGGAAGCCAATAAGGAAGAATGCACTCGGGGGAAGTAACAACAGGCCGTTGGGGTTATACCATCCACCTTCCGTGACAACAGGAAGGATCTCAATACCCATCAAGGAGCCAGCACCGAAAAGTTCACGTACCACGCCGACAACAATAAGTACAAAAGAATAACCCAGCCCGTTACCCAAGCCATCTATAAAGCTGGGTACCGGAGGGTTCTTCATCGCAAAGGCTTCTGCACGACCCATTACAATACAATTTGTGATGATCAAGCCCACGAAGACGCTCAATTGCTTGGAGATGTCGTAGGCAACAGCCTTGAGAATCTGATCAACCACAATAACCAGCGACGCAATAATGGTCATTTGAACGATGATACGAATGCTCGAGGGAATGTAGCTTCGGATACATGAGATGAAGAATGATGAGAACGCTGTCACCGCAGTCAAAGCAACTGACATGACGAGGCTTACCTGAAGCGATGATGTCACCGCCAATGCAGAGCAAATACCGAGAATCTGCAGTGCAATCGGATTATTCTGAATAACAGGGGAAAATAAGGTCTCGCGAACACTCATTACGCATTACCTCCACGCAGGATACCGAGGAGCGGCGCAAAGCCGTCGTCCCCGAGCCAGTATTGAACTAGGTTACTCACGCCTTTGGTCGTCAACGTTGCTCCGGACAACCCATCGACCAGCCATTGTGCGTCTGCGGACGCAGGATTAACGGTCCCTTTAAGCACGGTAATTGCTACGTCACCGTCTTTGTAGGCAAGCTTGCCGGACCACTTTGCTTTCCAGCTCGGATTATCGACCTCACCACCCAGCCCTGGCGTCTCTCCGTGCTCGTAGAACCCGAGACCGACGATGGTATTGGCGTCAGACTCAAGCGCAACAAAGCCGTATAACGTCGACCAGAGCCCGTAACCGTGAATCGGCAAGATGATGCGATCAAGACCACCGTTACCATCGTTTACGAGATAAACCACGGCTCGATTCTCACGACGAATAATCTTCGCTGGATCCTCATCACTACCTAATGCACGTGACTGGGAGGGGTCTTTCGATGACTTGCGTTGGTCAAAGGTTGCTGGATCAACGTCGTCGACAAACAAGCCGGTATCCAGATCAACTACACGCGCCTCGATCGTTTCAAACTGCTCTTCTACCGATCGCTCGGGATCGTATAAACCACCCGCCATTAAAATATTGCGCTTGAGGTCCCGCGCCTTGTTCGCTTCCTGCTGGGGTTTCAAAGCAACCGCAGCTGTGGAAACGACAACCGAGCACACGATACAAAGTCCAAGAGCGACCGTGAGTACGCGAGACAGCGTCTCGTTGTTAGCTGACACGAGCTAGTCTCCTTTTAATATTGGCTTGCACCGCGAAATTATCGAACAGCGGCGCAAACAGATTCGCGAACAGTATGGCGAGCATCATGCCCTCGGGGAATGCTGGGTTCACCACACGGATCAATACACACATGACGCCAATCAATGTGCCGTAGGCCCATCGCCCACTATTGGTCATGGCAGCAGACACAGGGTCAGTGGCCATGAAGAACGCACCGAATGCGAAGCTTCCAATGACCATGTGCCAATACCACGGCATGGCAAACATGGGGTTGCTGTCTGAACCGATCGCATTGAGTAGCAGTGAGAACGCAATCATACCGGCGAAGCAGCCAGCGACAACGCGCCATGAGGCAATACCCATAATCAGCAGCACACCACCACCGATCATGATGGCAAGAGTCGATGTCTCGCCGATAGACCCTGGCATGGCGCCTAAAAAGGCATCCCACCAAGTGTAAGCAGTAGTCAAGCCGGCCATACCATCGGTTGCTACTACACTAAGCGCCGTCGCACCGGAATAACCGTCAACTGCCGTCCAAACAGTGTCGCCAGACAACTGCGCTGGATAGGCGAAGTAAAGGAAAGCACGACCTGTCAACGCTGGGTTAAGGAAGTTTTTACCTGTGCCGCCGAATACTTCTTTTGCAACAACAATGCCAAAAGAGATACCCATAGCTGCCTGCCAGAGAGGCAGGTCGGGCGGCAGTGTCAGCGTAAACAGGACAGACGTTACGAAGAAGCCCTCATTGATCTCATGTCCACGCTTCATGGCAAATAAAACTTCCCAGAAACCGCCGACAATAAACGTTATGGCATAGAGCGGTAAGAAATGGACTGCTCCATAGAGGAAGTTGTCCCACAAGCTATTTGGGTCAAAACCGCCCAGGCTCGCCACGATTGCACCGCGCCAGCCTTCAAGCGAATAACCGCCCGCAGCCATCACTTCGTTTGCCTGATAACCGATGTTGTACATGCCATAGAACATGGCTGGGAAGGTGCAGAACCACACCGTGATCATGATGCGCTTGAGGTCAATACCGTCGCGAACGTGCGCCGATGACTTGGTAACACTGGAGGGGCTGTAAAAAATCGTGTCTACCGCTTCGTAAAGCGCATACCATGATTCGTACTTACCACCCGGCTTAAAATGGGGTTCGAGAATATCTAAGGTACTACGTAATCCCACGACTTATCCCTCCTTTTCAATGCGTGCCAAATTGTCACGCAGCACCGGCCCGTACTCATATTTGCCTGGGCATACATAAGTGCAAAGCGCTAAATCTTCTTCATCCAATTCAAGACAACCCAAGGCCTGAGCAGTCTCTGTGTCACCAACCAACAGCGCGCGTAGCAATTGTGTGGGTAAGATATCGAGAGGCATAACGCGCTCGTAAGCACCCACTGGCACCATCGCGCGCTCTGAGCCGTTTGTCGTGGTTGTCATTTCGAGCGGCTTACGACCGAACAGGCTGCTGAGGTAAATACCCATCGCTGAATGCTTTTTGGTACCAGGAGCGAGCCAGCCCATAAAAATCCTGTCTCGGCCCTCTGCAAGGATGGCCACCTGGTTGTGAAACCGACCGAGGTAAGCAGAGTGCGCTTGAACTCGCCGGCCACCCAGAACAGACCCACTGATGACGCGGTTTTCCCCGGCTGCCTGGTTACCAGCGACGAGCGCCTCGATATCGACCCCACGGCGGGTGCGAACAATCTGCGGTGTCTCTGCCGCAGGTCCTGAGACAGAAATCACGCGATCACTGTACACCTCACCATCAAGGAAGAGCCGTCCGATCGCAATCACGTCCTGATAGTCAATGGTCCAAGCCAGCTTGTTAAGAGAGGCTCCCTGCAGGAAGTGAACGTGTGTGCCCGCCAATCCTGCGGGATGAGGTCCGTCAAATGCGGCGCTTTGCACTTGAGCGTGTGGCGCGACGGGTGCACTGCTTCCCGGTGCGACGCAAACGTATACCGCGCAGTCGACCATATTAGCCAGAAGCGCCTGGCCCAACTCAAACGCCTCGCGTTGCTCAGCCATCACGATTTCGGGATCAACCGCGTGAGGCCGGGTGTCGATGGCTGTAATAAAAAGACCGTTTGGGCTCGTTGAAGGATCAGCCACCTTGTTGAAGGGTCTGACCCGAATAGCTGTCCACTCACCTGAGTCAATCAGGCGATCTTTAATGTTGTCAGCGCTCAGCTGTGCCGCTGCTGCTGCGCTTGAACCGCCCCAGTGGCGTGCCTCAACGCCGTCATCAATTTCGATAACCAAAGATTGAAATACACGGCGTGCGCCACGATTGATCGCAGAAATACGACCGGATGCAGGTGCTGTATACACAACGCCTTCACATTTCTTGTCAGTGAAAATGGCTTGGCCTTTGGCAACCATATCGCCCTCGGCAACCGCCATCGTGGGTTTCATACCAACGTAGTCCGCTCCTACGAGCGCTACATGGCGAGGTGAGAATTCTCGAGCAATCGTTTGCTCAGGAGCTCCTGCCAGTGGAATATCCAATCCGCGGCGAATTTTAATCATGCCTGTCCCTATCTACGTTCGCAGAACGCGCGCACGCGCTTCTGCTAGCTGTCGTGTAGTCAGCTTGCACCGAAGTCGCTCAGACTATGTCTGATGTGAGCGTGGCCACTCCCCCCAGTGAAGTGAACTACAGGTTTGCCGGTGGCTCATTTTCAGCTCATTTATCTACCGATCCAGCGCCGCGAATTCTAGCGAAGCTGACGCCGAGTTACCACAATTCTCTACAAATCAGAGACCACCGGTATCTGTTCGGGGATAGGTGAGATATTTTATCCCTGCCATCTTCTCCAAAACCCGATAAACCTGGCAGCTATAGCCGTATTCGTTGTCGTACCAAAGGTACAAAACAGCGTGCCGGCCATTCACGATGGTGGCCTGTGCATCAAACACACAGGCTGCGCGTGAGCCCACGAAATCGGTCGATACCACCTCGGGCGAATTAGAGAAATCGATTTGTTTTCTGTATGGACTGTGAAGCGCGACCTGCCGCATGAATTCGTTTAGTTCGTCCTTAGACGTGTCTCTTCCTAGGGTCACGTTTAGAATAGCCATAGACACGTTGGGTGTCGGCACACGAATGGCGTTCCCCGTTAACTTGCCCGTCAACTCGGGCAATACTTTGGCCACAGCCTTTGCTGCGCCAGTTTCGGTCAACACAAGATTTAGAGGCGCACTTCTGCCTCTGCGATCTGCCTTGTGGTAGTTATCGATAAGATTCTGGTCATTGGTAAAGGCGTGGACTGTCTCAACGTGGCCAGATTCAATACCAAACTTGTCCTGAATGACCTTTAACGGCGGCACGATCGCGTTAGTGGTGCACGAAGCCGCGGACAGGACAGTGTCATCCTCGGCGATCTCACCGTGGTTAATTCCCGCCACAATATTTTTGATATCGCCCTTACCCGGTGCAGTCAGTATGACCTTTCTGACCCCCTTTGCCTTCAGGTGCCGCGACAGTCCATCGCGGTCCCGCCACACGCCCGTGTTGTCAACCACGAGGCAGTTGTTAATGCCGTGGGCTTCGTAATCTACATCTTCGGGTGCATTTGCATAAATGACCTTAATCTCGTTGCCATTTGCCACAAATGACTGGCGTTCCTCATCAACTCGAATAGTGCCTTGAAACACACCATGAACCGAATCTCTACGCAGAAGGCTTGCGCGTTTCATCAAGTCATCAGGAGCGCTTCCCTTTCGAACCACAATGGCCCGCAGTCGCAAATTATCGCCACCGTCTGTTTTAGCCACCAAAATACGCGCCATGAGACGACCAATGCGGCCAAAGCCAAAAAGGACGACATCAACCGGCCCCTCGGGGCGATGTGTTGAGTCCACCAAATGCGACAGGCGATCAGCAACAAAATCATCGAGAGATAAATCGTCGCCTTGATGCTTATCAAAGTACTCAACCGACAAACGGCCGATGTCGATATGTGAGGGCCCAAAATTGAGCTTTGCCATCGACTCAATGACACGAATGGTTTCGAACTCAGATAACTCATTATCTTCCACCTGCCGAACCCAACGGTGGGTTTTCATGATGTCTAGAACGCTGAGATTAACTAGCGAATTTCCGTAGATGTAACACTTAACGTTCTTTTCACGCGCCAGTGTACCGACGATCGGAATCATGGATTCGGCAAGCGCTTCGCGCTCTTTCCAATCCACGAAATAATCGTCAGGACGCTGGCGCTTTCTCTGTGGCGCCATGCTTGTTTCCTGCTTGCGGACTCTCTTTGGAGTCTCGGTATGTGAGTGTTCGCGGATTATCGCTCCGAGAGCAGGTGAACAGCAACCGTTCAGCCCTGGTATGCGACTGTTGTGACAAGTAGAATCGCGCCTCTCTCAGGGAGAGCCAATGACTTCATTCTTCGACATCACATCGACACTGCCTTGGCCGAATGCGGTAGGTAAGCGAACTGCGGTCGGCCCACTCGTGGGTGCCGCCGAGTCAGAGGCCATTAGCGAACTGACAAAAACGACACCGCTAATTCTCGTTATCACGGCAACAACTGCGGCGGCGCACAACCTAGCCTCTGAACTCCCGTTCTTTCTTAGCGAGAATCGGGAAATATTATTGGTGCCCGACTGGGAAACGCTGCCTTACGACAACTTCTCTCCGCACGAAGACATTCTTTCCAATCGACTGAAAGCCCTGTCTCGACTCCCTACCCTAAAGTCTGGTGTTGTCATTGTCTCGGTTACTACCTTGATGCACCGCCTGGCACCGAGACACTTCATCGATGCAGGTGTTCTCAGCTTAAAAACGGGAGAAATACTGGACGCCGAGAAGTTCGTGAGGAATTTGACTCGAAACGGCTATCGAAGCGTTGACACCGTTTACGAACACGGAGAGTTTGCAACCCGTGGCTCACTCTTGGATGTCTTTCCAATGGGTAGCGACGAGCCACTCCGAATTGATCTATTTGATGGCAAAATTGAGTCGCTTCGCAGTTTTGATCCAGAAACCCAGCGCACTGCGCAGCGGCTCGAGCGAATCGACCTACTGCCTGCCAGAGAATTTCCACTGCACACCGACGCTATCGAGCGTTTCAAAATCGATTGGTACCGAAGTTTTGATGGCGACCCCGAGCGATGCAGTGTCTTCAATGAAGTCAGTCAGGGAAGAGCACCGCAAGGCGCCGAATACTACTTGCCGCTGTTCTTCGATGAATGTCACTCGATGTTCGACTACCTCCCGGTCGATGCACCCGTGGTTATGGTGGGTAACAACTTCAGCTCAGCCACCCGCTTTTGGGATGAGGTGAATCGTCGGTTTGAAGAATACGGTGTCGATCCGAGGCGACCCTTGGTAGAGCCTCAAAGAGGCTTTATTCCGGTACAAGAACTTTATGCATCGATTGGAAAGCATTGCGTATTGGAGTTCCATGACTCTACTGAGGCCCCCCTGCACTTCACGCTAGCCACCTACACACCCGAGCCTTTCTCCTGCGAGGACGAATTCCGCAATGTATCGGGCGTGGAAAAGCTTACAGTTCTTCTGAAAGCTCATGAATCGCCCGTATTACTAAGCGTCGATAGTGCGGGCAGACGAGAGATCATCCTCGAGTCTCTCGCAAAAGTAGGATTGCAAGCAGAACCGGTTGAGAGCTGGGAGAGATTCCAAGCCAGCGGCGCGCCTCTCGGTATCGCCATCACTGACATAACGCGGCCTCTATTTACTTCGCCGAAGGCGCCAGCTCTTGTTTCCGAGGATCAGCTATTCGGTCAGCGAGTGGCGCAAAAGCGTCGCCGGAAGGCCTCAGAAGAAACAGATACGCAAGCCATCATTCGGGATCTGACCGAACTTCGAGCAGGACTACCGGTCGTGCACCTCGAGCACGGGGTCGGACGCTACATAGGCCTCGAAAAGCTGACGATCGAAGGTCATGACGCTGAATTCCTGCTTCTGGAGTACGCAAACAACGATAAGTTGTACGTTCCCGTTGGATCGCTGCATCTGATCAGCCGCTATGCGGGTGGTGACCAAGATACCGCGCCTCTTCACCGGCTGGGTACCGAACAATGGTCCAAGGCACGCAAAAAAGCCTCAAAACGTGCCTCTGATGTCGCCGCACAACTGCTCGAAGTGTACGCCAAGCGCGAGGCCAGAAAAGGCTATGCCCATGGCTTAGATGAGCAGGCGTGGAAGCTGTTTTGCTCGAGCTTTACGTTTGAAGAAACCCCAGATCAAGCGGCTGCCATTGAGGCGGTCCGTCAGGATATGTGTGCTGAGAAGGTGATGGATCGGCTTGTATGCGGCGATGTTGGTTTTGGCAAGACAGAGGTTGCCATGCGGGCTGCCTTCATTGCCGCACGGAACCACAAGCAGGCTGCTGTTCTCGTCCCCACTACCCTGCTTGCTCAGCAGCACTACAATAATTTCAATGATCGTTTTGCCGACTGGCCAATTACCGTTGAGGTGGTGTCACGCTTTAAAACCGCGAAAGATATCGTTGCCGTGAGCAAGCGTTTACAAGCCGGTGAGATCGATATTTTGGTCGGCACACACAAGCTTTTGCAGACCGATTTTGGCTTTAAGGATCTAGGCCTGCTAATTATCGATGAGGAGCACCGGTTCGGGGTCAGACAAAAGGAAGCAATCACGGCGTTGCGCGCCGAAGTCGATATTCTGACGATGACAGCGACCCCCATACCTCGAACACTCAATATGGCCCTTGGAGGCTTACGAGACCTATCGGTCATTGCGACACCGCCTGCCAAACGTTTATCGATCAAAACATTTATCCGCGAGCACAATGTCGGCCTGGTGAAAGAGGCCATCTTGCGAGAGACCTTGCGTGGTGGGCAGGTGTATTACCTGCACAACGAGGTCAAAACGATTGAAGAAACAGCCCGTAAGCTTTCGGAACTGGTGCCCGACCTTTCGTTCGGCATTGCCCACGGTCAGTTAAGGGAGCAAGAACTAGAGCGCGTAATGACTGACTTCTATCATCAGCGTCACAACGTTCTCGTATGCTCGACCATCATCGAGACAGGGATCGATGTACCCAATGCAAACACCATTATCATCGATAGAGCTGACAAATTCGGACTAGCACAACTTCATCAATTACGTGGTCGCGTCGGTCGGTCACACCACCAAGCCTACGCTTACTTGCTCACCCCTCCCCGCTCCGTCCTGACATCGGATGCGGAGAAGCGACTGGAAGCCATCGAGTCGGCCGGCGCGTTGGGTGCCGGGTTCATGCTCGCGTCACATGACCTTGAGATCCGAGGTGCTGGTGAACTGCTAGGCGATGAACAGTCCGGACAGATTGAGCAGGTAGGATTTTCACTATACCTCGAGATGCTTAATCGAGCGGTTGAATCACTCCGCAAAGGCGAGATTCCGAACATTGATGCGCCTCTGGAAACCGGGACTGAGATCAAAATGCATCTACCTGCACTAATCCCCGACGACTATCTGCCCAATATCTCCGCGCGCCTCGTGCTTTACAAGCGGATCGCGCAAGCACAGGACAAAGAGGCGTTAAATGATATCCAGGTCGAGATGATCGATCGCTTCGGTCTGCTGCCTGATGCAACCAAACAACTGTTTATCCAAGCCGAAGTTCGTCTTCGGGCTCAGGCCCTAGGGATATCGGAAGTTGACGTTGGCGTTGCAGGTGGTAGCGTCAAGTTTGAATCGACGACCCCTGTACCGGTGAATGCACTAATTAGCCTACTACAGAGTAATCCGAAGGAGTTTAAGTTAGCGGGCTCTGACACCTTACGTTTTATTCGAGAGCTCGAATCAGGTGAAGCACGTCGTAACTATATTGATGGGCTCATCACACAGTGGGAAGAGGCATGCAAAAGCAGCTAACCAAACATGCATTGGTATCTCTATCGGCATCATTGCTTGCTACAGGGGCAATCGGCCAGGAGCGAGGCGCGCCACTTACCATAGTGCCCGAGTACAATGATGATGCCTCAGGCTGGGTCCGCATTGAGGTTGCCATCTTTGCAGACTCAGACGCAGCTGCACTGAACGTCGAGACTTGGGAGCACGCCCCAACACTCGGCTATCCCGAAAGCAGACGCTGGCTTACCCGATACGATGAGATTAAAGCCCTGATGGATGAGTGGGGTGAATCCGCTGTGACGGTGAACGCTGATGGCTCTATTGACGTGGTACCAGAACCCGTTATCGAGCCGATGATCAAGGCTGCACAGGAGGATAGCGAGCCTGTGATTGAGGGCGAACTAGCAGGTGAATCTCTCGAAGAAACCATAGGGGGTACATCCCTGGAAGTTCGCAATGATTCGGGCATCGTTGCGGACTCGATATTAGGCATTGAAGAACCGGAGACGCTCACTGGTGTTGACAGCAGTCCCTCGTCCGAAATAGGTGAATCTGACCTCGCGGAGCTTGTCGAGCCGTTGCCACAGAATTCACTAGAGCTCAGGAACAACCCGGATGTAGCACTAGACAGTGCCGCGGCAGATCCAACATCCGATGGAACGCAAGTGTCTATGGAGGAATTACTAACCGAGGTCGATACAGACTCAAATGCCGACAGTGCGATTACTGAGGAAATCGTAGCGGGCGACTCAACGATGACGGTAAGCCTGGAAGTTCTCGACGATAATGTCGACATCGCGGCGATTGATGCCGTTGATATCTTCAACACGGGCGATCTGTCGGATGTCAGTGTTCAGTTTGGCGGCATGACTGGCGTCTTCCCTGATAACAGCAGTCTTTCCGGCTCCGATATCAACTGGCTAGATGGTTACGCCGTTGATGAAGAGGACGCTGAGGATACGCATACAATCGCTCCCGAGGAGACACCACCTGCCCTACCAACACCTTATCAAGCACTAGCGGTGGAGATGCTTCAACAAGGTCTGGGCAAACTCCAAGAGCAGGCCGATAGAGCGCCCGTCACTGCTGTGGCCTGGCTGCAAGCCCCCGGTGATAGAGGCGCTCCCATTGTTTTGGATACCTGGCAGCAAGCTAGTGACTTCCCGGTCGTTCAAGGCACTCTTACTTTTGCGCGTGACGACGAGGCAACCCTCACGGTCGATCTATGGTTAAACACGATTGGAGACTATCTGCCGCCGCGATTTGAGGCGATAGAAACCCCCACCGCACCGAAACGAGTGTTAGTAATAGAGACACCCCCAAGGCATGAACCAACGCAGGAGTATGAAGCACCCGAATTTATTGACTCACGAACGGGTCTGAGTACCGATGGATCCGCGCCCAGGGTGGATGAGTTCGATGCGACTTTTGAATCTGCGGAGCAAACATCCAGCCCCTACCGGCATGCGATCGCTGTCTCGGAGCAACGAGACATCCGAGAGGGCTATGTCCGATACATTGACCATCCAGCCTTGCAGGTTGTCGCAACTTGGCGCGAATTGTCATTCACGGAAGTCTACGAACTCGGAGAGTCACAGCGCATTAGACGCGACATCGATAGCCTGACTCGAGCATTAACCGCAGCGCCAACAACCGATAGTGCACGACCACATACGGCCTTTGAGTCTACGGATACTATTGCTCCGTAGGTTCTCCCGGCGCATGGTGGATCGTATGGGTGGGGAATGCGATCTCCGCACCATTTCGCTCAACGATCTCTAAGATCTGTAGCAGTACATTTTCCTTAATCGCGTGATACTCGACCCAGTTTGTCGTCTTGGTAAAGGCATAGACAAAGAAATCCAGTGAGGAGGGACCCATATGATTGAAATTCACAATCATGGTGCGGTCCTGCGCAATGTCGGCATGCCCTGTCAGCATGGTCTTAACATCACTGACAATTTTCGCTACTCGACCGGCATCTTCGTAACGCACACCGATAGTTTCGTAGATTCTTCGATTTGTCATGCGCGAGGGATTCTCCAGCGAAACACTGGAGAAGGTGGAGTTGGGAACGTATAAGGGACGTTGATCGAAAGTCCGAATCCGCGTTACGCGCAAACCAATGTCCTCAACAGTCCCCTCGATACTGCGATCGGGCGATCGAATCCAGTCCCCGACGGCAAACGGCCGATCGAGATAAATACTAAGACCGCCCAAGAAGTTAGCCAGCATGTCTTTTGCGGCAAAACCGACAGCAATACCGCCAATACCACCAAAGGCAAGAAGCCCCGACACTGAAACACCCAATGACTGCAAAACCATGAGTGCCGAAAGAACCCACACCGTAATCCTCGCTAGGCGAGCCACCGCGCTGATAGTCGCACGATCATCCGAATCTCGAGGCCCTCGGTGCTCAGAGAGCAATTCTTTCTCAATACCTGTTGAAGCGCGGTGCAGAAGCCATCCGACAAGCAAAATCAACAAGGTATCCGCTAACTGAAGTAAACCCGCACGAAGCGCCTCAGCCTCCTCAAACAAGCTCAAGGATCCGTATACGATACAGACCCACATTGCCCACTCTGCCGGCGGAGAAATGGAATAGTAAACAACATCGTCCCAGCGTGTTGATGTCGTGTCAGCAAAGACCCCAAGGCGTTGCACGGACCGACGAATGATGAAATGACCCAATAGCCCCAGTGCAAATAGGGAAAGCAGGGCAACGGCAATAACTGGGATGCCAGCCGCCTCACCCAACGGAGTGACAAGATTCAGAAAGAAATCCATGAGAGATCCAAACCACTGTGAAGTTGCATAAGCTAACCATCCACCACGAATCGGCCAATACTGTACATTTACACATGCTGAAGATATAGTCAGTAAAACGCACAGGGATTAAGCCGTGATGAAGCTAACTGCTAGACAACAACAGGTGATGGACGTCATCAAATCGAGTATCGAAGCCACGGGTATGCCTCCCACCCGTGCGGACATCGCACGAGAGTTGGGTTTTAAATCGGCCAACGCCGCTGAAGAGCACCTTAGAGCACTAGCGAAAAAAGGCGTCATCGAGCTCGTTGCAGGGGCATCCCGAGGCATTCGACTTACCGAGCAACTGGGCTTACCGATCATTGGGCGCGTTGCTGCGGGCGCACCGCTACTCGCGCAAGAGCACATTGAAGATTATTGTGACCTAAGCGCGAGCTTCTTTGCGCCACCCGCTCACTATTTACTTCAAGTCTGTGGCGACAGCATGATTAACGTTGGCATCTTAGACGGCGATCTACTCGCGGTTCACAGCACAACGGAGGTGACGGAAGGTCAGATTGCCGTCGTCAGGATTGAAGATGAAGTGACAGTGAAGCGCTGGAAGCGAGTGAGCGCTACGCGCGTTAACCTAGTTGCAGAGAACGACGACTATGCGCCAATCGAGGTGGATCTCAGCGAGCAAAACGTTTTTGTTGAAGGTATTAGCGTTGGCGTCGTTCGACGCTGATCCAATAAGACGACTTAGTGAAGCGTGCGCTGTTCGGCTTTCTCGGCGCTTTCGCTGCTTTCTATCTCAAGACCAGACATTTCAGCCATCTTAGCCGCGGCCTGGATGCCAGCCTGAATCATCACCTTGGCAATTTCGAGGTTGTTTTCCATGAGGTAGGCACTCGCCTCTTCAGAAAACTGGATGCTCACTAAGGGTTCTGAATCGTCGTCTGCACGTTGCAAAACAACCTCTCCATCTCCTAGATCAACAATTTCCAAAAGCGATGTAGACATGCTCCAGCCTCACAATATGTCGTGTTGTGTTGATGACAGTAACACCATAGATCGGGTTTTACCACAATCCATAAAATCCGATTACGACTCATCTATCGCATCGGCAACGCGAGCCATTAGTGACTCGAGTTCCGCAAAACAATGCCGCGCAGTGTCAAAATCAAACACATTGCTGGACACCGCAATAAAACCACTCGCAGCCTGCGGGGTGAGGCCCGGAGGAATCTCTCTTTGAAGATCTGCTAACCACCCCGACTGCTCGAGCATAGCCATCTCCGTCACCTCGGGCGATTGTGCAATCCCGTTTGCGAGCGGGGGAACGTCGACCGCTCGATGGGGTGGCTTAGTAGGCGTCGACGAAACACGGTTACAGGCGAGTAGCTGCCAACCATAAGCGTCGAGTAGATGGAGACGGACGGCTGGGCCAAACGACGCCGTCAGTACCGATATAGGCTTACCCTCTTCCGCAATGGCTCTATGCCAGCTTTCCAAGACTACCGAAGCCATGTACATGCAGTGATTTGCAAACGACTGCGCCTGACTCACGCGACACTAGCTCCGTTTGGCTTTTGATTTAGCCTTCGCCTTCACTTTTTTCTTTTTTGGCGTTGTTTTACCCGACCCTTCAGCAACCCACTTCCCACTGTCGAAAAACCCCTTCCAGCCCGTCGCCTTGCCGTCGACCTCAGTCATCACGTATTGCTCTTTGGTCTTTCGACTGAATCGAACTTGTGTCCGATTAGCGGCATCGTCAGTCAGAGGCGCATCGAGAATGAAGTGATACTTCGGATCAAGCTCAGCTTGATGCGGTATCAACTCATCCACGAAGGGAGCGCGTGTCTCACGATATTTGGGAAATTGACTAGCGGCGAGGAACAAGCCGGCAGCACCATCTCGCAGAATGTAATGATCCTCAACCTTACCGCACTGAAGCTCAGGCATTGGAACGGGATCCATTTTCGGTGGTGCCGCCTCACCGTTGCGCAACAGTTTTCGGGTATTCGAACAAGCATCATTGGTACACCCAAAATATTTGCCAAACCGCCCGGTCTTCAGCTGCATCTCCGCATTACACTTATCGCAATCGAGTATTGGGCCGTCGTATCCCTTAATTTTGAATTGGCCCGCCTCGACCATGTACCCGTCGCAATCTGGGTTGTTACCGCAGACATGTAGCTTTTGGGTTTCGTCAATCAGATAGCTATCCATCGCAGCATTGCACTTAGGGCAACGCTCTTTCGTTAAAAGCAACCTCGACTCGGCTTCATCGTCCGCATCCGCAGATACGACCTCATCTCCGGGAATAAGATTGACCGTGCTCTTACAACGCTCCTTGGGCGGCAAGTTGTAGCCAGAGCAGCCAAGAAATACCCCTGTGCTCGCTGTGCGAACCTGCATAGAGCGGCCGCAGGAGCCACAGGCAATGCCGGTAGGCGTCGGCTCATTCGCCTGCATACCGCTAGCACCTGGCTGCTCCGCGAGATCAAGTTTCGACCGGAAATCGTCATAAAACGCATCGAGAACTTCACGCCAGTCCTTACGACCCTCGGCAACGTCATCAAGATTCCCTTCCATGGATGCCGTGAACCCGTAATCGAGAAGATCCTCGAAACTCTCTTGGAGTCGTTGGGTCACGATATCGCCCATCTTCTCAGCGTAGAAGCGGCGATTTTCAAGTTTCACGTAACCCCTATCTTGAATGGTAGAAATGATCGCCGCATACGTAGATGGGCGTCCAATACCTCGCTTCTCCAATTCTCGAACCAGGCTCGCCTCGCCATAACGTGCAGGCGGCTTAGTGAAGTGCTGCGTCGGTAGAAGTTCATTTAGTGACAAGCAATCGTTCAACTGGTAGTCAGGTAGGATGGCATCGTCGCCCTTCTTCGCCATCGGCGTCTGCACTCGTGTGTAGCCATCGAATTCAACCACACGGCCCCGTGCCGTCATGTCATACCCGGCGGCACTGACAGTCACCGTTGTACTCAAGTATCTCGCTGGCGTCATCTGGCATGCCACAAACTGACGCCAAATAAGCTCGTAGAGCCTCTGAGCGTCTCTCTCAGCATCTTTCAGGAATTCTGAGCGGAGTTCGACGTTGGACGGACGGATCGCCTCGTGGGCTTCCTGAGCGCCCTCTCGAGCACCGTATCGAATGGGCGATTCTGGTAAGTAAGCTTTACTGAAGTTGCTCTCAATAAAGTCTCTACACGCGGCCAAGGACTCACCACTGAGGTTCGTAGAGTCAGTCCGCATGTAGGTAATATGTCCCGCTTCATAGAGACGCTGCGCTAACGTCATCGTCTTCTTAACGCTGAACCCAAGACGCGTACTCGCCGCCTGCTGCAGCGTGGAAGTTATAAACGGAGCCGGTGGCTTAGAACTTGTCTTCCTCGCTTCAAGATTGGAAACCGAATACTCAGCGTCAGAAAGCCGCTCAACCGCCTCTGCGGCCTGCTGCTCGGCCTTAGGGTCGAACGCACTTCCTTCATATTTTGTGACTTCAAAACGAACAGGGCTCTGGCCATCTGTCGATAGGTCAGCATGGAGGTCCCAGTACTCTTCGGGCACAAAGGCACGTATTTCTCGCTCGCGCTCGACGATAAGACGCACAGCCACGGATTGAACACGTCCCGCCGAGAGACCGCGTGCAATCTTGGCCCACAGTAACGGCGAGACCTCAAAGCCTACAACTCTATCTAAAAAACGACGCGCTTGTTGCGCTTGCACCCGATTGGTATCCAGCTGCGTTGGAGCGGCAAACGACTCCTGAATCGCGCGTTTGGTAATCTCGTTGAAGACCACTCGCTGATAGCGAGATTCGTCGCCCCCGATAATTTCTTTCAGGTGCCACGCGATGGCTTCGCCCTCACGATCCAAGTCTGTCGCCAGATAAATGGCATCGGCTGACTTCGCTAACTTCTTGAGCTCATCGACTACCTTTTCCTTGCCTGGCAACACCTCGTAACGGGCAGCCCAACCATTTTTCGGGTCAACGCCCATGCGTCGCACAAGCTGCTCGCGCTTCTTTTTCGCTTGGTACCGGACTTTTTCGTCAGGCGCCATTTTGCGAGTAATCGCTGCTTGCGCGGCGCGTTCTTTGGGATCCGAGGCTGGCGCGCTACCGGCAGTAGGCAAGTCACGCACGTGCCCAACACTGGATTTCACAATGAAATCCGAGCCTAGGTATTTGTTGATCGTCTTTGCCTTCGCAGGAGACTCGACAATGACTAGTGACTTACCCATGAACGCTACATCTACTCAATTTTGTATCCGCGGCGCGCCGATCGAGACAGCGCAGACGGCGGAGTGTACGGGACAGTGATGGGCCAAGGTCAAGCGATAAATGTGAGCGGGTGCGAACGCAAGCTATTCAAAACCTCGGTAGTTGAGAAGCGACCGCAATGCACTGGCCACAAAATCAACCGCCTCGGTATCACCTTTTTC
>Ga0163109_10001418_pt1 | contig 18903 bp, 16 predicted proteins | sample CRUFie1St13metaG_FD_108704 | JGI IMG/M metagenome (GOLD analysis project Ga0163109, IMG submission 108704) | Marine microbial communities from the Costa Rica Dome - CRUD Field 142mm St13 metaG | ecosystem: Environmental > Aquatic > Marine > Oceanic > Photic zone | place: Costa Rica: the Eastern... | reverse complement strand
TTCATAACAACTCGTCTTAAGCAAAATTCAAATGGAAATTTTTTTCATTATACAATACCAAGTAATCATAATATATCTCTACATTCAAAAATTCTCACTTTCTTTTTCTTAAGTGAGGATAAACCTTATTTAGTGTCAAGTTTAGGTTCTTTTAATCCGTCATATCCTGAATCAAGAACAAATGAAATAGGACTGATTGTTACTGGAGATGTAAATAATCCTCTTATTCAAGCAATTGGATCATATATGTGGGTTATATCAAATTATATATACACTATTTATAATACAGAAAATTGGGGAAATGACGATCCATTGGTGATAATTAAAAAATATTTTAAAGTAGAGAATAATTATAAAAAAGATATTTCAACTAATATTATTTTTTGTGGAAAAAATTTTTGTCCAAATACATTGGATAGAATTATGTTTTCTGAAAAAAATGTTAAATTTCGTATAGGAGGGGAACCAACAATTGTTTTTAGAAATTTTGATTATGGAATGAATTTAATTAAAAATCTATTTAGAAATAGTAAAAAATTTGTAAAAATCGGAATAATGCAAGGTCTTTTTGAACAACTACCTTACTGTAAAATAAAAAAATGTAAGGATAAAATAAAATTTGATACATTATTATTCAACGAGGAACTAATGTCTTTTTTAAAAAAAGGAAAAGGATTGTATGTGATGCAAAAAATTCCAGCAAAACTAAATCAAGATGGAACTTTTGGACCCTTTGGTGGATTATGGAATTGGTTAAAATCAAATGGTAAGAATTGTAAAGGTAATTGTGTTGAAACGCCATATTCACTTGAACTTAATGGACCAAATATTATTGAAAATAATCCTGTATCTTTTCGTTGGTATAAATCTCCATTACATTGGAAATTGTATTTATCCGATAATGAAATTATTCAATCTACACAACATCCTATTGAAATGTATTATTATTCTGGAAATGAAAATATTAAAACTTCAATGGGTTACGAATTATCCATAAAAAATTGTCCTAAATTAATTTCCTATTATAATAATTTATACAATTTTTATTGGAAAAACTATACAAAGAAAACTGAATTTGACAAATATTCTCCTAGCATACTACCTTGTAGCTCATCTAAAGATGAAAATAATTGTTGCAAAATGGATGAAATAAAATGCGCTTCTTCCTGTTATCCAAGCGGTCAAGGACCTCTACTTACCTATAATTTCCAAAATGAAGAGTGTGTTAAAACAAATATAAATCCACAATTTTATAATAAGAAAGAATGTGAGAAACAATTGGAATTAAAATCAATAAATAAAACATCAAATATAATTATTATTTTCAGTTTAATTTTTGTATTACTTTTGTTATCTATTATTCTATATGTATTATTTAAATAATTTTTTTCCATTTTTAATTTTTTAAAAAAATGAAAAAATAATATAAAAAAAAAATGAAAGTAATAAAATGAACGGATTATATGAGAATTTTATGATTAATAAAATTAATGGGAAAAATGTTGATGAGATGGAAGAAAAAATATATAACTTGAAAACAATTTATTATGAGGATGATACTATTGAGTCCATTCTCTGCTCGTTAATACAAAACAAATGGAAAGTCGAACCAAATTTTCTTAGACATAATGATTTACTGCAACAAAATCAATCCAATAATAAGAATTATCCATTATTAAACCAAGAATATTACCATTATTTACAGAATAACATTGATAAGATTAATAGTATAATAAAAGAGGAAAGTGTAAATAAACCATTTTCATTGTCTTATTTTGGTTTGGAAACATTACAAAACAAGTATTTGATCAAGACACATGAGGGACATCAAGAAAGCATTGATTATATGTTTATGCGTGTAGCATCTTTTGTAAAAAGGGAAAAATGGGATGAATTACAGAGAATGTATAAACATCTTCGTGAGGGATACTATATTCATGCAACACCAACTCTCTTCAATGCAGGAACCAGAAATGCGCAGATGGCTTCTTGTTTTCTATTAGGTTCAAGTGATAATATAGAATCTATTTTTGAGAGTATAGGTGACTGTGCAAAAATTAGTAAATTTGCCGGAGGAATCGGATTACACATACATGATATTCGTTCCTCCGATTCGTATATTTATGGAACTAATGGGACTTCTAATGGAATTATACCAATGTTAAAGGTTTATAATGACACTGCAAGATATATTGACCAAGGTGGAGGAAAAAGAAATGGAGCATTTGCAATCTATTTAGAGTGTTATCATGCAGATATTATTGACTTCCTTCTATTGAAGAAAAATGTGGGTTCTGATGAGGCAAGAGCGAGAGATTTGTTCTATGCACTGTGGGTGTGTGATTATTTCATGAAATGTGTAGAGAAAAATAATGATTGGTACTTGATGAATCCCTCTGATTGTGTTGGACTTGCAGATTGTTGGGGAGATAAATTTCAAGAAAAATATATGGATTATGTAAAAAAGGGAATGTTTACAAAGAAAATCAAAGCAAGAGATTTATGGATTGAAATATGTAAAATTCAGATCGAAACTGGAACCCCTTACATTCTTTTCAAAGACACTTGTAATCGTCTATCAAATCAACAAAATTTAGGAACTATTAAATCGTCAAATTTGTGCACGGAAATTATTCAATATTCTGATTTTAATGAATATGCTGTTTGCAATTTAGCATCAATCGGTTTGACAAAATATTTGGTTTCTAATCCAAAAATTAAAGAAATTCCTGAATTATTAATTTTAGGAAAAAAGAAGTGTTCTTATTGTAAATTGGCGGTTCATTATACAGAAAAAAATAACATTCCTTTTGAATATCGAGACACTCTAACCGATGAAGATAAAAAAATGTTGGAAGGAAAAACTTTTCCAAATATTTTTATAAAAAGAGGTAATGATTATCAATATATAGGAGGATTTACAGATTTATGGGAGAATTTCATTACACCTGTTTTTGATTATAATAAATTAGGTGAAATTGTTCAAGAACTTGTTGGTAATTTGAATGATATTATTGACAAAAATATGTATCCATTGGAAAAATGTGAAATTTCAAACTTAAAACATCGACCACTTGGAGTTGGAGTTCAGGGATTGGCTGATGTTTTTATGCAATTATTAATTCCATATACCTCAACGAAAGCACGAGAATTGAATTCCAAAATATTTGAATGTATGTATTATAATGCTCTAAAAAAATCAAATGAGCTTGCCAGAATAGATGGACATACATATCAAAGTTTTGAGGGAAGTCCATTGTCAAAGGGAAAATTTCATTTTGAGTTATATGAAGATTATGATGAATGGAAAGAAAACTATACCTTTAATTTTGACTGGGAACAATTACGAAAGAATATTTTGAAGGATGGAGTAAAAAATTCTTTATTTTTAGCACCAATGCCAACAGCTTCCACCTCGCAAATACTGAACAACACTGAATCATTTGAGCCCTTAACCAGTAACTTCTACCTACGACGAACGCAAAATGGAGAGTTTTACGTCATGAACCGTAATATGCAAAAGATTTTCAAAGTTTTAAATATTTGGGATAAAGATATGCATCAACGTTTAATTTATGATAAGGGTTCTGTATTAAAAAATGAAAGAGTGCCACCATTTTTACGAGAAATTTACAAGACAGTTTGGGAAATTCCACAGAAACATTGTATTGAAATGGCAGCTTCAAGACAACGATTTATAGATCAGAGTCAGAGTATGAATATTTATTTAAATAATCCTACAGTTGAACATTTGACAAAAATATTAATGTATGGTTGGAAAAATAAATTAAAAACTGGATGCTATTATGTGCGAAGTAGAATTTTAACTACATCACAAAATTTCTCCATTGATATAGAAAAGGAACAAAATTACAAAGCATGTGAAAATTGTTCATCATAAGCAAAAAGAGTTATCCTTCTTGGGAGTAAATCAATTAAATTTTGTTTGAAAACAAATTTAATTTATTTATAAATTAACAAAATTTTTTTTCTTGTAAGAAAAAAAATGAATAATTATTTGTGTCGTGCTTTTATTACAATTTTGAAACATTCTATTTGTTGTTATATTTTTGTTAAATTTTGAAAATAAAAATTTTGTGTAAAATAAAATGGAAGAATTTGATATTTTGAAAAAAAAAGTAGGAGAACATTATCATTTTTTCCATCTTGATGGTAAAAAAGTTTGTAATAAAAAAATTTTAGAATATGTTAGTTCATTATATTTCCCTCCTGCTTATGAAAATATTAGAATAAATAGTGATAGAAAAGCAAAAAGATATGGTGTAGGAACCGATTCTAAAAACCGAAAACAATATCTATATACAAAATCATGGGGAGATGTTGCATTAAATAACAAGTTCAAACAAATTCTAAAATTTTCCAAACATATTTCTAAAATAAAGAAAGAACTCTATAGAAATTTAGATCTTGATTTTAATCAAAATTTAAAACTAATTTTGGTTTCACTTGGATTGCTACTTATTATTGAATGTAATTTTAGAGTAGGTTCACAAATGGGAGTAGAGAAATATAAATCTTTTGGTGTATCTACATTAGAAAAAAGTCATTTTAAATATAAAAACCAACAATATAAAATTACATTTATAGGAAAAAAAGGAGTATTAAATGAAAATATAGTTGAAAATCCAAAAATAAATGCGTTAATAAAAAAAATTTTAAATAAAAATCAAAATTCAAAAATTTTTAATTTTTCATCTCGAGAAGGAAAAAATCCGATTCAAGATATTAAGGTTGATGCAAATGATATGAATAACTACTTGAAAACCTGGGGAAATTTTAGTTCTAAAAATTTTAGAACCTGGATGGCAAATTACATATTTTTAGAAATATTGAAAAAAATTCTGAAAAAAACAGAATATGATAAATCAAAAATTACACATCGTAAAAAAATAATTAAGGAAGCAATTGAAAAAACAGCTGAAAAATTACATCATACACCGGCTATCAGTAAAAAAAGTTATATTTTTAGTGAATTATGGAAACCTTTTGTAGAGGAGAGACCAGAACATTTTGAAAATTTAAAAAATAGCTCCACTTTTTTAATTGAATTTTTAAAAATAAAAAGTAATTATAGAGATGTTAAGTAATAATATACTAGCTTATATTGGAAGTTGTGCAATTAAAAAAGGTTATAATGGAAATTCTCTTAATTTTGAAGGGAATGGTTATAAAATATCAACTCCTTATAAATATGGACATATAATCATTATCAAAATAGAAAAAAATGATCAGAATATCTTCATGTTATGTAATGAAGGATCACAGAATATGGACGATTATATTACAGATTTTAATGCAATGAATAATAATAAAAAGAAGAAAGTTAAAAATTTCAATGGAAAAGTTACAAAAAGTATGTGGGATGAATTTACCAAATACCGACATTATTATGAAACTTTTATTGAAACATTTAAAAATGATGGAGAATTAGTAGTATGCGGGCATAGTTTAGGTGGTGCTGTTGCTGGAATCGCAGCAGGAATATATAATTTAAAATGTGTGTTACTTGCACCAGTTCCATTTGTGGGTCATTCAAATTGGAGTAAAAACTACTCTACTCACCCAGTATCTTTTGTAAATCCAACAGATCCTTGTTGTAGTGATAGAGTTGGTATTAACTGGAAAGCTGGAAATCATATTGGGAAACAATGGATTAATAATGATGTTGGATTGGGCAGTCACAAGATTGACAGCTTTGTGTCTTATTTTCAAAATAAGTGCAACTTTAATATTTTGTAAGTTTTATTTTTTTTTCATTTATAGGAATGAATAATAATTGGACTATTGATTTAATAAAGCAAAAAGTAAAAACGTTAAAAGATAATGTTGTTTACAGAATTGCTGATGCCATAAAATTTCAAAAAAATCATAAAGTAGTTAAAGAACTTTTACAAAATCCTATATATAAAGATACATTATTATATCAATTTCATAGTCAAAATGATAACGATTTCTACAAAATTATTGAAAAAAATAAATCTAAAATTGGAAATTATTATAATGATAGTTACATTTTAGTTCATTTAAGAACCGGAGATGATTTAAGATCAAGAGGTATTGGAAGAAATTCAGAAGCAATATTAAAGGCACTAAAAAATTATGAAAAATCTAAAAAAATTATAATTGTCACTGCAATGCATTATGGACATCATCGCACTGACACCAGTTTATATTCAGGAAAAACCTATATATATAATGATGATAATTATCAACAGAATATAAAATTAATTCATGAGTTTATTCAAAAACTTGAGCATCCTGTAGAAGATATAATGTCCAATGAAGATGTAGATATAGATTTACTACATTTAGTATTTTGTAAAAATCTTGTTGCATCCCCCAATTCAGGAGGATTTGCTAAAAATATTATACAATGGCACAAAAAATATTTGGAAAAATAAAAAGATTCATATAATAAATGAAATCAAAGGTATTAGTTGAAAAATTATTTCAATTTCATTTAGAATTAGAATTATATCATTGGCAAACAAAAAATTACGCAAGACATAAAGCAACTGATAAATTAAAAGATTATTATATTGATTTTAAAGATTTATTTGTTGAATCTTACATGGGAAAATATGGTCGTGTAGATTGTCCAAATAATGTTCGTGTTCGTAATTTTACGGATAAAAATGTAGAAAAAAATTTAATAAAACCGTTTATTGTATTTTTGAATTCCTTTGATAAAGAATTTAAAAATGATGAAGATTTATTGAATTTAAAAGACGAAATTGTAAGTCGTTTACAACAAACACTTTACCTTTTCACTCTTGACTAATTTATTCCATTAGGAAATAAATTATCTTGTGACGTTCTGTTCGCTTATTTTCATTTTTTTTACATAATTCAAGATACGACTCTCGTTCAATATATTCTTTTAAATATTCTTTGGAATATTCTTTTATATTTTTATGTCCAATTGTGAAATATTCTTGCCACTTTCTATCTTGTTTGATATAATCTCTAACGGCATAATTATTAGCAATTTCATCCGCCATATCATTACCCCGTTCTATTTCATTTTCTGTCTTACCACTATGAGCTCTAACATGTTCAAAAGCAAGTGAAACTTCAAGTTCCTGTAAATCATTTGCTTTCTTAACCAAATCAGCATTTTTAACATTTTTATATTGTTTTTTTTTATATTTTTTGCCCGTATCTCCAAAAATTAAAATAGAATAACTGGAATCTGTATAAATACAAATATTTTTATCTCCTTTATTTACTAAATACTTTATTGCATCTATAATTGCAGACAACTCTGCTCTGTTGTTTGTCTTGTCACCCTTTAAAATCTTCCCCATCTTTTTCTTATATTTTGGTATATAAATTCCGTATCCACATCCCTCATAACCATTTTTTTTTATAAAAGACCCATCCGTATACACATCCACAACTCCACTTTCCAAGCTCTTCCGTTTCTCCAAAATCCTCCGGGGAGCACAAAATTCCCGCGCCTCCTCCATTGTCTTACATTTCCTATATACACTTCCAGAATAACCAATCACATTCTTTTTACATTCTTCCCAGGTCTCATAAATTCCCGGATTCAATCCTTTCTGAACTGCATACATTTTTATTTAAAGTTGTAAATTTAAATATTTTTCAATTTTTAACTCCATTTAAAGAAATGGTTTTCCATATATATCAGAGTGGCGCAGCGGAAGCGCACAGGGCTCATAACCCTGGGGTCAATGGATCGAAACCATTCTCTGATATTTTTCAAATTTTTTATTTATTTAAATATAAAATGGTTAAAAAAGAGACAAAGTGTTCTGTGGATAAGATTGAAAATCCCAAAACAAAAAATTGTGTCAGTAAAACTGGAAGAATTGGAAAAAAATTGGTAAAACAGTGTTCTACGGAAAAGATTTTAAATTTGAAAACAGATAATTGTGTTTTGAAAACTGGAAGAATTGGAAAAAAATTAGTAAAACAGTGTTCTACGGATAAAATTTTGAATTTAGAAACAAATCGTTGTGTTAAGAAAACTGGAAAAATTGGAAAAACTTTGGTAAAACAATGTCCATCGGGAAAAAATTTAAATTTCCAAACAAATCGTTGTGTTAAATCTAAACAAAATAAATCTAACAATTAAAACAATATTTTTATTGAAATTTCAATAAAAAATTACTAATAGTTTTTGCAAAATAAATTTATTTAATCAACTTCGTCTATAACTGGTTCTGTTTTATCCTCTTGTGGAGGAGCTGGATCGCCATTTTCATCAACAGGACAATCAGGATTTTTTGGAAGTGGTTGTAAATATTGTTCAATATCTTTCATGAATGCTGTTTTTCTAACCTCCGTATCTTCTTTTTTAGAATGTCTATTTTCTGTAATCCATTCAATTTCTTTTTCAATTTTATCTTTCATTAATTTTATATTTTCATTATCTCCTTCTGGAATTCCTTGTAAATTTGTATATAATAAAGTTTCATAATTTTGTAATGCTTCTATATTTTCTTTTAATTCTTCATCCTCTTTCTTGAATGCCTCTGCTTCATTCACCATTTTTTCAATTTCCTCCTTGGAAAGACGATTCTGGTCATTATTAATTGTTAAACTTTTCTTACCTCCTTCCACATTTTCTACTTCAGCACTAACATTTAAAATACCATCAGCACTTATATCATAAACAACATTAATTTTTGGTGTTCCTCGTGGTGCTGGTGGTATATTGTCTAATTGAAAGGTTCCCAAAACATTATTGTCAGCTGATTTATAACGTTCCCCTTCTAATACTTTGATAGTAGCAGAGGGCTGATTGTCAGCATAAGTAGAAAAAGTTTGTGTTTTTTTTGCTGGAATTGTCGTTCCTCGTGGAATAAGAACTGTGCAAACTTCTCCTGAAGTTTCTAATCCTAATGATAATGGTGTTACATCTAACAATAATAAATTGTTAGTTTTATCTGATTCAATACCAGCTAAAATTGCGGCTTGGATAGTAGCTCCATATGCAACACATTCATCTGGATTGATACCTGAATTCAATTCTTTTCCAAAATAATCCTTCAATAATGATTGAATTTTTGGAATTCGTGTTGTTCCACCAACCAAAACAATTTCATCAATTTGACTTTTTGATAATTTTGCATCTTTTAAAACCGTATTTACCGGTTCCATTGTTCTCCTGAAAATTTCACCACACAAATCTTCAAATTTTGCTCTACTTATTGGTAAAGATAAATCTTTTCCCTCATATAGAGCATCTACTTCAATTATGGTAGATGTGGCACTACTTAAAGTTCGTTTTGCCCTTTCACAAGAAGCATGAAGTCGTGCCCATACTCTTTTATCTTTTCCAATTTTCAATCCTCTATTCTTTTTTTCAAATTCACTAATACAATATTGAATTAAAATATTATCAATATCTTCGCCACCCAAATGTGTATCTCCCGCAGTTGCAAGAACTTCAAAAATTCCATCACTTATATTTAAAATTGATATATCTGTCGTTCCTCCACCCGAGTCAAAGACCAATATATTTTTCTCTTCACCTTCTTTCATTTTATCAAGACCGTAAGCAATTGAAGCTGCTGTTGGTTCATTAATAATCCTCAAAACATTTAATCCTGAAATAACACCTGCGTCTTTTGTTGCTTGTCTCTGTGCATCGTTAAAATAAGCAGGAACAGTAATAACACAATCTGTCACATCTTTTCCAGCATATGTTTCTACAATTGTTTTCATTTTTTCTAAAACCATTGCAGAAATTTGTTCCGGTGTAAATTTTTTCAAATCTCCTTTATGGTTTACCTCAATAACCGGTTTATCGTTTTCATTCAAAACCTTGTAAGATAATTTTTCAATATCAGATGTTATTTTCTTATCTGTAAAGTTTTGTCCTAAAAGTCGTTTTGCATCATATACTGTATTTTCAGAATTCTTACTTGCTGATGATTTTGCTGCATCACCAACTAAACGTTCTTCGCCAAAAGAAACCCAACTAGGTGTTGTTCTATTTCCTAATTCATTTGCTAAAATTTCAACACGATTGTTTTCAAATACTCCTACACAACTATATGTAGTTCCAAGATCAATTCCACATACAACTTTTTCACTCATTTTTTTGAAATTTGGAATAAAATTTTTTTTTTTTCAGTTTTTCAAAAATAAAAAATAAAATTAAAAATAAAGATGGACGATTATATTTTAGAAAATTTTGATTTTAAAAATAATTATAAAGATGCAAAAATTGTTTTTATAACTTTTATTGTATTTTTAACAATTTTATATTTATTATCATTATATGTTATAGCTTACTTTTCTGAAACTAAAAATTTCAAATACTTATATATTTATCTTGCTTTACTTTTATGTCCTACTATTTTGACTCAAGTGATTTGTTTTTTCTGGGCAATTGGTATTTTGTTTTCAAGAAAAAAATTAAAATGGAAAACAGTGTCTGAAAAAATAAGTCCTTCGTCTTTGACAACCTTATCATTCTTTACGTTATTGTATGCTATAAGTTCTTATATTTTTGTTGTTGTCTATTTGTATTTATTAACAAATATTAGTGTATTTGATTTTACAAATACAGAATTATATAAAGAACCAGAAATAACATTAGATAGGTTAATTGAAAAAAATATAATTTCAAAGAAACATAAATCAAAAATAGAAAAACAAGTCAAAGAGGGCAAAGAAAATGTAAAAGATAAAAAAATTGTAATGGGATTTTTATTAAAAAATTCCTTTATTCATATTCCTTCAATGCAAAAAAAAATTAAAAAAATTGGAAAACATTTTAAGGAATATAAAGTTGTCTTATTTGAGAATGATAGTTCGGATGGAACTAGAGATATTTTGAACGATTGGAGTTCTCTTGATAATCATATTGATTTGATGAAATGCTGTGATTTAGGAAATTGCGAATGTAGATTGAATTGGCAAGATCCTAAATCAAAAGGTCCTGTATCCAATTTTCGTATTGATAAAATGAGATTTATGAGAGAACAAATGTTAAAACATGTTCAAAAAAATTATAGTGATTACGATTATTTTATGATTATGGATTTTGATATTTCTGGTGCAATGTATATTGATGGATTTTTCACTAGTTTCCAAAATAACAAAGAATGGGATATGGTATTTGGAAATGGATTGAATTCCACACCAATACCATTTTTTCATAACGAACTCTATTTATATGATATAATGGCATATATTCCTCAAGAACAAAGAATAATTTCAGAATCACAAACTGCGGTTAATAATATTAAAGATTTTTTCAAGCAGAACAGAAAATTAAAACCTTATTGGAAAAATCACACATGGAAAAAAGCAAAATCAGGATTTAATGGTATTTGTATTTATAAGATGGATTCTATAAAAAATTGTTCTTATATCAACTCTAAAAAATTTTATTGCGAACACATAGATTTAAATAATAGTATGATTGAAAATGGAAATGATAAAATTTATTATAATCCAACAATGATTTTGTTTCCTGGACAACAATGCGAACATCGTTTAAAATTAATGTTTAAATTTTTTAAAAAATGAATAAGAAAAATTATTATAATCAATAAAAAATGGCAAGCGATGATGAAGATGTTTCTAATATTTATCCAAATCATTATTTAAAAATGGATTATGTAGAAAAAAAAACTCCAGATGGATTTGAAACATTTTTTATTCAAAATAATAAATATGAAGGTGTATATAAAAAATATGATTTTGATGGTCCAATCGCATTTATTAATTATGCGAATGGAAATAAACATGGAGACAGTATTTTTTTTCAAAATGAAAAAATAATTAAAAAAGAAGTATATAATAATAATGAATTAGTGGAAACTTTTAAATATGAATATGATGGATATTGGAAGTCCAAAGTGCAAATAGTAGATAATAAACGCAATGGTGTTTATTTGGAGTGGTTTCAAGATATTTTGATAAAAAAGGGATTTTATAAAAACGATATGAAAAATGGGAATTTTTATCAATATTATTCAAATGGGTGTTTAAAATCTAAAAATCAATACCAAGATGATAAAAAAAATGGAATTTCATTATTGTGGCTACCGAATTCTGAAAATAATAAAAAACCTGGACCAATATCATATTTATATCATTATGTCAATGATAAAAAAAATGGGAAATTTATTGAATACATGTATCCAAAAGTTGGTGAACCTAATTTCACTGACCATCCAGGGCACATTAAGAAGGGTTATTATATCAATGATTCTCGTGAAGGACTTTTTCTAACACTGAACTGGAATAAAATTATAATTGAAAAAATCTTTTACTCAAAAAATTTAAAAAATGGTGAATTTAAAAAATACGATATTAATGGAGATCTTTACGAAAAAGGGTTTTATAAAAATGGTAAAAAGGAAGGATGTTGGGTAGTTTATTATCCTAATTTATATGTATCCCAGCAGGGAAAACAACCAAAATCATATGAAGAGGGTCTTATTTCACCAGTTTCTAGTGAAATAGAATCCGAAAAAAACTTACAAAAAAGATTAGTATATTATTATGAGAATAATATGAAATGTGGAAAATTTACAAAATTCTTTCCACATGGAGGAATTTTCTCAAGAGGATACTTTATAAATGATAAGATTGAAGGAAAAGTTTCCTTTTTCTTTTTACATCCTGACAAAAATATGCCACCAAAAGTTCATATAACTCGGTTTTATAAAGATAGTAAAAGAAATGGTTTAGAATACATATATAATCAGCAGCAAGAACTTATTGAAAAAAATTATTACAAAAATCATTTACAACATGGTCTCAATATTCAAATACTTGACAATATTTATTCTATTTATCATTACGGAACTAAATGTCTCATGCAAAAACCAGAAATTGATATTTGTTCTATATGCTATGAAAAGACACAGTATCAATCAAAATGTAATCATTTTATATGTCGTCAATGCTTTGAGAACTTGAATAATTTATCGTGTCCAATTTGTCGTCGAGTTTTGGATTATAATGAACTTTAAATATTAGGAAAATAATTTAAAAATATATAATTTTTAAATAAACATGTTTTATTTTTTCTTAACAACTTTATTTTTATTTTCATATTTTTCAAGAAAAACAAAATTTTGGATATTTTTATGGTCTTTTATATTTATATATTCTTACTTTTCTTTACTACATTCATTCATGAAATTAGCAATAGAGGAGATAAAATATCCAGAATGGAACAAGGAATTGTTGGATATTTTTACCAAATCGGTTCAGTTCAATAATAATATGACAAAAACAGAGTGTTCAATATGTATGGAAAATTTTGAAAATAACGAAGATCTTTGTGAAATTAATTGTAATTGCAATTCTGTTTATCACAAAGAATGCATTATTCAATGGTTTGAAAAAAAATGTTCTTGTCCTTTGTGTAGAAAATCTTTGGATGAAAAGATTCATTATTTATGAATTTTTGATTCTCTCTAAATTTTCAACTAATAAATATTTTACATAATTAGGATCAAAACTTATGTAATTTTGAGCGATAAATGTCAAAAAAGAAAATTCAACAATACCGATACATAGTAAAACAATCAGATTTGTAATGATTAATTTTTTATAATTGAGTTTAAAAAGATAAATTAAAATAATCGTAAGTATAATCAAACAAATGGCTGAAATTCCAACCACAAATGCAGCTTCTTTTAAAATTTTTTGATTTTTTTCTTTTATTCTTTTATCATCTTCATTTATTGTTTTAACAGACATGTTTTGAACAAAATTTTTTACTGATTCATTGTCTGAAAATAAGACAGATATATTCCCTGTAAAAGAATCAACCAGATTTTGTGTTTGATTCACAACTATATTTCTTTCTACTGTAGTTGCATAAGTAAAAAAGAATATACATATAAAACAGCTTATGAAAACCACACTCAAAATTATATGTGTATAAAAATATGGATTTTTTAGCATTTTATATTAAGAAAAATTTTTTTGTAATCTTTCAATCATTGTTGATGTCAAAACAGAAGGTGCTACTGGTATATATTGTGAAGCAATGTATAAGAAAAAACAAATTTCAATTATACCCACAAGAGAAAAAATTACTATATTTTCAACAAGAATTTCTTTAATATTTATACACATTTTACAAGAAAAATATAAACAAGATATAATGATAATAATAAATAAAAATAAACAGGTAATAATTGTATATGCCAAATTTAACAACCATTTATTATTTACTGACATTGTCGGATCAGGTTCCGAAAATAACTCTTTTGCTTTGTTCAGATTATATTGTTGTAAATACGGTTTTATTTTATTTTTATCTTCTTCACTCATTTTATCAAACTGTTCATTTATTACCCTTCCTATCTCATTTTGAAAAGTATTTTTTTCTAATTTTGAAATATATACAATAAAAAACACAGTCAAAATAGTAAACAAAATTAAGATATGAATCAAACAATTTATAAATAATGAAATATATGGATCTTCATTTAATTTACAATACTTTGTCATTTTATTTATGTAAAAAATTTTTGTCTTTTTTTTTTCAATATATTGAAAAAAATTATTTGTATGGATAATTGTATCTATTTAGTTCACATAGTGTTTTATCCAATAATAATTTAAAGGTAGGGTCGTATTCGTAGATAATTTGTTGTAATTCTAATGGTAAGTCAAAAAAGTAATTCATTTATTCGTTTTGGTTTTCTTCTTTTATTTCTTTAATTTCATAAGCAGATAAAATGACAATTACACCAACTACAACGAAACTTACAAACCAAACAAATTTGTTCCAATCTCTAATTTTTTTCAATGCAGTCATTTGTTTTAGTTTTTCAACTTGAACCGGTAAAACAACCATTACAAAAGAAACAACAACATGTAATAACGCCAAAGCGAAAATAGCCCAAGAATAATTAGTTTGCATTTTTTATTAAAAGAAAAAAAAAAAATCAATAATTTTAATTATTTATTTTTAAATAAAATGAGTGGAACCAATAGCACTTTAGTCAATAGAGTAAATAGTTTATCGAGAAATGTTGCTACTCTGCAAAACCAAACAACTGGTAAGCAATATTCAAAAATTCTTTCAGATAATGTTATCTATAAGGGAGAACAATTATCCGACTCTTTGATTTCTTCCAAGAATAAAGCAGTATTAAGTAGATTTACTGTGTCCGGACAAGATGTTAATTTAGAATCAAATCTTAATATTGATGGAACATTGACAGTTAATACGATTAATCAAAACACAACCAATCAAACCACATTAGATGTTGACGTATTTCCTTCTGTAATTGTTCAAACGACTGCAGATGTTGAAGCAGCAATTAGTATTTCAACTGATACAGCTACAACAAAAATCTTGGATCATGAAGAGATAAAAATATTTTCGAATGATGGTAGCATTTCCAGTTCTCAATTAACTGAAATAAGTTCAGATATTTCAGGTTTAGAAAGTTCTGTTTCAAGTTTAGAAAGTTCTGTATCGAATATTTCAAATGAAACAGAAACTGCGATTATTACTTCTCTTGGTCCTTTAGAAACAACAGTAAATAATATCAGTAGTGATGTTTCAAATATAACAAGAGACGAAAATACTACCACTATTACTGGAGCAACAATTCTAAACGATTTAACCGTTGTTGATAACTTAACAGTTCTGGGAACTACTTCCAATATACAACAAACAACAGTCAATGTTGAAATTATAGAATCTTTAGTAATTAATACAGATATGGGTGTTCCTATCAATATAACAGGAGATGCAGCTATCCAAGTGCAAACTGATTCAAATACAGTATATATCTTACAAAACGATAAAATAAACATACTTGCGGATAATGGGAATATTGAGAGTTCTCAATTAACTGAAATAAGTTCAGATATTTCAAGCTTACAAAGTTCCGTGAGTGATACATCAACCATCGTTAATAGTTCTCTCACACCGCTTTCAACTTCTGTCGATACTATATCTACTGTTCTCTCAACTGAACTCTCTACTGTTATTTCCGATGTAAGTTCTGATATTTCTACTGTCAGTGCTGAACTCTCAACCAACATCTCTGATGTCAGTGCTGAACTCTCAACCAACATCTCTGATGTCAGTGCTGATATTTCTACTGTCAGTAATGTTCTCTCAACTGAACTCTCAACCAGTATTTCTACTGTCAGCGCTGAACTCTCAACCAACATCTCTGATGTCAGTGCTGATATTTCTACTGTCAGTAATGTTCTCTCAACCGAACTCTCAACCAGTATTTCTACTGTCAGCGCTGAACTCTCAACCAACATCTCTGATGTCAGTGCTGATATTTCTACTGTCAGTAATGTTCTCTCAACTGAACTCTCAACCAGTATTTCCGATGTAAGTGCTGATATTTCTACTGTAAGTGCTGAACTCTCAACCAACATCTCTGATGTCAGTGCTGATATTTCTACTGTCAGTAATGTTCTATCAACCGATATTTCTATTTTATCAAGTGATGTCACGGTATTAGTATCAGATCAACTCAGTCCAATTGAAACTAAAGTAACAGATATTTCTCATGAAACAAATGGTGAAACTACCATTGCAAATACGACAAATGTCGATAATCTAAATGTTACAGGAAATATTTCCACTGTAGTTTATCCAGACCTTGATGCAACAATCACTACTATTGAAACCCAAGTAACAGATATTTCTTATGAAACTAATGGTGAAACTACCATTGCAAATACGACAAATGTCGACAATCTAAATGTTACAGGAAATATTTCTACTGTAATCTTCTCTGATCTTGATGCAGAAGTAAGCTCAATAGCATCTAACACTGCTGTTATTAGATTTACACAAACACAATATGGAGAAGGACTAAACACTTATGTAACTCAAACAACTGAATTAGTTCAAGATAATAATATAACATCACACGGAATAAGTTCTATTTTCAAAGCGGATATTATAGAAATTCAAAATGAGATAATTACACCGCAGATTTCAACTGACCAATTAGGTGTAACAAATCAAAATAATGAGGATGTCTTGAAAGTTGCCACTGATTTACAAATGGGAGGTTCGGATAAACTGATTTCATATGGATCATATGAAAGACAGGATGGACAAATTTCATCTGGGATAATTGGAACATCTTATCTTATAAAAAGAGAACAATTAAGTTTTAATGGAACGGATACAAATGGTCATACAAAAAATGTTGAATTTGGTGTAGTTCCTGGTGAAATATATATGATATCAATTCAATTGGAAGGTTTAGGAGATAGTAATAGAATTTTTGAACCTGTATTTATTGGTTATGTATTAACATCAAAACAAGAAGTTATTCCGACAGTGATGGTGGAATTAGATGATGTAACTGTTTCATTATCAGGTTCAACTGCCATAATTTCAATAGAATTTTCAGAGACAATAGATGCAATAATGACTGCAGCAGGTATTGTTGATCGTGGCACTTTCAATGTTGAAGAATACTTAATTGTTAAATTAACAAAAATGTAAGATAAAATAATAAAACCATTCCTTTGGAATTGATTTATTTTTTTACCGTCAGGACTAAAAATAATAAAACCAATTCCTTTGGAATTGATTTATTTTTTTACCGTCAGGACTAAAAATAATAAAACCAATTCCTTTGGAATTGATTTATTTTTTTACTAAAAAAAATTTTTCAATATTTATAAAATGAGTCAAATTCAAAAACCTCTTTTAGCATATACTGATGCAGACAATGTTCAACAGATTGTTACTGCTTCAGAAGTACAACGTGTTAAATTTAATAAAAATTGTGTTTTTGAAACACAAGATGGTGAAGTTTTTATTGATGCCTTAAAAACTGAAGTTAATGAGATAAATAATAACACCAATAAGATAAAAAAAACAAAAGTTAATGATCCAAATGATGATGATACAACGGAAATTGAAGATAATGCTCTTTTCAATGAAAGAATTTTTTACAAACAAACTCCCGGTGTATCATCATCTACAAATATTGATTTAATTAATCAAATTGAAATACAAGAGAATTACACGGCAGAATTACAAGATTTTCAAAATTCTACCAAATATAGTGAAAGTTTTAATGAAATATCAGCAAATATTCAATATTTATACCAAAACCCAGGAACTATTTATGATACACAAAATAATACGGAAATTGCTAATACTACTTATAATACACAAAATCAAAATATTTCAACAGATCCCTTTTCTTCTCCCAACGGACAATATGAATTAACATTTCAAAGTAACAATGGAAATATTGTTTTAAGAGATTCCGAAGCTAATGTTGTATGGACCAGTGGAACAAATGCTAATGAAAATACAAATGCACAATATGAATTTACAACTGAAGGAATAATAGTAATAACGAGTGATGGGGGAACTGAAACTGTTGGTGATTCTTCCCTTAATGGAAATTTACTAGCTTTGGATAATAATGGTAATGTTGTTATATTAAAAGAAATTACTGATGCAGTTATTTCTGTTAGTGATTCGAGTTCAAGTATTTTTAATAAAGCTACGAAAACTGTCCAGTTCACGGCAATGGATAATAATTTGACCCTATTTTACACAGGAATAATCTATATGAATGGAACAAATACGAATATTGTTTCTTTAAATAATTCTGGAAATAATTGGACGAGTGTGTCAGTAGATATGACAGGAACTCAATGGGCATTGAAGTTAGATTTTACGAATGATACTTCAAGTTCTATGAATGTAAGTTTCCTACAAATATCATCTTAAAAATTGTATTCGTTTGTATATAAAAAAAAATTATCCAAATGATATTCTTCTCTTGGTTTAAAATTTTTTTCCTCTTCTTCATAATGAAGACAAGGACAACAAGTATATTCTACAGCAAATGTAATATTGGGCTTGTTGTCAATTATCTTCGGTAAATGAAAAATAGGTAAAACATCTTTTTTCAT
>Ga0163109_10001417_pt1 | contig 18905 bp, 17 predicted proteins | sample CRUFie1St13metaG_FD_108704 | JGI IMG/M metagenome (GOLD analysis project Ga0163109, IMG submission 108704) | Marine microbial communities from the Costa Rica Dome - CRUD Field 142mm St13 metaG | ecosystem: Environmental > Aquatic > Marine > Oceanic > Photic zone | place: Costa Rica: the Eastern... | reverse complement strand
TACTGCCTTTAACGCCTGAGGCAACGGCCAGCTCCCTCGTCCCTTCTAAGACACCTGAACTAAATCACGCAGTGTATCAGGCACATGTACACGAACGAGACAAGGGCGGTCCCGCGAGGGGTTACCTTTGATCAAGCATAAATGCGTACCACCAAGGACCTGATCCTGGAACATCTGCAACCGAAATAGCCCGAATTCTGTCTCGATTTGTTCCTCGCGAACCATCTCAATTGTAGTCTCAGTGGTAACTCGGTATTGAATTAAATCCGCAATCGTACCGATCGAAAGTCCATGCTGGCCAGCAAATTTCTCCAACTCAGGCCGTCGCGCCATCGAGCCATCATCATTCATGATTTCACAAATAACAGCGGCAGGTTCAAGGCCAGCCAGACGCGCAAGATCGCAACCAGCTTCAGTGTGTCCTGCTCGCATCAAAACGCCACCGGGGCGTGCTTGTACTGGAAAAATATGCCCCGGTTGCACCAAATCACTGGGCTGTGCATTTGCAGCCACGGCAGCCTGAACGGTTCGCGCCCGGTCAGCCGCACTAATCCCTGTTGTAACACCCTCGGCGGCCTCAATACTGACCGTAAAAGCTGTTTTATGACGCTCGGTGTTGTCTATCACCATGGGTGGCAAACCCAATTGATGGCAACGCGCTTCTGTCAGCGTGAGACAAATCAGTCCACGCGCATGTCTTGCCATAAAGTTAATGTGGTCAGGTGTGCAATGAGTTCCAGCCAAGACAATATCACCCTCATTTTCGCGATCCTCATCATCCATTAGAATGACCATCTTCCCTTCACGAATATCTGCAATTAACTTTTCGACAGATGCCAAAGCCATATTATGCTTGTGTCCCTAATATCCAGTCTAAGCGAAGATCCTCACCCACCTCGAAGATCCTCTGAATAATAACTTCTGGCGCATCGGCCAATTGAGTAGGGGCGATATCATACAAGGATCGCGCAGTCTGCCCAAGGAGTTTTGGCGCGTAATATAAAACTCCTTGATCCACCAATCGGTCTTCGATTAAGCGACCGAGTAAAGTTGTACCTGCCTCGAATAACACCTCGTTAATTTGACGACGCCCAAGCTCAAGGAGCAATATCTTGAGATCAATTTGACCGTCACAAAGTGGAGCAACCCACTGCTCAATTCGTCTTTTCGCCCATAGTGGGTGCTGATACTTATTTCCGGTAACCCACAAAATTGGCCCCGCCGCATCCAGCAATCGATTGGATATTGGAAGCCGACCTTGGGTATCTAGAATCACTCGAAGTGGCTGTTTAGCCGATAGACCCTCTGGTACGATTAAACCTGACTCGTTATGCCTAACAGTCAATTGCGGATCGTCTACGAGAACTGTGTTAATGCCTGTCACAATTGCCTGACAACGTCCACGAATTCGTTGCACATCGCGACGTGCGTCCGGTCCGGTAATCCACTTAGACTCGCCATTAGCCATCGCTACCTTGCCATCAAGACTCGCGGCCGACTTTAACCAAACATAGGGTCGGCCATATATCATCCGTGAAACGAAGCCTCGATTGAGGGAGTGTGCTTCCTGTGAATAAAGCCCAACCGCGACATCGATATTTGCATCTCTCAATTTAGCAAGGCCCCGTCCTGCTACCAACGGATTCGGATCCTCCATTGCGACCACTACACGAGCGACACCCGCATCAATCAAAGCCTGTGCACAAGGACCGGTCTTACCGACATGCGAACAAGGTTCTAGAGTCACAACACAAGTCGATTCTCTAACGAGGCTCGCATCAGTCTGTTTTATTACTTCTACCTCAGCATGCGGGTAGCCGGGAGCTCGATGGAATCCTTGTGCAATGATGTTCCCATCCTTTACCAGACAAGCACCAACACGCGGATTCTCACCTGTCGTATACAGGCCTTTCTCAGCCAAAAGGAGCGCCCGACGCATTGCCAATCTTTCGAGATCGGTAAATTTAGTCATCGGATAATTTCTCGATCTCCCCGATAAATTCCGTCACATCGCTGAAGCTCCGGTAAACCGAGGCGAAACGAACATAAGCAACTTGATCTAACGCCTTTAATTCACGCATTACATGATCACCAATTCGACGCGACTCAATCTCTTTATCGGGCTCCGATTGCAACTGGCGTTTAATCCGCTGAATGCAGGAATCAATTTGCACAGTACTCACTGGTCGCTTCTCCAGCGCGCGAATTAAACCTCGTCTCAGCTTATCTTCATCAAAGTTCTCGCGATGTCCATTACTCTTCACAATTCTTGGCATTAAAAGCTCCGCGGTCTCATAAGTAGAGAATCGCTGCTCACAATCTGGACAACCACGACGGCGACGAATTTGAGATCCTTCGGCGTGCAGTCTCGAATCAATCACTTTAGTATCCAGCGCCTGGCAAAACGGACAGCGCATTACACCGACTCCTGATAAATAGACAATGACGGAAGCGCACCGCGAGTATTCTGAAGATCGTATAAGAGTACACCAGCCGCCACGCTCACATTTAAACTTTCAATACATCCAAGCATCGGGATCGATACTAAGGCATCGCACACATCACGAGTCAGACGCCGCAGCCCACTACCCTCAGATCCCATCACTAAAGCAAGTGGGCCTTGATTAAATGCCTTACACATATTAGCAGAGGATTCACCAGCAGCTCCGATAATCCAAAATCCATCTTGTTGTAGCCTCCTTAAGCAGCGAGCGAGATTTTTGACTTTCACTACAGGGATCAATTCACTTGCGCCGGAGGATGTCTTACGGGCCACCTGATTCAGTGGGGCCGAGTGATCTTTTGGGACGATCACACAACTCACCCCAAAAGCCTCAGCAGACCGCAGACAAGCACCAAAGTTATGTGGGTCGGTCACTCCATCAAGGACCAAAATCAAAGGACTTTCAAGACCATCCAAAAGAACCGGAAGCGCATTTTCGGGTTCCATTTCTCTCGGCTCGGCGAAAGCAATTACACTCTGATGATTGGTATCGCTCGAAACAGCATCATCGAAATCCTGCGGAGCAACATCAATAACCGAAATGCCAGTTGAGTGTGCAATCGCTAAGATCTCTCTCAGCCGGTGTTCATTTGCGCCCTTGCGTACCCAGACCTCAGTAGCTCGACCCCTCCGTAAAACGATGCGAACCGGATGCACACCAGAAACTGCCACTCTCCCGGATATTTGTTGCTTTTTAGGTTGTCGCCATCGGTTCTGGTTCATCGGCGCCTTCTCCCCACTTTTCTCGAACGGTCTTTGCGTGAACTTTTCCTTTTGACCTTACCCGCTTTAAGATCCGAACAAGTATTTGCCTTTTTGATCCGACCGACTGGCGCAGTACTCACCAACGCAAAATCTATACGCCGAGCGTCTAGATCTACGCGCACAACCTTCACCTGCACTTTATCGGCGAGCCGAAATACCTGATGGGTCCGCTCACCAATCAGTGTATGTTGCTGCTCATTAAACACCCAATAATCTGGAGGTAGTTGCGTCACGTGAACCATGCCTTCCACAAATAATTGATCGAGTAGAATGAAGAGCCCAAATCCAGCAACACCGGTGATTGTACCCTGATATTCCTCACCCAATTTTTCTCGCATAAACTGACATTTCAGCCATTGTCCAACATCGCGACTTGCCTCATCGGCCCGACGCTCTGTCATCGAGCAATGCTCGCCCAATGCAACCATGCGTTGTATATTTGGCAGCCCGTCACGAACCAAGAGTGCCGGATCGTCTTGAGCACCTGTCTGAACAATGCGCTTCAACAATCTATGTACTATCAGATCTGGATAACGACGGATCGGCGATGTGAAATGCGTGTAGTGATCGTAAGACAAGCCAAAATGGCCAATATCGGGATCCGGTGCATATTTCGCTTGCTGCATAGACCGCAAAATCATAGCCTGAATCAATGGAAAGTCAGGACGTGCTTGGGCCTGTTCTAAAAGATTTTGATAATCGGATGGTTCCGGTTTTTCGCCACCACCGAGGCCCAAGGCCATCGACCCAAGAAATTGACGCAGAGCAGTCAATCGCTCATCACTTGGACCCTCGTGAATCCGATAAAGAGTCGGGAGCCTGAACTTCCTCAGGCAAGTTGCTGCAGCAACATTAGCTGCCAACATACACTCTTCGATCAGTTTGTGCGTTTCGAGTCGCTCCCGCGGAACCACTCCAATGATCTTTCCTTTCTCATCAAAACTAAAGCTGGGCTCAATCGAATCAAAGTCCAGAGCACCGCGGTCTTCACGCGCTGACCGAAGTGCCTTATAGAGCGAGAACAGGTCAGCCACATTCTCAGCAACACCCTGAGAATTAAACCGTTTGGTTTCATGAATCGCTTTCTTTAAGGAACTTGAAGAGTGATCGCGCGCCGAAACCGCGTCTAAGGCATCCTGAACCTCGCTGTATGTCAGTCTTTGTTGCGACCGAAACACCGCCTCGTAAAATCGGTTGCCCGTTACTCGTCCCGTAGATGTAACCTCAAGGCGAACCGCCAAAGCCAAACGGTCCACGTGAGGATTCAACGAGCACAGTCCGTTGGACAGCGTTTCCGGCAACATTGGAATAACTTCGCTCGGAAAATAAACCGAAGTTCCTCTCTCAACGGCGGTCTGGTCTAGTGGAGATTGTTCTTCAACGTAATTAGCGACATCGGCAATTGCGACCCAAAGAGTCCACCCATTTTTCTCTCGAGAAGCAACACACACCGCATCATCGAAGTCCTTCGCATCCTCGCCATCAATAGTGACAAATGGAAGATTCCTTAAATCGAGACGCGTTGCAGCAATGGACGGATCGATGACGTTACCAAATGCTTTTGCCTGCGCGATGGCTTCATCTGAAAACTCGTGCGGAAGGTCATGAGTTCGTACCGCGACCTGTACCTCAATTCCTGAATCTGAAGCATCACCAACCACATCAACGATGTGTCCAACTGGCTGTCGATTTGATTCTGGAAAACTATCAACCTGCACTACTACAAATTGACCAACTTTGGCACCGTGCATTCGATCCTCAGAGATCAAGATTTCATGCAGAAAACGATCGTCCTCTGGAGTAACAAATTTCACTCCTTCTTGATCCCGCAGACGGCCAATTAGCCTCCGGTGGGTTCGGTCAAGCACCTCAACGATCCGTGCCTCACGTTTACTCTTGGAATGTTTTGAAGCGGGCATTACCGCAACCAAGACTCTGTCTCCATGGAAGACTTTTCGCATTTGACGATTATGCAGATAAAGATTATCTCCACCATCATCTGGTTCAAAAAAACCAAAGCCGTCTCTGTGTGCAATGACACAACCTGAAACCAAACCCGTTTTATCGACCAAGATATAGCGGCCAATACGATCGGTAATCACCTGACCATCGCGACACATCGCTGACAGCCTCGTAACTAATCCTTTCCGGTTAATTTCTTCAGTTTGTGTCAGAGCTACTAATTCCTCGTAATCGATAGGGCGGCCCGTTGCTTCAAGCAACTCTAAAATCCACCTACGTGAGGCAACAGGGTTGTCGTATCGAGCTGCTTCAGCATCGCCATAGGGATCAGACATAGTTTCTCCTCTCAATGCCTGTAATAATGGAGTTCGATCTAATGGAAGTCACGCATCGCTTTAAACTAAAATGAGCAAACGAAAACTCACACGCCAGCAAGCGTGGCGTATCGAGAAGATTCAAAAAGAGCGACTCGACCGAGCGACGAGACATAAGGTAGAGGTCGAGGAATTAATTGATTCCGGTAGTCTTGGGCGAGAACAAACCGGCAGAATCGTGGCCAGATTTGGAAAGCAGGTTGAAGTTGTCGCGATCGACCGCTTGGGGCAACCAGTTAATGACCCAATACGTTGCCACCTTAGGTCTTGTCTTTCCTCATTAGTCACGGGCGATCAGGTTGTATTCCAAGCGACAGATGCTACTGGGGTGGTAACGGCACATAAACCTAGACGCAACGTGCTCGAACGACCAGACTCACGCGGTATCATCAAAGTAATGGCGGCCAATATTGATCAACTTGTTATCGTCACCGCGCTAGAACCAGAACCGCAACCCGAGATACTAGATCGTTATTTAGTCGCTGCCGAAGTCACAAACATTCCGCCGATTATTGTCATAAACAAAGTGGATCTTCTTCGCGAATCAGAAACCAACCGAAATTTGTTGATGGGTATTAAGAATCTTTATGAAGTCATCGGGTACACGGTGGTAGAGGCGACAACTAAAAAAATAGGTGGTCTTGATGAGCTATCCCAATACCTCATCGACAAAAGTTCGGTATTCATCGGACAATCAGGAGTTGGAAAATCTAGCCTTGTCAAAATGCTCTTACCCGACGAAAAGATCCGTGTTGGATACCTGCATCAACAAACCCGTCTCGGTCGACACACCACTTCGACAGCTCGGCTTTACTCCTACAAAGGGGGTGGGTCGATCATTGATTCGCCCGGAATTCGCGATTTTGGGCTAGAACAAATCTCACGTGCCGAAGTTGAACAGGGATTCATCGATATTTGTGAGTTCGCAAACCATTGCCGCTTTCGCAATTGTGGGCATAGACAGGAGCCAGGTTGTGCAGTTAACGATGCTATCCAAAAAGGTAAGCTTTCCAAACGTCGGCTTGAGTCATTTCACCGGATTTTAGATACTATGAGGGAAGGAAACGCATGAACCTAACGCAGAATCTCAACACCCTTATTCAATATGGCCTACCTGGGCACCTGATCTCACGGGCACTCGGAGAATTAGCCTTTTGCGAGATCCCAAGAGTCAAAAATTTCCTGATCCAACAATTTATCAATCGATTCGAAATCCAAATGGATGAAGTAGCCGAGCCCTCGTTAGACGCTTATGCACACTTCAATGCATTTTTTACCCGCGCCCTCAAAGAGGGAATTCGTCCACTTGCCGGATATGGTCACATAGCATCACCGGCCGATGGAACCGTTTTTGCCGGTGGTAGCTTGTCTCACGATATTCGATTAACGGTCAAAGGACACCACTTCTCTTTGACGGAACTCTTCGGGCTGGCAGACTATGAAAAGACCTACCAAGATGGTCATTACCTAACCATCTATTTATCACCCAAAGATTACCATCGAGTACACTGTCCAATGGACGGTGAATTGAAGCATATGGTGCATGTACCTGGTCGTCTTTTCTCTGTAAATGAGTCAACAACCACGTCCATCCCAGCAGTATTTTCTCGGAATGAGCGTGTGATCATGCACTTCAAGGGCAAGAATGGACCATTTTCTGTCGTGCTTGTGGGCGCAATGCTGGTCGCTTCTATCGAAACACCATTTTCTGGTATTGTCACACCGCCGGGGCGAAGCATCACGGAATGGAGCTTCCATCGCGGGACACATCACAAATTTAGCCAAGGCGACGAAATCGGCCGTTTCCAATATGGCTCCACGGTTATAGTAGTAATACCAAAATCAAAAAAGGGATTTGCATCTGATATTTCAGATGGGAGTGCAGTAAAGATGGGACAGTCACTTGGACAGCACTAAGGCCGCCCTAGTGCTTAGATTACTTCCCTGTTGGATTCTTCAAGTAACGAAAGAAATCTGACTCGGGATCGATAACCAACAGATCGTCCTTCCCTGCAAATGAATTTTTATATGCCTGTATTGATCGGTGGAATGAATAAAATTCCGGATCTTGATTGAATGCATTTGCGTAGATCTCCGCGGCAATCGCATCACCCTCGCCCCGAATCCGCTCGGCTTCACGATATGCATTTGCCTCGATGACGGTATTTTGCCGATCAGCATCAGCTTCAATCCCCTCAGCCAATTCCCGGCCCCTAGAGCGATGATCACGTGCCTCACGCTCACGCTCCGTGCTCATCCGTGAATAAACGGCGTTTGAAACTTCAGGCGGAAGATCGATTCCCTTAACCCGAACATCTAGCACGTGAATTCCTAATTCATTCAATGCGATGTCGTCAAGTTCCTTGGTGATCTCTGCCATTAGAGCATCACGCTCTCCAGAAACCACCTCGAAAACAGTCCGCTCACCGAACTTGTTACGCAATCCATTATCAACGCGCGACGCGAGAAGACTATTAGCTGAAAACTCATCGCCACCGGTTGCCGTATAATATTTACCTGCATCTGCAACCTGCCATTTTACAAATGAATCAACAATCAACGCTTTTTTTTCAGCAGTGAGATATCGCTGCGGACTAGAATCCAAGGTAATCAAACGCGCCTCGAATCGGCGTACATCATTAACCACTGGAATTTTAAAATGAAGGCCCGGTTGAATATCTGTAGAAACCACCTCACCAAACTTCAACAACACTGCGCGCTCACGTTCGTTCACAACATACAGAGAATTGGACACAATTGTGATGAGGACAACCAAGCCAACCAAAATGCTCATTTGACGTCCCGACATTATCTAATACTCCCTCGTTGCGCATCATCAGTTTGACGCGAACGTATTTCCTGAATTACTTGATCGGTCAAGGACCGAATATCCCCTGGAGTCATACCACTCGAGGCCTGTTGAACCGTTGATATCGACGGACTACCGCGATTCTGGTTTGCGATTGAGGGTGCTGCCTGACTCGCAATCCTGTCCAATGGCAAATACATGATGTTGGATCCAGAATCCACATCTACCATAACCTTGGACGAACGCTGCATAACTTCCTGCACCGCATCAATGTAGAGCCGCTGCCGTGTAACATCGGGAGCTTTCCGATACTCCGCCAATAACTTTAGAAACCGATCAGCCTCCCCCTGCGCTTGCGCGACAACTTGCTCACGGTAAGCGTTGGCCTCTTCTAGGACCCTTTGCGCGCGGCCACGTGCTTCTGGAATTACGCCATTTGAATAAGCTTCGGCCTGATTTTTGAGCCGCTGCTCGTCTTCCCGTGCCTTAATTACGTCATCAAAAGCAGCCTGAACCTGACTTGGTGGCTGACTATTTTCTAGGTTGACTTTGACGACTCTGAGCCCGGCGACATAATTATCGAGATATTCTTGTAAACGCCGCTGCACGTCACCACCGAGCGCCTCTCGGCCCTCAGAAATCACCCCTGTCATTTCAGCCGATCCTACAACGTGACGGATAGCCGAGTCCGTAGCGTGGGTAAGCGTTACTTCAGGCTCCCGAACATTCAATAAAAAATCCTGAGGGTTTGAGATTACGTACTGGACTGCGAGTGTTACGTCCACGATGTTCTCATCTTCTGTGAGCATTACTCCCTGTGACGTATGAGTACGAACTCGTGTCACGTTGACCTTGTTTACTTCATCTATCAATGGCGCATTCCAGCGCAAGCCGGGGGTCTTAGTCTCTAGAAACTGGCCGAAGCGAAGAACGACAGCACGCTCCTGCTCATCAATTTTATAGAGGCCTAATGCGCCATATGCGGTCAAAGCGATCAATGCGAAGACACTTATCGTTTTACCCGAAAACTCGAAGCCAGAGCCATCGCCAGAATCCGAACCACCACCGGAACCTCCCGATTTACCAAATAGGCCACCCAATCTCTGTTGTAACTTCTTCAAAACCTCATCAAGATCTGGAGGACCCTGGTCGTTTCTGTTACCGCCACCCCAGGGATCGCGGCCATTATTTCCGGGCTCATTCCAAGCCATGAAGCCTCCTTAATCAGTTTGATTAATCACAGCCACTATCATAGGGGCAGTCACCGGCTTTTCCACCGTTTGATGATTAGTGTTGCAAGATTTGTGAGAGGAATAGTTGTGTTCGGTCGTTTTGGGGATTGTTGAAAAACTCTTCGGGCTGGTTCTGCTCAACTATCTGACCACCATCCATGAAAATTACCCGGTTGGCAACTTTGCGGGCAAAACCCATCTCGTGAGTTACACACAGCATAGTCATTCCATCTTCAGCAAGGCCAACCATGACATCCAATACCTCGGCGATCATCTCGGGGTCGAGTGCCGAGGTTGGTTCATCAAAAAGCATCACCCGCGGGTTCATGCAAAGCGAACGAGCAATAGCCACACGTTGCTGTTGCCCACCTGACAATTGGCCAGGATACTTGTTGGCCTGCTCTGGAATCTTAACCCGTTCAAGATAGCGCATCGCTATATCTTCTGCTTCTCGCTTGGGTGATTTACGCACCCAGATTGGAGCCAACGTGCAGTTCTCCAAAACAGTCAGGTGAGGGAATAGGTTGAAGTGCTGAAACACCATACCAACCTCGCGACGAATATCATTGATATGTTTGGTATCTTCCGTCAACTCAATACCATCGACTACTATCGAACCTTCTTGATGTGTCTCTAACCGATTGATGCAACGAATCAATGTCGACTTACCTGAGCCAGACGGACCGCAGATCACTATCCGCTCGCCACGTTTGACGTCCAAGTTAATATCTTTAAGGACATGAAACTGTCCATACCACTTATTTAATTCATCAATTTTTATGATGGTGTCACCGAGCTCGGCAGACGCCATATGTGTGTCGGTGGTCATATTAATTTCTCCGATCCGTATCGAGTTTTTGTTCTAAATTTTGACTATAACGAGACATCCCATAACAGAACGCCCAATAAATGAAGCCAGCAAACAGGTAGCCTTCAATGTCATAACCCTTCCATTCCACTGACCGCGCCGCAGTCTGCGCCATATTTAAGAGATCGAGCAAGCCAATGATCGAAACTAACGACGTGTCTTTAAACAGTGCAATAAATGTGTTTACGATTGACGGAATTGAGATCTTCAACGCTTGCGGGAGCGTGATGAACACCGTCCGTCTCCAGTAACCTAAGCCCAACGCCATCGCAGCCTCGGCCTGGCCCTTTGGAATTGCTGCCAGACCACCCCGAACGGCCTCCGCGGTGTAAGCTGACTGAAACATGGTGATCCCGATCATGGCGCGAACGACCTTATCGAACTCGACACCGGCGGGGAAAAATAAGGGCAGCATCACGGATGCCATAAACAAAATGGTGATCAATGGTGTTCCGCGCCAAAACTCAATGTAAATAACACAAATCGAGCGAATAACGGGCATCTCCGAACGACGACCTAGTGCCAGCAAAATACCGATCGGAAGAGCCAATAAGATACCAACGAAAGCCAGAGCAAAAGTCAGTAGGAAACCGCCCCATTGCGTCGTATTAGACTGAGGAATCCCAAAAGATCCTCCGTAAACAATGAAATAAAACACAACAGGGAACACACCCAAAAGTATGATCGATAACCATTTCTTCCCCGGCGTTCTCTCAAATAGTAGCGGAAGCAACAACGCGAAAAATAGAACAAAAATCAATGTCGGGCGCCACAGCTCCTCAGGCTTGGACGCAAAATACAACCCAAATAAGATCTGTTCTAATCGAACGTTTATGAACGTCCAACAAGCTCCGGCAGTGTTTGCCTCGCATACTGAACGATCAGTCCCTGTCCAATTAGCTTTAATTAAAGCCCACTCGAGGAAAGGCGGTACATAGCTAAAGAACAAATAGAAAAATAGAAGCGTCGCAATGGAACTAATGATTGATCCGAACAAATTTTCTCGTACCCAAGCAATGGGACCCAGCGTGTTGCTTGGCGGCAAACGATCCGGAGCAGGTACAAATATTTTAACTTCAGACATGCTAACGCTCCGTCAACTGGATTCGCTTGTTGTACCAGTTCAATACAAACGAAGTTAACAAACTGAGGCACTCATAAACCGCGACTGTCATGCCAATGATGACAAGTGCCTGACCCGTCTGATTGAGCGTAATGCCTGCCCAAACAGCAACCAGTTCCTCATATCCCACAGCTACGGCGAGTGACGAATTCTTAGTTAAGTTCAAATACTGGCTAATTGTTGGCGGAATGATCACTCGCAATGCTTGAGGGATTGTGACCAGATTAACTGTATTTTTTCTAGACAACCCAAGCGCGTAAGCCGCCTCGGTCTGCCCATGAGAAACTGATTGGATCCCCGCGCGGACATTTTCAGCAATGAATGCGGACGTGTACAAAGTTAAGGCGAACCAAAGTGAGAAAAGTGGCAAGGGTAATTGCCCACCTCCCTTAAAGTTAAACCGACCCAAAACTGGCTCATCAAAGCTAAGCGGCGAACCAGAAACCAAGTAGAAGATATAGCCACCGATAATCAAAACGGCCAAAGAGATCCATAAGACGGGCAAGCGTTGACCAGTCTCTTCAAAACGCACTTTGGCGCGTCGCGCGAACATTAAAAGTCCAATCCCAAGAACAGTCAGCAAAGCGATCCAGATAGCAACACCGGTTGTATTTTCGATTACCGGTAACGGCGTATGAAAGCCGCGGGCATTAAGATAAAACGCGCCCATCGCGATTGAATTCTTGGGAGCCGGTAGGGTCGGTAGGAAAATCGCAAAGTTCCAAAACATGATTTGTAACAGCAGCGGAACATTACGAAAGACTTCAATATATACAAGCGCTCCGCGAGATACGAGCCAGTTCGGGGATAATCGAATCACACCAATGAAAAACCCGAGTAGTGTTGCGGCGATGATCCCCAATACCGCCACCAAAATAGTATTTTGGATACCGACAAAAAAGACGTCGATATATTTGGATTCGCCGAGCGTGTAGTCAAAGAAGGGGGTGAATCCTATTTGGAACGGCGCTACTTCATCAAAGAAACTCGTTCCCGTTTGAATTCCACGAGCGACCAAGTTATCAACAGTCGTCTGGAATAATGAATAGAAACCGTAACCCACTACAACTGCAGCGAGCACTTGCACAAGTATGGCCCGAACTTTAGGGTCCCGATGCAATGGGATACGTGTACGTTCTGTCACATTTAAATCCGGTAGACATTAAAGAAAGACCGGGCAATACCCGGTCTTCGGTCGGACTCGATTAACGAATTGGAGGCGCGTAAAGAATGCCGCCACGGGTCCATAGATCATTCACTGACCCTGCACGGGGAATACCTATCGGGGCAACTGTGCGCTCATAAATTTCGCCATAGTTCCCTACCTGTTTGATGGCGTTATAGGACCAATCGGCACCCAAGCCGAGAAGTTCACCCATATTACCTTCAGCACCCACCAACCGAGCGACTGCTGGATTACCCGGCTTAGCCTTCAGACTATCGATATTACCAGATGTGATACCGAGCTCCTCCGCGTTAATCAACGCATACAAAGTCATCGCAACGATATCCATCCACTGATCATCACCTTGACGAACAACTGGGCCAAGTGGTTCTTTTGAAATAGTTTCCGGCAAAATCGTTACGCCTGCAGGACCTACTTTCATTTCAGTACTCAACGCAGCCAGCTGAGACTTATCAGAGGTCAACACGTCACAAGCACCACCCTCGAAACCCTCACGGGTCTGAGTCGAGGTTTCGTAACCAACCGGTGTGAATTTCATATTATTATTTCTGAAGTAGTCAGCCATGTTCAGCTCGGTAGTTGTACCGGCCTGAACACAAATGCTCGCACCATCGAGCTCTAACGTTGACTTGATGCCAGAATCCTTCATGACCATGAAGCCCTGTCCATCGATGTAGTTATAGTAGGTAAAGTTCAATCCGAGTGAAGCTTCACGAGTCAGTGTATGCGTAGTGTTGCGTGACAACACATCTACCTCGCCCGAAGCAAGCGCTGTAAAACGCTCTTTCGCCGTAAGTGGTATGAACACAACCTTACTGGCGTCGCCAAGTACGGCAGCAGCAACAGCATCGCACACGGCGGCATCAATACCTTGCATGCGACCAGCGTCATCGGGCGCAGAAAATCCTGGTACGCCACCACTGACACCACATTTCAGCTCGCCACGAGCTTTAACATCATCCAATGTACCGGCTGATGCTACCTGAGCAACAGCGACAGCTGATGCTGCAACGGATGTTGCAATTTTTGCAGACAATTTCATGGAATTACTCCTGAATTAAGCGGTTTGTTTTAGTTTTCACACGGGCCTTATCAATATACAGAAGGCACCTTCGTTTTGGCACAGCAATTCCTGCGCCGCGCCAATTTTCTGGTGTGCCCGTCGCCATATGTGGGAAAGCTAGCACTAGCACTGGTCTTTCACAAGGCCTCAAACACAAGACTATTGCCAAATTCCAACAAATTCTGAGTTCGTCGCCAGGTGGTTCAAAAGGAAAATAGTCCGAGAATGTAGCCTTAGCATTGATCAAACATGGCGTATCACAAGCTGGTAGTCGAGTATTACTACCAGTCAAGGTCGTCAGGAATTGGTGGATAATCATCATCTTGCTCTTCAAGCTTGGCTAGATGTGAAAAAATTTTTTGGCCCGCGAGCCGCTCGAGACACTTCTCAAGAGTATCCTTTGGAACAATAAAAATTGCCCCGTCCACTTCGATGAGGCCTAAAAGCCCCCGTGAAAGCCGATCGCGAATATCAATACCCACGGGGAAAGGCCGAATCTTTTTGCCGTAAGGAAAGCGGAAATCAACCCGCTCAGACTCGATGCCTCGCTCTACCTCATTCGACTTCACCATGTCGCGCACTTGAGACAGTTTTTCGGCTTTTAGTCGCTTCGCTTCTCGCTCCTTTGCAAATGCTTGATCACGCGCCCTCTTTTCTTCAAGACCTTTCTGTTGGGTTTCGCGTAAACTTTCTTGGATGTGGGGCCTTTTACCCTCTCTGGCCGTAATACGCTTCTCATGCTTGGCATGCCTCACTTTTTTTTTGTCGGCAACACCCAACGCCAACAGCTGATCTTGCAGAGACTCACTCATTGGAATAATCCTCATAGTAAGCCTCAGCAAGATCTTCAAACCTCGTGTACTGACCCAGAAATGCTAGCCTGACTGTTCCAATCGGTCCATTACGCTGCTTACCAACAATAATCTCAGCGATCCCCTTGTCTTCCGTGTCCGCGTTATAAACTTCGTCGCGATAAATAAAGCAAATCAAGTCCGCATCTTGTTCGATTGCGCCAGATTCTCTCAAATCTGACATCACGGGGCGCTTATTAGGCCGTTGCTCCAGTGAGCGGTTCAACTGAGACAGTGCGACCACCGGACAATCCAACTCTTTAGCCAATGCTTTCAACGAACGAGAAATCTCAGAAATCTCTCCTGCTCGATTTTCTCCACCACCTGCCACCTGCATCAATTGAAGATAGTCGATCATAATCATTCCCACACCCTCTGAGAACTGACGAGCAATCCGACGTGCCCTCGATTTCAGATCAATAGGCGTAAGCGCCGGAGTATCGTCGATATACAAGGGCTTCTCATTGAGCAAGCTGAATGCTGAGGTAAGCCGCGGCCAATCTTCATCACTCAACTTACCGGTTCGAACTTTTGTCTGGTTTATCCGGCCGAGGGAAGAGAGCATTCTCATCACAATCGACTCACCCGGCATCTCCATAGAGAACACTAATGCTGGTTTGTTAGACTTAATGACACATGCCTCAATGAAACACATTGCCAAGGCCGTTTTGCCCATTGAGGGACGACCAGCGATGATCACTAAATCAGATTGCTGCAAACCAGCGGTCATTTGATCGAGCTTTTTAAATCCAGTAGCTATACCAGTGACCTCTGAATCTGACGCATAGAGTTTTTCAATCTTGTCCAGCGTGGCTTGCAAGTAACGATTCACGGCCTCAGGGCCACCCCGCGTTGGCCGCTCTTCACTAATTTTGAAAACTTTAGCTTCTGCCTCGTCAAGTATCTCACTGACGCTGCGACCAGCCGGTTTACGGGCGTTTTCAGACATTTCCCCAGCGACACGGATGAGTTGCCGAAGGACTGAACGATCTCTTATTATCCCTGCATAGGCGACTACATTGCTCGCGCTCGAAGCGCTCGCCGCCAGTTCAGACAGATATGCAATGCCACCGGCATGCTCGGCCTCATCCATAACATCGAGCTCTTCAGAAATCGTCAAGACATCGAGTGGACTACCCCGTTCTGAGAGCTTAAATATTGCCTCAAAAATCAATCGATGTTGCGGAAGGTAAAAATCTTCCTTTGTCACCATACCAGAGACCTGATCCCAGGTTTGCGCATCTAATAACAGACCGCCCAATAACGATTGCTCGGCCTCTAGTGAATGCGGAGGGGTTTTAAGTTGCTCTAAGGCGGAATCTTCTGTTGCCATAGTTTCTCCCAGCGGCCCAGCATAATACTCAGTGGACGGAGCTTCTACCAACCTCTCTGATTAAAGAAACTAATCGCTTATCTGAAATCCTGACATTTAGTTTCGTGTCACCAAGATCCGTAATCGATTCCGCAAGCACATCCGCTTCCTGATAAAGCTTCGCTCGTAATTTGCCTTCACACGGCTTTAATACCAACTGATGCTCAGCTGGTGCTTGACCTATAGCTTCGGCAAGTACCGTGGTCAACACCTCGAGACCAGTTCCACTATTTGCGGAAATCCAAACACGGGCTGACTCATCAATTCCGGGAACCACCTCCGGTCTCCGATCGACCTTATTCATAACCACCACACGCGGCACTTTATAAGCTCCTATCTCTTGCAGAACCTCGAGGACCGCCCCCTCTTGCATCAAACGATCCGGGTGTGCTCCGTCTTGAACAAATATTAAAACATCTGCCTCGACTGCCTCCTCTAATGTCGCGCGAAATGCGTCAACCAGGGCATGGGGCAGATTTTGAACGAATCCAACAGTGTCCGCCAAGATCATTTCGGCGCCGCCCGGGAGTGTTATTTTTCGGAGCGTCGGATCGAGGGTCGCGAATAGCTGATCGGCCGCATAGATCTTCGCCTCAGTCAGTCGATTGAACAATGTGGATTTACCAGCATTGGTGTATCCGACCAGTGCCACAGTCGGAATGCCATTCCGACGGCGTGCTCGGCGGCCCTCTTTGCGGGTCTTTCGAACTTTCTCGAGCCTTCTTTTCAGGGAATTGATACGTATTGCAATTAACCGGCGGTCAGTCTCGAGCTGAGTCTCACCTGGGCCCCTCAAGCCAATACCCCCCTTCTGTCGCTCTAAATGACTCCAACCGCGTATTAGTCGTGTCCGAATGTGGTCAAGCTGAGCAAGCTCGACCTGCAACTTTCCTTCAAACGTACGAGCACGGCTCGCGAAAATATCGAGGATCAGTCCTGATCGATCGATCACACGAGCGCTCACCCGGTTTTCCAAATTCCGTTCTTGGCTTGGCGACAAATTCCCATCAAAAATCACAAGGTCGGCCTTAGTCGCTAGAACAAGCTCCGCGAGCTCCTCAACTTTACCGATCCCGATATAGTTTGCAGGACTGGGACGTCGCCGCTGCGCCGTTAACGTTCCAACAATCTCAGCACCAGCTGAAGTAACAAGGGAGAAAAACTCATCAACATCAGGTAGATAACAAGGTTCAAAAATCGTCACGGAACAAATAATAGCTCGCTCACCGCCCGTTTCTCGCTCAAAGAACACGGTCAAGTTCTCCCGATAACCAATTTTTTGCTTCGCCTATCGGTAATGAGCCCGCCACTTCAATTATCGTTTTGGCATCCGCACGCCAACTTCTTAACCATGTCATCTGTCTTTTTGCGAGCTGACGTGTCGCAGCCTTCGCTTGTTCCCTCATCTCGTTTTTCGAGATACTACCATCTAAAAATTCCCACATTTGTCTATAACCAACGCTTCGCATCGAGGTACAGGTCAGGGACAACGCAGGGCGCTCTCTGAGGAATCGCACCTCTGCCTCGAGACCCTCAGTGAGCATCGCATCAAATCGTCTGTCAAGACGGCTTTTTAGTTGTTCTCGGTCACTTGGCATCAACGCAAGTGTGGCGACTTCAATAGGATGCCCGGCTATCCTCTGATCGGTCTTACGTTTTGACCAAAATGAGCAAATGGAATCGCCAGTAATTAACCGAACCTCCAACGCCCTCTCAATACGAGATGAGTGATTTGGATGTATCATTTGAGCCGCACCAGAATCAAGACTTTCCAGCCAGGCATGAACAGCAGGCCAGCCCTCATGATCCGCCTTATTTCGTATCTCCGCTCGGATAATCGGATCCGAACTAGGCAGTGGGTCCAACCCATCGAGCAACGACTTCAGATACATTATAGTCCCGCCCACTAGACATGGCACCAGATTGCTATCCCAGGTCCTCTTAATCGCTTCGGTCGCGTGCGTAACGAATTGACCTGCATCAAAGGCATGCTCAGGTGGTACAAGATCAATAAGCTCATGGGGGCTCAGTGACAGTTTCTCAGCGGCTGGTTTGGCAGACCCGATGTCTAGGTGCTGATATACCATCACGGAGTCGGCACTCAACAGCCGAATCGGAAATTGTTCAGAGAGCGCCATGGAAAGATCAGTTTTTCCGATCCCTGTAGGGCCCGTAATGACAAGAATTAGTCTGGGATTCGCCGACATCGGAATAGTCTAGCCTATCCTTGACTTACCGTAGAGTCCTCTCTATGATCCGCTCGCCTGCAAATACACGGCCCAGGTGGCGAAATTGGTAGACGCGCTAGCTTCAGGTGCTAGTGGGGGAAACTCCGTGGAGGTTCAAGTCCTCTCCTGGGCACCATCCGGATAGCCATAACCTCAAAAAAAAGTAGTAAAAAACCAATCGGCCTTCCCCGTCCCCATCAGAGGACTTCCCTTTAGGATTGAGTAAAAATAACCCAGCAATAAAGGGTATCGATCTACTATAACGACATCACTTATTCTCTTGCATGATCCGACCCAACTCGTGGACTTCAAATATCTGTGACTCGTGGTCGGAGAATGCTGGATGCTCTATCACTGATTTAAAAAGGTCACTTTTACAGTATTCCTGCATACTCTCCTCATCCTCCCAAAGATATATGCCACCGAATTTATGTTCCTCAAAATTGTAGACGAAGTGTTTTATTATTAAACCCGGCACTGCAGCCCAAACAGGGGCTCCCTCTATGACCATGTTCTCATAATCGCGACGATTTATATCGCTGGTAAAGGTGACAACCTGAATATGCATC
>Ga0163109_10001416_pt1 | contig 18909 bp, 15 predicted proteins | sample CRUFie1St13metaG_FD_108704 | JGI IMG/M metagenome (GOLD analysis project Ga0163109, IMG submission 108704) | Marine microbial communities from the Costa Rica Dome - CRUD Field 142mm St13 metaG | ecosystem: Environmental > Aquatic > Marine > Oceanic > Photic zone | place: Costa Rica: the Eastern... | reverse complement strand
CTCGGTTTGGTTGAGAATTTCACTCATATGCTTGGTATGACTGGTGAAGAAGCCGAGAAGATGAATAGAGTTCTGAGATTCTTCTTCATTCTCCATCTTGATCATGGTGGAGGTAACCTCTCTACATTTACTGGAAAGGCAGTTGCTAGCGGTCGTGCTACAGTATACGCATCTATTGCATCTGCAATGAATGCTCTATCTGGGCCACTTCATGGTCGAGCAAACCAAGCATGTCTAGAGTTCGTACAAAGAATTGGAACGGATGACCCCGATGAAATCGAGGCCTTCGTAAGGGCAGAATTAGCCGCAAAGCGACCTATATTCGGGTTCGGACATGGCGTCCTAAGGGCTGAAGATCCAAGAGCAAGATTGCTAATTGGACTTGGTGCAGAAGTTTGTCCTGAAGATGAAAATTATCGAATTGTCAAAACCCTTAGAGAGGTAGTTCCACCTATTCTCAAAGAGCATCCAAAAATCAAAAATCCATATCCGAATGTAGATTTGGGTAGTGGTTCTCTATTGCATGCGATTGGATTCCGTAAACCCGAGTATTACACTACATTCTTTGGATGGGCAAGGGTTGCTGGAATATGTGCGCAAATTATGGATGAGAGAAATGCAAGAGATGGCCGGGGAACTCCGATTTACCGACCAAAATATATTCCAGTAAATCAGCCTCATAGAAGACTGGAATGATTGAATCAGTGATTTTCACCTGAGCCTCTATGGCCAATTATTCTCGCACAACCCCATGGACGCCCTTCTTGTAGATCTGTTGCCCAAGACTCGTTAGGGCCTTGCCATTTCCATTTTTTTGCATCTGAGATAATTGCATTTCTTCTCATATTTTCATTTAATTCATGCCACATTGGTAAAGAATTTGTAGCCTCTAAAATAAGATCAGGCCTTTCTGATTCATCTGCATTATTCAGTCGATTTTTCCATTCTTCATCTAAGGGTTGACTAGCAGGTCTTGGCCAACGCACATCGCCATTAGGTAAACTATGGATTGTTGGATCGATAAAATCAGAAATCAATGTTATTCCGGCTTCCAACATAATTGTTTCAAGTTTCAAAGGAGCTGGCCATACATGCAAGCCCATTTCTTGACTAATACTAAACAGGCGATTCAATCCTTTTCCTGTCAAGGAAACAGGAGCGCCAGGGTGAACAAATCTTTCCCAGCCATGTAGGTAATGTAAGGCCATGCCAACCACAGGCATACCCTTGCGGCGCCTATCTTTGACTAATCCAGAAACGGTATTTGAAATGAAATTAGGTGATCCAACTAATCGCTTCATCTTCCCTTTCCCCCATGATCTCAAGTGAGGGGACAATTGGGTGTTAGGAATTTTAGTTTGGCTAATTTTTACCGCCTCTGAAATTTTTGGTGAAAAGCCGTAAATCATGGTAGAACGCTTTGGTAAGTCTAATTCAACTAGAGAACTATCAATTTTGGATATCATTTTCGCAAGATGGTTAGCATGGTCTGAAATTTTAGCAACTGGATGTGGAACTTTCAATTCGATATTGACAGTCTTAGATGAAGTTTGCCAAAGTGTTGTGAATTCTTTACACTGTAGCAAATCGTCGAAACTGTCAACTCCCATTTCACGAATTTCTTGACTCTCCATTAGTTCAGGACATCTGCTCTTTTTCGGTAAATTTCCAGTAAATAATTCATCATGCCAAAGCATCAGTTCTCCATCAGTACTGAGCCTTAAGTCGAGTTCGACACCATCAACATGGCTCATTCCGTGCGATAATGCCTCGACTGAATTTTCAGTCGGCTGAACCCATGTAGATCCTGTTGCCACATGCAGTCGTGTAAGCGGAGGGTATTGAATAAGCCCTCTTTACCACTAGTAATGCCGCCCCAATGCTCATACCCCTATACTTCGCCGCGAAAGTAGGTGAAGATGTGTCAGAGACAGTAGAATTGGATAAACAATCAGACCCTCAAGCAGTTAGAGGATATGCATTCTATGATTGGGGTAAGTCGGCTTTCGAGACCTCAGTAACCGTCGCTGTGTTACCAGCATGGTACGCTTATCTTTTCTTGAAAGCAAATGGTTTGACCACCGAAATCGGTTCAATAGAAATGACTGGTGACGCGATTTGGTCATTTTCTGTGGCTTTCGGGACATTATTTGTTGCAATGATCAGTCCTTCTCTCGGTGTCATAGCTGATCGCCGGGCTATCAAAATGTGGTGGTTAAGGATATTGACTTACGTCGGAGCGGGCTCGACATTTTTACTTGCATTTGCACCGTTTTTACCTGTAGATACTCAGTGGCTATGGCTGATGGTCTTTTTCATGCTTGCAAATGTAGGACTTAATGGTGCAGGTGTTTTCTATAACGCATTACTACCGCACATAGGTTCGGACGATGAAATGGACAGAATTTCTAATCTGGCCTTTGCATATGGGTATCTCGGAGGAGGGATATTGCTTCTCATACACATTGCAATGACTTTGATTTTAGTGGATGAGTCAGGTTCAATGTACGACTGGGTTATCCCATCGATAATGGCGTCATCTGGCGCCTGGTGGTTTGGATTTGCATTATTGACGTTTAAGTGGGTACCTGAACCTCCAATCGAAAATGAAATGCCTGCAATGGGATTTGCAGAATCAGCGAAATTAGCCTTAACCGAAATTCGAAAGACTATATCTGAAGTTCATAAATTCCGCACCTTATTCATTTACATGTTAGCATATTTCTTCTTCATTGATGGAATAAATAGCGTAACGGCTCTTGGCGGAATATTTGGTACAACTGTTCTAGGGGTGACTACTTTTTGGCTAATGATTACAATTTTATTCATCCAATTTGTTGGAGCGCCATCAGCCATTGGATTCACAGTATTAGCAAAGAAAATCGGTACGAAAAGAGCACTGAATGTGTCTCTTGTAGGATGGGTGATACTATGTTTCGCTGCTCTTTCATTTGCCCCTTTGGAATATACTCAGCATACAGACTACCAAATTCAGTTGGAGGAAAAAGATGGAGAGTGGCATTACATTCCACATGCTGATTTGCCGGATGCACAAATAGCGGTAAAAGAAGGAGGGTTTGAGCAAGATTGGGCTAAAAATTCCTTAGCACCATTTGGTATTGCAGTTCTAAACGAGGATTATGTTGACTCTGAAATTTATGAGTGGGCCGGATTTGATGACAAGGGTAATCCTATTTCTGTTAATTTAGGTCAGAAATCTTCTGATGACATCAGTGCATTACTTGCGTCCTTTGAAGAAACTAGATATTCAGTGAGCATAATTGAAGGAACTAGCGTTGTAGGTATCGATCATCCAACTAACCTTGGAGACGGAAAGTTGGACTTCATTCCAAAAACAGTCCGAACGTATGTATGGGAGCCTCTTGGGCTATTTATTGGGCTTCAATTCTTAATTTTGGGAGGCGCTATGGGCACTCTATTGGGTGGCTCTCAGGGGTTGGCAAGAAGTATGTTCGGACAGATGGTTCCCGAAACCAGAAGTGCGGAATTTTTCGGATTCTTCGGTTTCTTCGGAAAGGTAGCTGCATTTATTGGTCCATTACTATACGGGCTTATGACTGTGATGTTTGACAGCAGAGTGGGAATACTTTCCATCGCGATGCTTATTCTAATTGGCGCGGTGATGATGCGTTGGGTAGACGTAGATCAAGGTCGAAAAGATGCTATGGAAGAAGATGCACGAAACCGTGGAATCGACATTTGAGCTAATCATTACTTGTGATTCGCTCTAGCAATAGAGCAATCTCTAGAATGACCAGCATCGGCCCTCCGATAAGGAACATAGAGAGGGGGTCAGGAGGGGAAACGAAGGCTCCAAAGACTGCTGCTGCGAACCACAGAAATGAACGGTTATCTGTTACGGTTTTTCTTTCCAATAATCCGGCTCTAATCAGAATAACAACAGCCAATGGAATCTGAAAACTTACTATCGAACCGATGTAGAGCCCCATGATGAAGCCTATCCAAGAGCGTAGTTGCCAGGTAGAGTCCAAACCGGCTGTGCTTGCATCTTTGGCTAGGTAATCTAACAAGAATGGGATAAGTATCTCGTGTGCGTAAACAAAACCCAGTAATCCCAGAAAAATTATAGAAAAAATTGTGAAAAGAAGTCTAGAAAACCCACCTGCGCTAGCTTCAATGGAAATGCGTTTTCCATCTGCAATAATTTTCCTTCCATTCATTGCAAGATCACAGACTAGTGTGATGGTGAATGCTGCCACAGCAATTTGGCTAGCGATTCTGAGTTTAAGGAGAATTATTTCCATTGGTTGTAGCACAATTATCTCAACGCCAACCGGTCTATAACCATCAGCGTCAAGCAGAATTTCAATCATCCATTCAGCCATTGGATATCCGAATATAAATGAAAAGAAAAATACCGAAATTAGGATTGTAGCCCTACTTTTCAAGTGGGCGAATATTGCTCGCAACTCGGCGCGAGGGAGTAGGTCAGCGGATACTTCCACGATTGGCGGTACAGACTCATGTAGGTGAATGATTCGCAAGGTTAGATGTGATATTTCACCAAAAAATTACTTTCTGACTATAATTGTCAGCAAATCTTCATCCATCAATAAATGGTCTAACCCAACCCTTTGCCAGTCAAACTTGGCACTTGGCCCTTTGACTCTCGCATAACGGAATTTTCTTTCAAAATCTCTGTGCAATTTTACACATACATCCCTAACAGTAGATGTGTTTTTGACGATTAGAGGTTCCACGAGATCAGCTTCTTGTCCTTGCGGTTTTAGATAAATTGACATGAAATTTAGATTGTCGAAAATGAAATCTTTCATCTCCTCAATCCCTTGACCAGTCTTAGCCGAAACCGGTAAGACAGGCCAGCCCTCTGGCAACATTGATTTCGCTTTTTCAAGATCTTTTTCACTGGCCAAATCCACCTTATTGAGGACCACAACTGCTTCTGAGTAGATTCTATTTCCAGCAAGAGTGTCAACTATGTGGTCATCTGTGACATCAGTTCGAAGAGTTACATTTGCAGATACCATTCCAAAGCTTCGAATAATCGATTGAATCTCTTCATCAGAAAGATTAGTTTGTTCGAGAGTGGATCTTACCACAATGCCTCCTCTGTCTGTTCTGGTGATGAAAACTTGAGGCTTAGCTTGATTCAGTCTCATTCCTGATTTCCATAATTCCATATCTAGAATATCGAAATGAGAATCTTGGAATGGGTCCACCACGTACAGCACCATGTCGCAACTACGGATTACATTGAGAATTTCTCTACCTCTTCCTTTTCCTTCCGCAGCTCCTTTGATTAAACCTGGAAGGTCTAGAATTTGGATAGTGGCACCTCTGTGATGAAGTACTCCTGGTATGCAAGTCAAAGTGGTGAATGCAAAATTCCCAGCCTCTGATTCAACATCGGTCAACTGAGATATCAGACTAGATTTACCGACACTCGGGAACCCGACTAAAGCGACCGAAGCGTCACCGGATTTCTTGACTTCGAATCCAGGACCCCCGCCACTTGATTTGGCATGAGCCTGCGCTTTCTCTTTTCTTTCCCTGAGGGCGGCAATCTTTGCCTTCAATTTTCCAATATGCCCTTGTGTGGCTTTGTTGTATTTTGTTTTGGAAATCTCTTCCTCGAGGGACTTGATTTGCTCATCAATGGTTGCCATGACGAACGCTCCTGCCCTGGTTGTGGGTGTTTCTATGCGCTAGCATCGAGTTCTTCAATTGAATGCTGAATGGCTAACTTATCCGCATTCTGTTGAAGAGTTAATCAAATCATTCCGTAGGCAAACCAGCCAAACATCGGCACAGTCAACAAGTACAATCTTACCATTGTTTGACCAAATGATAAATACAAATCCTCAGTTTCATCCTTGTCAATAGAATTCTGTTCATTTATTGCATAAATAATCCCCATTAACATAACCGGAACTATTGCAATAACTGGTCCAAGCAATAGATGAGTTACATTAAACTCCGAATAAGTGAATAAAGTAATAAACGCAGTTAATGCCATAACTTCTCCTATTGTTAGAAAAATCAAAGCCATGCCCATCTTTTCTTGAGTGAAATTGTCATTTCCAAACATTTTCCTTGCTAGTCTGATAAATAATGGGACAGCGAGCACGCAACCTCCTATGCTAGCAACAATCGTCCCAAGGTATGGTTCCTGATCCTCTGTGTAAAGGAAATAAGGTAGTATAGAGATAATGCCTGGAGATAATGATAAGTTAGATACAATTACAAGTTTTGCAAAATTAGTTTTCCCATCAATTTTGACAAAAGGTAATTTTTGTATCTGAACGAAAGTCAAAAGAAACGCTGTAATTGTAGAGAATACTGCGATTGCAACACCTACTTCGAAACTTAACGGATCCATACTTTTGCGATATGAAAACATGCTTTAAGTTGATTCCAAGTATATTGTTTACTGAGTCGATACTCATGATATATTGATGACTGGTTACTCTCAGGGTTAGTTGAGGGGAGACAATGGTTGATGTGATTCTTCGATTGATTGACTCCAATGCTCTCAATCGATTACGCTCAATGAGCATAGAGCAACTTGTACTGGCATTTGAGAGTGGACGGCTTGGTGATGAGAGGCCAGCGGGAGACCCTCGCTTTCACCGGAGTTTTTCCGTTGATATCGAAGGTGATTTTTTGGAATGGGCGGACAAATCTAACGGCCAACTAGACGCAGCAGCATCTTTGATTCTTTGTGATTGGTCTAGTGTTGCCGAATGGCGATGCTGGGATGGTCGATTATTCCTCTACGTTGAACCAATTCTCGGGGAGAGTTTTGAGGACGTAGACGCATTCCTAAATGCGGATATTTGGACGAGACTAACCACTGAATTATCCACCAAAGATAGGCAGTCATACTCCGAGTCAGTAATCTTAGATTGGATGCAAAGGAGAGAGCAACTAGGAGATACATTGAACCCTGACGAAGACCCCCGTATTCTACCCACAATGGAATCCCATAAGTCGCTGACAGAAAGCCTATTTGACTTTATTGAATTGTCTCAAGAAGGAGGTCTAAATTTGTTAATCGGCCGAGAATTTTTAGAACCAGAAGAATGGATATTGAATGGGGAAAAATTGCTGGAGGCTTTAAAGTGACAGATTTGCCTATGGAGCCCAAACCTCCGTCAATAGCGCCCGATTCAGGGGTTGTTGTACTAGGGAGGTTTCAGCCATTTCATATGGGTCATGAGTATATGCTAGAATCAGCATCGAAATGGAGAAATGTAAACAACCCAAATGCGCCTCTAATAATAGCCATCGGTTCTTCTAATCGTCCTCAAAATTTGCGAAATCCTTGGACCCATGAAGAAAGAAGTCAGATGATTGAAATTTGGGCTATATCAAACGCCATTGGAAATTATGTGATTTATCCAATTCCCGATATCGAAGACCCACCAAATTGGGTAACTCATGCCAGTCAATATCATGGAAAAGCGGGTGTATTGGTTACTACTGATATGGGTACAGCGGAGTTGTACACAGCATCTGGCTGGGAAGTGGTCCTACTTCCTCTAGAACAACGTGAACGCTTTGAGGGCTGGAGGGTCAGGGAGACTGCCAGAATGCTTAGCACCATCGGGGATCAAGATGCAATTCGAGAAGTCTTAGGGACATTAATTCCCATGCCAGTTCTTGAGCACCTTATAGAAACAAACGGTCTGCATCGATTAGCCTTCATGGGAGAAGGCGGAGAGCCTGTAGGCTAATCACCAGTCACCCTCAAAAGTGCATTTAGGGTTGCAATAGTCGACCAAAGTGCCGGATAAAAGATACCCATAAGCCATCATTTTTGCTTCTGGTACTTCTAATACTAGATTGTGCGCTAAAGAGTGATGCCACATTGGTCCATTTGTATTTCCAGTTGGCAAGGGAGGAAAATCACCATCAAAATAAGCCGCTGCAGAACCATCTATCGGACCTTCAATTGCCATCACTCCAAACGGATGATATGCTGACCCGTTAATCACAGGAACATTTCCAGTTCTAACGGCTCGATCAGCGGATAAGGTGGTTACTTGTGCATCCATCATCGATGTCAGATAAAACATATCAAATGGCTTCAATAAATCTTCAAAGCCATTTTCTCTGTATGGTAGGAATGTTTCTCCATCAGTAGAATCCCATATCGATTGAAGAAGTGCTATACATATCGCTCTATCCATTCTTGAGGGTAAGGATAGGTCACTGGAGAGGAGCTGGTAGAACACACTTGGGAATTCTTCAGAACCGTAGTGTGTCGACCTCTCTACCTGATGAGAAAAAGAGGTCCCACCAACCCAGAGTACTCCCCATTCTAACTCTGGGATAATTGAAAGAAGAGAAGGTCCACGTAATCCACCAAGAGAGATTCCAATGTAATTTATTGTTTCATAATCAATTAAGATGGTACCATTATGTTTGAAATATTCTTCATCACATTGGCCTCCTGCGATAGTTCTAATCATGGCTAGATGATTAATCACCGCCTGCATTTGCCTTTCTTGTTGATATTGGAATTCCTTCAAATCCATTAATGCAAAGGTCATGGCGTCCTCATCGCCGTCAGAACTCCATCCTTTGAAATCTGTAGCGAGTAAAACGGTTTGATATTCATTAGCTATGGTCCTACCATTTTTGACATATGCATCACTATCTCCAAAAAGTCCATGCCCGAAGACAGAGATAGGTCCTGATGTATTATTTTCAGCCAGAGATTTTGGAATCATCATACTGAAATCAATTTCTCTATTTTCAACAAAAATAGGGTCTCCATCTTCATTCCTCACCATTGGCGATCTTGCGTACTCTGTTTGCATGTATTGAGGAGTTGTTACTGTTCCTTGAATAACTCTGAGGGTGGTGTTGTCCTCACCATAGTCTTCCACAACATTCGTGATTGTACAACCTATACCTACATCGCCCAATCTGTTCTCAGCATCATCTCTTATTGAAAACAAATCCTTGAGAATAGATTTAGTTGATGCTGTGTGAAACCACCATGCTGATTGTAAGTTACTTCTAGGCACCCCAGATTGTTCTAGTTTTTCGAATAGATATTCGTAATCCTCTCTTTGATTTTCAATTTGAGTGGAATCAGTAGTCTGATTATCCCTTAATGCTAAAAATCCATCTTCAGGTTGAATCTCCTCTCCATTAATATCGACTAGATTCCTGAATGCAACTGCGTATGCTGCGTCATGATCCAGTCCTTGTAACGTCCTTACGAAAATGAGTGTGTTTTCACCATCCTTCGCTCTGGCGTCCAACTCGATCCAGTGGTGAATAAATTCTCCAGTATCTAAATTCATTAAAATGCTAGAATGATTAATTTCTATTGATGGGGATATGTTGAATTGGTCTGCCATTTCGCTTATATTTGGAATAGATGAAAAAGCGGTAAATATTTGAGTAGATGGGCTAAAACCGTCGAGTCTATCCAAAATCACCATATTTTCTGATTGAGCAGAGTTTGTATCGGGTATTGCCTCCCCTGTGATGTTTAATCTATAATCCGTGATTTGAGAATCATCCTCATCTAGGAAAAACCCAGATGGAAAGGGTAGCATACAGTGGATTTGATTGGTAAGATCACAGAAATCATTCCCATTTATTTCCAGAATATCTTCTGGTTCTGGTTCTGGTTCTAATTCAGGAATATCGTTTATGTCGTCTGAATCATTTTCGATTCCATCGCCCGACTCACTTGTACATCCAGAAAATAGCATTGAACAGACAATTATTATTGTTGCAATTTTACTTAATCTATCATTCATATTCATCCTATCCTCCTATTAAATTCAGAATACATGAATTATATTATCTTCTTCGAATTACAGCCATTGCCAGTAATGTAGATGCCAAAACCAAAACCATGGAGAAACCGGGTAATGAATCATGTTCTATATCTTCTTCAACAGTCATTACAGGAGGGGATGTGTATACAATGTCTAGAGAAATCACACCCTCCAAAGGTATGGCTGACCAATCTCCTTCATATCTTACTCCGTTTACATCTAGGGTTATCTCCCCTCCATCCGATGTATCTTTGTAGAGTAACGTGGTGGCACTCAGATTTTCTCCCCAAATCTCAAAAAAGTGATTCAACGTGAGCATGTTTTCCACATTTGATACCACGTGAATCGCCTCCTCTCCTGAGTACATAACATGCGTAGATTGCCTGCATAATTCGGTGTTGAATCCAACGTAACTTGGTATGGGAATATATTCGCTGTCAATTGTTATGGTCACGTACATATCTCGATATGTGGATTCAGCCCAATCGAAGCACTCTTCCGTTATCTCTCCTTCAATAAAAATCGAGGCTGCCTCCGTCGAATCTTCATCTGTGTTGTTTGTTAGTGTTGTCAGAGAAAGTAATTCCTCTTCAGAAAGAAGAGGGTAAGTGCCATTAGGAGAAGGGAATTTTTCATTTATTGCATCCATCATGTAGTTAGCTAACAGTCCTTGCCCAACTGAAGTGGGGTGCAGAGAATCAACCATTATGCAATTTTTTGCACACACCATCGGTGGGCTAGTTACCTCGTTACCTAAAATCATTCTAGCGGATTTATTTTGCAATAGGTCGTCAGAGGCGGTCATCAAATCGAAAACTTGCACATCATCGCCATATCTTTCTGCGATTTGATTAAGCCGTATTGCCCACTCATTACTGGCTTCAGTGAAATAATGATGAAGTTCTGTGGGAAAAATTTGTGTCAAAAAAGGCAGAAATGACATATTAGGTAAATTCCATACTAGTACGTCTATCTCCGAGGCTACCAAAGTATCAAGGATGATTGTTATGTTTTCATCCAATTCATCGATGAAGGAATAATCGCCAGTAATAATCTCAACATCAGAGTCGATAAAGTCCCAAGCACCCACCATCATGGTTACCAATGTGCCATTTCCATAATTTTCGGCTATTGTTGTGTGCCTTCCTGCGTCAATAAGAGTCCAAGATCGGTCTCCTCCAACTGCGCCCTCATAATAATCTAAGTCCATCAAATTAGCAGCGTGCACACTTGCAAATGGGCCTCTGTAGCCAGAAGGGTCCGAGCCGAGGGTGCTATCTCCCAAAGATGCAATTGTGTGGTATTGAAAAGTTCTGTTTTCTTCTTCGGGAGTAGTTTCATTTTGTGCTTGTACAAAAGGTGAGGATGTACTCAATAGTAATACTGCTAGCAGCCAGAAACAATTGATTCTTGCAAATTTACTTGAGACCTTGTGCATATTCTTCAGGCGATTCGATTTTTGATATAAATTAATGTATAAATTCACTTCTGGAATCAGAACTAAATTTATTCACTGGTGACTATTACTTTCGCAGGTCTCAGAACCCTGTCATGCAGCATATATCCCGATTCAATTTCTTCAACAACCTCACCGGATTCTTGACCATCTTGTACTGGAACAGTAGCAATTGCTTCCATTTGTGTTGGGTCAAATATCTGGCCGGTGGTCTCTAGAATAGTAACGCCTTCCGATTCAAGAGCGTTTTTTAGAGAGTTAAGTGTCATCTTTACACCATCTGCGATTGCCTCATTGTCACTATTTTCATTTGCTATTGCTTTCTCCAAGGAATCGATTGCCGGTATAATTCGAGAGGCCAATCCGGCGGCTCCGAATCGTATTGCTTCGGCTCTATCCCTCAGCCCTCTTTGCCTAGCGTTAGCAGTCTCAGCTTGAGAGTACTGTAATTCCTTCTCAAGTTCAGCGACCTTTGCCTCAAGCATAGCCATGTCATCTTCGAGTTCTTCTTTCTCTCCGACATCTTCCGACTCATCATCAGACATGGTCTGGCGGTTTTGTCGACCATTCAAGAATCCAATGGTCCAGAAGGTTCCTTCAAACACTATTCAAGATAGAAATATTCTCCGCTAGCCTTTTGTTCACGATCTTTGCGACTACCTGGCTTGTTTATCCTAGGTCTATGTGATTCGTGGTCTCTACGAAAAGTAACTTCAACATCTTTTAGGAATTTATTCATTCCCTTCCTAGCAGACATAGGCCCTTCTGCATTACCATATGAGCCACCTAATCCATTGAAAACTAATAATGAATCTGAGACAATATCAATGAAGTAAATGTCATGGTCTATTACCATCGCAGCTTTTTCATTGCTTTCCATAGTCCTTCTGATTGCTTTTGCAGCCTCCATTCTTGCATTTGCGTCTAAGTGAGCACTCGGCTCGTCTAGGAGGTATAAGTCGGCTTCTTTTCCAAGGCAAATTACAATGCTAACAGCCTGTAACTCGCCCCCAGACAACTTCTTGGCGCGTAGTTGTAACAATTGGTCGACTTGTAACGGCCTTACAACTTGAGTGTGAAATTCACCGCTACGCCATTTCGCTCCAAGTTCTGTATCAAGCCAGTCTTGAACGCTACCATCAAAATCGGTATTAACGTGCTGTGGTTTGTAAGATATGGTAGCTTCCATTGTGCACCATCCTTGATCTGGTTCTAGCTCCCCGGCAATCATCTTGACCATCGTAGTCTTCCCAGTCGCATTAGGCCCGACAACGCCAACAACTTCGGCGCTACGAACTTCTCCATTTCCAGTTTTTAGTTCGAAATCGCCTAATTTTTTTTGCATATCTCCCCATTGCAATATTGGAGTCCCAACATCCATTCCTCTATCGCGTCCTCTGAGGAATTTGATTGGCTTATCTCGAATACGAATGTTTTCTTCGGGAAGATAACCGTCTAAATATGCGTTTATTGCAGTCCTAGTAGTTCTAGGAGGTGTGAAAATCCCATAAGCGGATCGATCACCGTATATTACGTGAATTAAATCGCACAGAACATCAAGAATTGCCAAATCGTGTTCCACGACCAGAACTCTGTTGCCCTTCTCTGCTAATTCTCTGATAACTCCTACCATCCTCATTCTTTCATAAATATCCAGGTAAGAAGAGGGCTCATCGAAAAAGTACACGTCGGCTTCTTTCAGAAGCGTTGCACAAATTGCAACACGTTGTAATTCACCACCAGACAGGGCATCAAGATTCCTTTCCAAAATATGGTCAATTCCCATTATCGTACTAAAATGAGGCACCTCATTTCTCTCGTCAACTCTTTGGAGTAAATCTAGTACCTTTCCTTGAAAGATTTTGGGAAGCTTATCGATGTACTGTGGTTTTACGGCAATTCTTACTTCTTCCTCTGCAACAAGTCCGAGATAATCTCTTAACTCACCTCTGGGAAAGGTTGTGATTACATCTTCCCATTGTGGGCTTGGATTTCTCCAATCCCCAAGATTAGGCGTAAATGAACCCGATAGCAAATTTACTGCAGTTGATTTCCCAATCCCGTTAGGTCCTAGAATACCAACAATTTGCTCCTGTTTAGGAGAAGGTAGCCGAAATAATTTGAATGAATTTTCCCCATAACTATGTGTTAGATCGGTGTCTAATTCTTCTGGTAAATTGATGATTTTCACTGCATCATCGGGACAGTGTTTTGCTCTGGTGAAACACACAGGGCAAGCAGTTTCAAGAATTCTACATTTATTCCCATTTACTTGAATGCAATCTCTATCACACATTTCGGAATATTTCTTCAAATATGCAAATGCGTTGCTGTTAGGTTTACAACGCTCCTCAAGAAGTATTGCCACCCTCATTAATATCCCTCCGAACTGCTATCCTCGATAATCTTCCCTTTTGTCTTAGCCTTTCAAAGCCGCTTCTTGCTCAGAGGGCAAGGAAGCGATATCTCGCGTATACATATGCGGCTAGAGAGATTTTTTCCGCTTTTGATAATTGTACACGCTCTGTAAATACGTCACCATCCTTCTTGCCTATTTTCTTTAGGATGGATTCGTAAAATGCCATCATTGCTGCCGGCGAATATCGAGATTGTCTATCCAATAATGGAAGCAGTTTGAATGCCTTATCTCGATAACTTTCGGCTTTTTCTATGTATTCTTCAACGAACGGTTTCCAACCTGGGTGATTTAGTAATTCGGCCCCGCTCTTTACATCGTCCTCGCTAATTCCATATCTCCGCAAATCCTCCATGGGGAGGTAAATTCGGTCTCGCTCTGCATCCTCTGCAACATCTCGGATGATATTTGTCAATTGCATGAAAATCCCCCATGCTTCAGAAAATTCTCGGGCTTCCAATTCTGAGTAGCCGTAGATTTCTATACAAACCAATCCAACTGTAGACGCAACTCGGTAACAATAGGAGTAGAGATCCTCGAAAGTCTCGTAGCGATTGCGATGGAAATCATCCTCCATTCCACTAATCATATCGTCGAGTAATTGTCGTGGTATATTGTATCGCTGAATGGTATCTTTCAAGGCAATAAAGATTGGATCAGTTGAAGTGACTTGGCCGTATGCACTGGATAGTTTCTTTCTGTAGTAGAATAATTGTGACATTCTGTCGTCATAGTGATCTCTAGCAACTACTGGGCTACTTCCAGACAATCTCTCAATATGTGCTCGATATTCCACAGACTCTGGATTGTCGGAAGAACCTCCAGGGAATGAATCGACATAGTCTCCATCTGCGATATCGTCTGCCCTTCGACAGAATGCATAGTACGCGCAGATGGCTTGCCGTGCCTCATTTGGAAGATATTTAAACGAGTGATAGAAGTTACCTGCCTCTATACGAGTTAACTCTTCACAATACTCGTAAGCAGTTTCAATCATGTAATGTGGAACGTCTGATTCGGACCAAATAGCAGCATCAATGTGCCCGAATGGATTCAGTAATTCTCCTCGTGCTCCAACGACACCCATGAACCGAGCACCTTCTCGGATTGTTTCCAGTGCTGTAATCGATATTGCTCGAGCCGCTTCTCGGGTTATGCTAACTTTAGACCTTACACCTTCAATTCCGGCATTTTCCACATCAGCCTCAATTAGCGAAATGCTACGCTCGGCATTATACCGTAGATTACCTACGGAATCGTTGCTCGTGCCTTGAGACATGGTAGCGCCGAACAAGAGCCCTCACCATTTGCACTTGAACCTCACCCTCGCGCGCGTGAAGGCCGCTTCAGCGGCCATGGATTAATTAGATGCCAATTTTCGACCGAATGCTTGCTTTCCTAAGGACTCGATTTTCAATTGCCTTGGACCTAGTTGAAATTATACAAGAGACAGCAATTTTACGAATTTTCCTTCTATCCACCTTGATCCTTTCAGACGCGTCAAGAACATTGCCATTTCGAAGTAGAGCGATGGTCTCTAGACCAATTACAACAGGTAGCAAACAAGCCATTCGAAGGCTACGGTATTTCCTTGGTATCATTCGAATGTATTCGATTGCCGAATCATAGTGGTCACAGGTTAAGTCAAGATATGAATCGTATAAGGGTCTGAATGTTTCAATTGAAGCTGGATTACCTAAATCTCTGTGATTTAGACCAATTTCTGACAATCTATCGCTAGGGATGTAGCATCGACCTAGGGCTAAATCTGCGGGAATATCTCTCAGAATATTCGTCATTTGCAGGGCCTTACCGAAGCGAATACCCAATGAGTCGAATGTATGGGTATCATCGATATCCCCTGATAATTCATTTTGCAAGGTAATCGCTGTCCAAAATTCTCCAACACTCCCTGCGACTCTGTATGCATAATCATCCAGTTCTGTGTCATTGTCTAGGCATGTAAGTTCAGATCCAAGGGCGCCGAAGCGTACCAAATCAAGTCGTTGCCCCGAGATAATTACATCCAAACAACGTTGCATTAATCGAGAATCATTTTTCTCCATTTTTCGATATGCTTTTACTACGGATTCAAGATTCTCAAGAAGTCTTTTTTCATCTGCATCTTCTTGTAATAATGCAATATTTGATAGATCTAATTTTTCGTCATTTACCAGAAGATTCTGATATCCATCTAGAGCTTCAATCAGAGCATCAACATCCTTGGTTTTTGAGTCTGCGATTGTGTCTGCTAAGCGTGCTAGCAAATACAGGAGCCCCACCTGGTCTCTAACGCTATTCGGTAGGCTAGTTAGGGTCAAATGAAACGAACGAGACGTCGCCTTGAGCAATCCATCTATGTGCTCATCAACAATCTCAGCCATCTTGTTATCACCTGGTCCACAATCGCTTATGTGTTGATTGCTTCGTCGATTTGTTTATTTCCATATTCTCCAATTGTAATCTTCTTCAAAAGCAGGATTAGGCCAATCGGGCCATTTTTCGTCATGGTGCCAATCTTCAAACTCACTCGCTCCAATTTCTCTGAGCAATGTGGCAGCCGCTACAAGGCCTGCTCGAGTTTCCCCCTCAAGGCTTGAGGGCCATTCGATATCGATCCAGTCTCCTCCCAAAATTACTCCTTGGCCGGCATCAATGGGACTTGGTCGGAGGCGTTGTGAACCTGTAGTCATAGATGTGGAGGACCGATTCTTCCTTACCACATGGAATTCCAACAAAGCAGGAGAATTAGGAAATGCACTGCCAATTACTCTTTCATATTCCGTTTGAATTAATTCATCATCCCAATGCAGATAATCGTCTGCATGCGAAACTGGGGTACAAATCCAATGACCAGGGAGGCCATCTCTATTGCCATCATCAAGCTCTCCAGAACGGTCGAATAACATCTGTATCATGGGTTCATCGCAGCAGGTTACAAACGGAATTCCTTCAGGTAAAATCGGGCCTTCATGAAATGCATGAATCCCAATTTGAGAGGTATTGCCCAATTTGGCCAGATTTTCTGCAACTTCATGTGATTTTATGCTTGCAGAAGAACCAGTAAGTAGCCTAGCAGTTTCGGCAATCGGGGTGCAAATTATGACTCTGTCTGCAGCAAAAAATGCCTCTCTTGTTTTGACTCCGGTGACTACGCCCGCTTCACGAAATAGGCTAGTAGCCGAGGATGAAAGATGTACTTCGACACCCGATGCCGCTAATGTCCTCCGCAAGCTGGATGATACTGCGCTTGAGAAGTCGTTAGTAAAGCAGCCAACATCCAAGGCATTTGCTTTTCCTAGAAGCGCTTTTCTGAACAAGAAAATTGCAGACGCTGCGCTTGATTTTGAAGAATCTACATTCAATGCCAATTTACTAATCGGATTCCAAAATCGTAAGATTGCCCTTTCGCTTTGGCCATTAATCTCTAGCCATTCTTGGAAACTTAAATCGTCAAGTTCTTGTCTTTTTTCTTCAGTTGTGGATTGGATAGCTTGGACGGCCTTTTGCATTGAGATTTTATCACCGAGACCAAGGAAATTCGCCTTTAAAAAAGAAGCTGATAGATGATTTGGTGGAGAAAGCGTTCCTGATTCAATATTCGAAATTCTCCCATTTTCAACCTCTAAAAATGGCAGTGATGTTGAGTATTGCAACTTTACCGAATCTCTTAGTCCACATGTTGCGATTAATTGTAGGAATCGTTCGAAATTTCGAAAGAATACATTCTGAGTGGAGTCAATCTGGCGTCCTATTCCATCGACGTCCACGCTACTATATCGGCCACCTAATCTTTGAGATGCTTCCAGAAGAGTAACACTAACTCCCCTTCCCGCAAGGGCGAGAGCAGAGGAGCAACCTGCAACTCCTCCTCCAATTACAACCACTCGCGTTTGCATATTTACAAATCTGTGGTCGTATTATTTGGATTAAGTCTGACCATGAATACCAAGGTAAAACACGAGTCTTCACAGAAGGCCGGACTCTTCCAACGCCACCTTCAGCACAGCACCTATTTCAGAAGGATCTCTGGCGATGTAAATGCCAGCGGCCTCAAATGCAGCGAATTTCTCGGCAGCTGTACCCTTTCCTCCTGAGATGATGGCTCCCGCATGCCCCATTCTTTTTCCTGGTGGAGCGGTTGAGCCTGCGACAAATCCAACAATTGGTTTGCTCATGTTTTCCGCTACCCATTCAGAAGCATCTTCTTCAGCAGTGCCGCCGATTTCTCCAATCATGACAACAGCAACGGTTTGAGGATCGGCTTCGAAGGCCGCCAGACAATCAATAAATCCGGTTCCATTTACAGGGTCGCCCCCTATTCCAATACAGGTAGACTGTCCTTCACCAATACTCATGGTTTGCGCAACCGCTTCATAGGTCAAGGTTCCTGATTTAGAGACTACACCAATCCTACCCTTGGCGTGGATGTGGCCCGGCATGATTCCGATTTTACACCCTCCATCATCACCGGGTGTAATTATCCCTGGACAGTTTGGTCCAATTAGTCTGATTCCTTCCCTTTCATTGATGTAAGAGACTGCCTTCACCATATCCAGTGTAGGAATTCCTTCTGTGATACAGACAATTACTCCCTCTCCCTTGATTTGATGAAAGGCATCGGCTGCCTCCATAATTGCCGCAGCAGCAAAGGGAGGAGGGACATAGATTACTGAAGCATCCGCATCAGTCTGTTCAATTGCTTCCTTCATAGTGTTGAATACGGGGAATTCACTTCCAGCCAACTCTATACTTTCGCCTCCTTTTCCAGGAGTAACGCCTCCGACCAAATTAGTACCGTACTCAACCATCTTTTCACCATGGAACCTACCTTGTGAACCGGTAATTCCTTGGATAAGTAATTTCGAATCTTCTTGCACCCAAATCGCCATCATTGACCACCTCCAATTAGTCCAACAATTGCTTCAGCACCTTCAGCCAATGTCTCCACAGAGGTGCAGTCAAGGTCGGAGGAATCGATAATTGCACGTCCCTCTTCGAACATAGTTCCCGATAAACGGATTACAAGTGGGACTTGTAACCCCATCTTTTCTGAAGCTGCAAGTACCGCTTTAGCAACAATATCGCAGCGTTGAATTCCTCCGAAAATGTTGACTAAAATCCCCTTTACATTTGGGTCTTCAAGGATTATCTCAAATGCTTCCTGTACCTTTTCCTCATCCGCACCTCCTCCGATATCAAGGAAATTGGCTGGTTCACCTCCATAGAGT
>Ga0163109_10001415_pt1 | contig 18917 bp, 21 predicted proteins | sample CRUFie1St13metaG_FD_108704 | JGI IMG/M metagenome (GOLD analysis project Ga0163109, IMG submission 108704) | Marine microbial communities from the Costa Rica Dome - CRUD Field 142mm St13 metaG | ecosystem: Environmental > Aquatic > Marine > Oceanic > Photic zone | place: Costa Rica: the Eastern... | reverse complement strand
ATTTTATCCCTTTAACAATTGTGCTTTTGATTTTGATTCTGTAATATTGTTTGATGTAATAAACTGACTAATTTGACTAGTCATAAGCATTCTTCTCTCTTTTGTCAAAACATTTTCTGCAACATATAAGTCACCAGCCATAATTGCAACTTCTTGTTCTGAAATTATATTGTTTGATCTTAATGCTTGTTGTGTTTCACTGCTTAAATTTGTCATTTTTTCTCCTTAAAATAAATTTTGAAATGTATCTACGTATTTTTTCCATGTTGTATCTTTACCAACCATTGAATGAAAGTCCATATTACCAAATATTTCTCTAAGATTTGACCAATTAGGTTTTATTGGCATAGGATGTACTAAAAAATTATCTTTTTCATGACTTAAATCGTGTAGCTTAATCATTGTAATATTATGATCTAGTTTTTCTTTTCTTCCTTCTTCAAGCAAGAATTTTTCTAATTGATCTTTATTATTACAAAGTTTTTGTGCTTTTTTATCACCAATTCCTGTAAAGCCAATAATATTATCAGATGCATCACCTTTTAAAGATTTCCATAAAATATAGTCATATTCAGGTTTTTCTAAAAACTTTTTTCTAACTGGATTGTATAATTGAACATTATCATCAATACACTGAATAAAGTCTGTATCTGATGATATTATTGTCACATTATTGTCTTTTTTAAGAGTTGTAGCTAAATGGCCAATTACATCATCACATTCATAATCCTCATGTTTTATTGTTTGAATTGGAAAAAAGTCTTTCATTATATTAATAATTTGTTTTCTTTGTTCTCTAAAGCCATCTTTATTATCATAAGTTCTTTGTCCTTTGTAATTAGGATCTAAACTCAATCTTTTCTTTGGCATTCCTTCTAGAACAAAATAAGCCATATCAGGCTTAAATTTTTCTACTAAAGGTCTAAGACCTCTAAAAAAATTAAATACTGTAGAATGATCACCTTTATTCATTCCACTATATCTCGCACGATAAATTAAGTTATAGGCGTCAAGGAGTAATATGTTCATTTTTTTTTTGATCCAATACTTCATCTATTGATTTAATGTTTAATTTTCCAATTTGTCCATCACCTAAGTCTATATTAATTGTTTCCTTAGTCGGTGGATCATTTGAATTTATTGTATTATTTGAATCATTATTATTGCACGCATTTAATTCTTCAATTTCTTTTTCTTTAGAAACATTATTAAAGAATTTTTTTTCTATACTAAAAGTTTCACTTAATACACTATCAATAGCACTTTCTGCATTATTGAGCATATAGCTTTTTACTTCTTTAATATCGGTATAAATGTTTCTTAGCTTTGATAAATCTATTTTAGACATTTTTTTATTAGGCATTACTGCTTTAAAAGAAACAGTTTCACCTTCTAAAGTTTTAGTAACTATTTGATCTACTATTTTTAAAGGAACTACTTTGTATTTGTCTTCTAAAACAGTATATATTATTTGTCCTACTTTATACATTATATTAATCTCACTTTTTATTATATTATATAAGTGATTATATAATGTACAAATTATTGTTTACTTATTTTTGTTAGCTCCTCTGTAATCTTTTCACCTTTGTTTGTAGCTACTTTTAAACTTTCTAATCCTAAAGCAAATCTTACTTTATCGAAACTTTCTTGATCTAACTGATTTTTTAAAACTGTCATGTTTGCAAACATATGAACTGCTAAATCCTTCATATCATCTTCAGCATCTCTTACTTCACAAATAAAAAGTCCTGAAGGCATTGCTTTGTCTTTTGGTATATTGACAAAAGGAAGACCTCTAGTTAAACCCTCTTTTGTCTCTTCATAAAATATTTCAGGAATCCATTTTTGATTCATTTTTACTCGCTTTCTTTACTTATTTTTTTTTAACTGGAACGCTAGTATATTGTCCAGAAACAAATTCTATGTTTTCTAAACTTGAATCACTAGCATCTTCTTTGTTTGAAGATTTTTCTGCATTTAATTTTTTCATGCTATCATTAATTTTATTTTTAATATTATCTTTATCACTAATAGTATTATTAAAAAAGTCACTAAATTGGTAAACTTCTTCATAAAAATTGTTTATTTTTTGCTTTCTTTTTTTAATAGATTCTAAATCTACAATTTCAACATTTATTATTTGCGACATAAAATTTATTTGTTTTTGTAAATCACTAAACTTAACTTGTTTTTCAAATGTTTTATAAACTTTTTCAAAATCTTGTTGTCTTTTTTTCATATCTTTATCTACAACAAGATCAGAAATGTTTTCTTTTTCGCTTTCTATTTTACTAAGTAAACTTGAATTACAAAAAATAGACATACTGTTTTCATTATTGTTATTTTTTTGTTGTTCGGATTGAAAAAGTTTATTTGATTCCTCTATTTTTTTAATAAACTCACTTTCTTCACTTTCTAGTTTATCATGTTTTATAACTTCAATATTTTCAACATATCCTTTAAAAGCTTGATTATAATCTTCTATTAGTTCATTATTCTTTTCTGTCATTTCTCTTACACTTTTTAAATTATCTTTAAAGTCGCTTAAAGAATTTTGATCTGTTTCTTGAATATCATATAAGTCTTTTAATACTTTACTTTTAATTTTTAAAAAGCTATGATGTTTTTTAATATATACGAATTCTGTATTAGTTATTATATTTAATCTCGAAAGGTTTAATAGACTTATTATTTTTTTAAACTCTTCACTAGAGTCAAAATTTTCTTCATCTAGGTCTTTAATTAAATCATTTAAATTACTTTTATTTTCTTTTAAAATCTGGTTTTCTTTTTTAACTTCAAATATTACATTTTTTTTTATATTAATAGTTTTATAGTTAAAGCTTTCATTACTAGATTCTTTCGGTTGCTGTTCATTATTTTCTTCACTAGTCTCATTGCTAGTATTTTTATTTTCTTCTTTACTAGTCTCTTCACTAAAGTCTGGACTTTTTTTCATAGGCTCATAGTTAAATTTTTTAAGTGAATTTTTAAATTTATTTTTGACTGCAGAACTTTTTAAATTTCTAACAATTTTTTCAATTTGAAAACTAAGACTATAATCCTTTACAATATTATTTATAATAGTTTTGCTCGATTTTTTTTCATGTATTAGATATAACACATTGTATAATTCTTTTGAGACGTCTATACTAAAAGTCTGTGTAAGACTAGGATTTTCTTTAGAATTAAAAGTTGCTAAAAATGCTATTCCTTTTTTAAATTCTTCTGTTTGCATGGCAGATTTAACTGAAGGTGTTAAGCTTTTTACAACTTCATTGTCTACGTCGCGGCTTTCATTCAAATCAATTTCAGCACCATTAGTGATTTCAGCAATTCTACTAACTAAATTAAAATAAGCAGCTTTACTTCTTATTTTTTTTTGTTTTTGACCTTTTTCACCTTTAAACTTTTCGTATAATTGTGGTTTGTTAATATTTAAAAACTTATCAAACATTACAAGTCCAGGATTTGCTACGCCTAAAAACATTTCTAAATCTGAGTTCCCTGGCTGCGCTTTAATAATTTGATCCTGTTCTGTTTTTTCAATTTGATCTTGTAATAAAAATTCTTTATTAAGTTCTTCAATTTTTTTAAAATCGCCATTTATCATAGCTTTTACTAGTTTACAACCAAAAACTGTAGCTTTAAACATTCTTTTTAAAGTTGCGTAATACATTTTTGCTGAATCTTTAATTGCACCAAGCATTCCTTGCATATCGCCAAGTACATCTAGTTCTTGTAGATTTTCAGCTTCTTTAATAATTCTATCCTTTTTTATATTAATCTTAAAGTTTTTTTGTTTCATCTAATTCTAACCTCGTACCAAATTGGTTTTCGTAATAATTTATTAAATCATTTTCAAAGTCATTAATAATATGCTTTTTAGTTTTTTCATCTCTTGTAGAAAATCTTCTTCTATAATTAGGATTTAAATACTTTAAAATATATTTTTTAATAACTAACCAATCAGATCCTTCATAAAATTCTCCAATTTCATCGATTAATTCTTTTGATTTTGTAGCAGCAATATCATTATTCATTTAAAAACTCAACGGCATTAGTGGTATATTTAATAGTTTTTCATTGTATTTAAAGTCAACATTGAATTTGTTTACAATTTTTATGTTTTTTAAACTATCTTTGTCTTTAACAATTATAGCACTACATTTTTCGCTGTTTAAGCTTTTTAAAATAAAGTTATTAAACAATAATGTTATTTGTAATATTAAAAATTGTATTAAGTCAGAAGAATTAAAATTGCTTACTTTTTTTATACAATTTTGAAACTTAATGATTTCATATTTTTTTATTTCACATTCTTGTAAAAAATAATCTTTTATTAAAAATACTTGATTTTCGTTTTTGTTTATTTTAAACTCCAATTCTTCTTTACCTAAAAAGTCTATAAATTTGTTATATTCTTTTTTATAATCAATTTTTATATCATAAAAGCTTTGCAAATCAATAAAATCAAGTTCTAAAGCAATCATTTTTATAAATTCTTCAGAATCATCTATTGGTAAAGATTTTGCTTTTTTTGCAGAATATATTCCAATTCTTTTCTTTGATTGACATCTATTATAAAGACCTGTATGATAAATTTTATTATTTGATAAAATAAAGTTAAAAAATCTATTTTCATTTTTAAATAAGTTAAATTTAAGTCCTAATGATTCTATTTTTTTGCTGTTTTGTGTTTTATTTAAAATATGAACAATACTATTAAACAATTCATTTTTTTCATTATAGAAAAAACTTAAATTATTCAAATGTATACCCTCTATATCTCTTGTTTTGTCTGATCCAAAATCAACAACCCAACAATTATTTTTAATACTCCATCTTACTGGGAAGTTTATACCTTCTACTTTTTGTTGAACTTTGCTTTTTGAAATTATTCTTAATATGTTTTTAAGTAAAAATAAATACTCGTTTATAGATTTTATGTTTTTTATTTGATACGGGTGATAGTATTCTATTAACTTAGGCATTTTTTCTTAAGACTTCATAAATTTTTGATTTATCTTGTCTTATTATTCCATCACTGACATTGCCTATTTGAATTTTATCAATAGGTAATTGTGTATCAACATCCTCACCTTTACTTGAAGCATCTACTCTTCTTGCAGCTGAATTTTGTTTTTCTTTATCAGTATTTCCAACTTTCTTTATATTAAATTTAACTTCAGACGGAGTTCTTGCTGCTTTTCCATCAACACCCATAAGTGTTACATGAATTAAACCTTTTAAGATAACGTAAAAAACTTTCTTTTCTTCATCTTCTAGTTTTTCAAAGTATCTTTTTAATTCTTTAGAGATATCTTCGTCATCAAAAGAATGTGCTGATCTGAATTTATTTAAATCATCAACAAACTTTGAGTAGTCTAAAGCATCAACAAGTTTTAAAGTAGTAGGAGAATCATCTGGAGTTTTTACTTTTTCTTCACTACTTTCCTCTTCATCATCAACATCAGCTTCTTTTTTACTACCTGACATTGGCTTACCTTTTCTTTTAGACTTTTCTTCAGCAGCTTTTTCATTGTGAACATTTAACTTTTTTGCTGTTTCTATAAAGTTGCTTGCAAATTCTTGAGCGTCTTCTTTACTATTAATACTTTCTGTATCGAAGTTTTTTTCTTCATTAATTAATTCTTCAACAAGAGAAAATAAATCAAATCCTGATATTTTAGTTGCCATTATTTTTGCTCCCATTTAATTTGGTTTTGCCATCTTTCGTGGTAAAGACGTGCTCTTTGACGTCTTCTTTCATCTTCTTCTATAATATGATTTTCTACTTTTTTTTCTTCTTTAACTTGATTTTCTCTTTTTTCTAAATCATCTACAAACTTATCAAATTCAAAATTCATTTTAACTCTCCTTTTTAATTTTTAAAGAAACTATATAGCTATTTATATCTTTTTTACTAATACTATATTCTAATATTGGAGAAACTACATTTAAACTTAAGATATTATAGTCTTTAATACTTAAAAATAAATTTTTAATATCAAAAGAAAATAAATCTTTTATTTGACTTTTTGTAGCAAGAATTTTAATTTTATAGTATTTTTTTTTAGACAGCACTTTACAAACATCAAAACTTAATTTGCTTTTTTTGTTTGTTATTAATAAATTTAAAGTACTTGTTTTTATTTCTTCTTTTTCAAATAAGTTTGAAATTTCTTTCGATATAAAAACATTATTGTTTGCTTTTTCTATTTGACTTTTTAAATTACTACTAATCATTTTAAATCTTACTTAGCAAAATAATATGCTACATTTTTTCTTATTTTATCAATATCTTCAGCAGCTTCTATTTCTATTTCTGATATACTAGGCGATAATGCATGTAAAATGATTGCTATCTTATCTTCTTTAAATCTTAATTCAATATTTGCATCTGTTTCTCGTCTATATTTTAAAATGTCAACAACAAAAGCTTCGAAAACTCTATTTGTTTTAAAAGTATATACTCTTTGCATTCTTTTTTCATGCATTTCCCATTTACTTTTTTTAACTTCTATAGGGTTTTCACCTTGAGCAATAACTTGACTAGTGTATTTTTTATCAACACTATGAGGATTTAAATAATTTTCCATTAGATTTTGCAACATCATTTTTTATCTCTTTTAATCAACTAATTTAACTTCAGAAGGAGATACAATATATTCATTGCCATTTTCATCTTCAATAGTGACTTTTTGATTTTCTTCATCAAAATCCATTACATCACATACCAAACCGTTATATTTGACATAAATTGCATCTGCTATATCTAAATTCTTTCTATGAACGCTTAATTTGTCTTTATAAGTCTTTAAGTACAGTTTTAAGTCTTCTATAACTTTTTTCTTAGAATTATCCCGCTCAGCAGGGCTTAAGAATGGATTGTCCTTTAATTTTTCTAATTTGTTTTTTGAATCTTCTAATTGACTTAAAGCAACAGATTCAGAAACACGAGCAAATATCTTTTCATCACTAATACTTTCAATCCAGTCAACAAATCTATTAACTTCTTCACCGTCCTTCATTATCCTGTACTTTGCAAATGTACTTCCAATTATTCCATTATCAAAATCAAACATGTCATTAATTAGTCTATCTAAATCTTTTTCGTTAAAATCAGATCCACTATCAATTTTTGATTTTAATCTATTTTGAGGAAATTCTGCGTTAAAATCAGAAACTCTTTTAAGAAATTTTGATTTATTTCTAAAAGCATCTTTTCTTTGATCTATCATTTGCTCAGGTGTGGCTAATGTACCTTTACTATCTTTAATGCCTGTTCTTCCCATAACTGCATAAACAATAGTATCAAAAAATGTTTTTCCATTTTCTGCTTTGATTGTTCTTGTTTTTTGACCTTTTTGTAATCCTTCTCCTATGTTAGACGAAGGGTAATTTTTGTCAAAGTATTCTTTTATTGAATAAGCAATATCAGTTTCACAACTAGGCCATATTTTTTTACTATAATATTCTTTCATTAGGTTAGTTGCAAATGTTCTAAATCCTGTATTTTCTGTAAGATTAACATCAATAATGTTGTTAACCTGCATAGCTTTTTCATCATCACTGTTCTTAAGTTCAAATTCACCAGTTATAAACTTTTTAATATTATTTTCTCTAGTCATAATATCTTTAACAAGTGTATAATATTTTGAAAAAGGTGTCCCAGCCATGCTTCTTACATTAGGCAGATTTATTGCTTTATCCTGAATTAAGTCTAATTTGTCTAATCCTTTAAACCATTTGTTTGCTATAGTTGCATATACTATTGATTTTTTATTGTCATCAAAAGAAAAGTATAGAGCTCTAAACCAGCTTTTCATCAAACTTTGTCTAACAGCATTTGAATCCTTAAAAGCATCAGCACTTCCAGTTTCACCGTGAGATGCAATCACAGCTATATCTTTAAGTGAGGCTGGTTTTTCAAGATCAACTTGATCTACAATTTGTAAAAGTGCACTTGCATCTCCTGATTGCGCAAGATTTCTTAAACCTGACTTGCTAACATTAGGTATTTTTGCGTACAAAGTATCTTCACTACTTTTTAAATCTTCTACAAACTTTTCTAGTAATTCCAAATCTTCTTCGCTTAAAAATCTTTTATTTTGGTCTATCTTTTTTTCAAAATCGCTTACAGTTAAATTTTCTTTTTCCAAAGATTTTGATAGCTCAGGTGATATTTTGTCTAAAACTTTTTTAATTTCTTCTGTTTCTTGTTTTTTTGTGTCGAGCAACTTAACTGCATCATTTAAATACATGCTAATAAATCCAGACTTTTCTCTTCTTTCAGACTCTTCTTTAGCTTTTTTATCAGCCTCTTCTTGTGAAGCCTGAGCAGCATCTTCTGCTGACATATAATCTTCATCAAAGTCTTTTCTATCTTCATCAGCTAGTTGATCATCATATTGCTTTTGCAATTCAAGATATTCAGCTTCTTCTTCGTCAGACATTTTTTCAATTTTTTCTTCTTCCCTTTGATTCAAAGGAAATCTTCTTCCCATATCTTCTATGTCTTTAATAGCTTCTTTTCTTTGATCTCCTGCTGCTTTAAAAAGAAGTCCTACAAGCTCATGTTCTTCAATTATATCTGTATCTAAGTCTAAGCTTTCGTAGTTATCATGTCTTTTAAGCATATTATCAAGTTTATCCCTTAATGTTTTAACTTCATCTTCAGTTAAACCACTAGGTCTATTAGAAAACTTATCTGTTGATTTAGTTAAGTCTAGTTTTCCTTGCTTTTCAATTTTTGATCGATTAAGTTGTTGTTGAATGTTTAAGTAGAAGTTAATTTTAAAAATTAAATAATATTTTCTTTTTGCAACATTAGTTGAGCTTTCTATAACACTAGCTGCGTCTGAAGCAAGTACATCAACCATACTTAGTTTAGGTTGCCCGGGTATATGAGGAGGTGCTTCATATCCTAACTTTTCAAGATCCTTGTTTGTTATTTTACTTTTAAAAGGTATTTGATCAATATCAGAAGGACTTGATTCTAAAATGACTTTTCTAAAAGAATTAATGATATTAAAAAAAGCTTTCCTCTCTTTTCTTTTTTGATTTTCGTTTAAGTCCATTAAAATACAATTTCTTTTTTCAATAGAAATCATTAAAGTCTCATAAAGTTTTTTATTTATTTTAGAATCATTACTAGTAATTAAACTTAATTCTTCATCAATAATAGATTCCTTAAGACTATTTGATTTAAAATTAATCATATCATTATAGTTTTTTATAAAACTAACTCTCTCTTTTTTATTTGTTATTCGAGAAAAGTCTAAAGCATTTTCATATAATGCAACTAAACATTCTTCAGTAGGTTTTTGTCCATTTGTTTGAATTAGAACGTTCATATAACAATCAGCTTCTGACATGATTTTATTACTATTTTTAGCATTTGTTGATGCAAGAGCTGATAATAAAAAATACTTTCTTTTAAAGTTATTATTTTTATTTTCTAAAATTTTTTGAACTCTTCTCATTAATATTGTTTGTTTTTGCATTATTTTACCTTATCAATAATCTTTTTTAAAAGCTTCCAAGCTTTTTCAATATGTTCAGAATCAATATCTTTTTTATGATTATATATTAAAGTTTGTGTTGCTTTAGCTAGTTCGTCTGCATTAGAAGGACAATAATCATCTGACTCAATATCTGACTGTGGCGTTTTCATAGTATGTAAAGAAGGCATTACTTCATTAGCAGTTATTGGAAGTTCTACTATGTCTTCTTCATAAGCAGGTTCGTAATTTTTGTCTCCGTCTATTTGCGGGCCAGATTGATTATACATACCGTATCTCATGTTTAAACCTGGTGTCATTCCATCATCAACTGTAAGATTTGGTTGTACCTGCTTTTCAAAAAGAAGTGATTTAGCAATTTCACTTAGATGTTTTTTATTTATTTTTTTCATTACATAGCCTTGATTACAATATAATACTAATTATTATATTTGTTTTAATATATGCAGCTTAATGAACAATTTTCTTTTTCTTCTTTTTTAAATTTGTTTCATCATACCAAAAATAGTCTTCATCAAATCCTTGATATCCAAAAATAGTTTTTAAAAGTTCATACTGCTCAGCAATTGCTTTTGATAATAATATAATGTCTTTAGAATAAGAAATATTTAAGCTTTCTAATTTTTTAATTTTATCTTTTAAAAGATTAATTTCTTCTTGTTGATTTTCAAGCTTTTTATTTAACAAGTCAGAATCTTCAATAATTACATCTACCAAGTCTAAGTTGTTAACTTTATTTTTAATCTTCTTCTTTAAACGGTGAATTTTGTTCAATAACATCGTACAACTCTTTCTTGTTAACATTTTTCATATGATTAATTTTATTATTTTTAATATCTCTAATTCTATCGTCAACTAACTCGCTTAAATAAGAATCACCATTAACAAAGCTTTCAGCCATTAGTCTAAAAAAACCTTGTAAAGAAAACTCTCTTAAAAACATTAAAGCTCTAAGCTTCCTATGCACATCATTATTAAGATCAAAGTGTACTGATTTATTTGTTGAGACTTTTTTGACTTGATCACTATGTTTTTTATATACCATAATCCCTCTAATACTTTAAAAAGATTTTATTAAAAGATTACTTTTTGTTAACCGCTTTTAACTGCACCTTGCCCAACATTATGATTAGTTGGTTTTATTTTTTTGTATTCTTCTGGTATTGTTATGTTAATACCTTTTTGATTACAGTATTTTTCAAACATGTCAACAAACTTTTTTTGTGCCTCTTCTATTTCTCCAACATTTGCTTGATTTCTTATTAATTCTAATTTGTCTTTAAGTATCGATAATGCTACATCAAAAGGTTTATCAAGCTCTTCTTTTGCTTGATCTAAAATATGATTAAAATTAATTTTTTTGCCTCCTGAAACTTTATCTTTTATATCATCTAAACCAAATCCATTTTTTTCTTCAAATTTGTTTAACACATCTTGTAAGTCGGCAACAATATTTGACGAATCTTCTTGCAGTAAAGAAAACTTCTCTAAGTTAAAATAATTTTTCTTAAAAGACTCAAACTGTCTTTCCAGATTAGTTTTTTGCCCTCGAGCCATAGTTATATCGTTTATATTCTGTAGTGTGTTTTTAATATCGTTTAATGTTAAATTGTTTGTACTTGTCTCATCAGATTCTTCCGGCTCACTAGATGTTTTTAATTCATCAGATTCTTCCGATGAATCAGATTCTTCCTCTACGTCTTCAGTATCTTTAGAAGGTGGAGAAGAAGGAGGTGGCGTTTCAGGATCTTTGTCACCAAAAGGATCGTCGTTCATAACCTCAGAACTGTCTTCTTTATTGTCTTCTTCTTCTTCTAGTAAAATATTAAGAGAAGGATAAATTCCTTTGTGAGTCATCATGCTTATTTCTTGTATGAGTTTTTTTGTTGACATAATACTACCCTAAAATCTTTGCAATCTTATCAGCTTTTTTAACTCTATCTTCTATGACAGACCAGTTTAATTCTTTCATCATTCCATAAACATAAGTTTTTCTGTCTTTAAGATAATCTCTATAATATGAATGCTCCCAGCAGTCCATAACAATAATTGGCATTAAGCCAATCATTACACTATCACTATGTAAATCAATAACTGTGTTCATATATCTTTTTAAGTGTGGATTATAAAATGTAACACCCCATCCGTTTCTTGCTGAAAGACAACATGCTACAAAATCTTCTTGCCATTTGTCAAACGTACCAAAGTCTCTTGCTAATCTCATGTAAGATAAAGAATCAACTGATATTGCGCTATTTAAATCACTTATATTTTCAAAATACATACCATGAAGAAAAGCTGCATTATGATTATAGGTTTCGTCTATTTTTAAACTTCTAAATCTAGAGTTATTAAGATTTGCTGAAGTCTTATCAACACCATCGAGCTTAGATGATATATCATTTAACTCTTTTACATATCCTTCTAAAAGCTCTTGATGTGCTTTCTTAGTTTTTTGTGATAAAAGTTCAGTCCCTAAATTAAACTTACCAGCTTCTGCTACATAAGCCTCAGACATTATAGTATTGTTTTTGACGTTGCTTTCTGTTTTAAAAAAGTCGTCTGTTTGAGTATCAATACCTCTTTCAGATAAAGTTTCTGCTAAAGCATTGTTAATTAATTCTTTTATGTTCATTTCATATACCTTTTAACTAATTGAAAATCTTTGTTCAAATTCAGACATTGGCACTAATATATATTTTGACTGTCTTTTAGCTTGTAAGCTTTCTTCATCACTAATCTTAGGTAAATCTTCGTCTTCAAATTTTTTATTACCATAATCGTCAAAAGCACCTGGAGAATTTGCATCAAACTCTATTTTTCTTTTCCCGGACTTTTTTCTACTAATAAATCCTAAACTTTCTTCATCATTAAAGTTATCTTCTTCAAATAAAGGAGAAGCACCACTACCCTTTTCATTACCAAAAGGTTCTTCAGGCAAAATCAACTTTGCAAATTCTTCTGATTCTTTTACAACAATACCAGCAAAAGTATAGCGAAATCCTGCTTTGTCGTAAACTTTTAATCCTAAAGCATCTACTATTACATTAGCACCATACTTTGTTTTTGTTGTAATTTTTTCATTTAAGAAGTAATTAAGACGATTGTCATATTCTTCTTTTAGAATTGATCTCATATAAGATTCGTTTAACATTATCTAAATTCTCCTTAAATTTTCCAAATTCTTTTAAGCTCATTTTTTACAAATTCAGATTCTAAAACTAAACTGTCTTTATTTAAAAAAGCTAATTCATTAACTGATTTTTGCTTTTGAGCAAATTGTTTAGCAATTTTTTCTGCTTCTTTAAAAGATTTTTCAAGTAAACTTATGAGTTTTTGCTTTTGAATTTCGTTTAAAGTAATTCTTACTTCTTTACTCTCGTCAGAACTTTGTTGATCTTCGTCAGAACTTTGTTGATCTTCGTCAGAACTTTGTTGATCTTCGTCAGAACTTTGTTGATCTTCATCAGAACTTTGTTGATCTTCATCAGAAGAAGACTCTTTATCAGAATCGAAAGTTGATTCTTTATCTTGTTCAAATAATAAATTCATATGTTTTCTAAATAAAGTTTCGTTTGATTCAGTAGCTTTAGTATCCTCAGCCTCAGTTTCATCACTATCAATTACGCCTATTTTCTTTAATACAGCAACAATATCAGCATCTTCATGAAAATACTGTTTTATAATCTTAACAGGTAGTTCTTCTTTTAAAGAAATATTTTTTATCTTTTTAATAGCGTCTTTTCTTCTCTTTTTTGATAAAATTGGTTTAACACCAAACAAAGTTTCTAAATAGACCGTGTACATGTAAGCAAAAACGTGTCTTCCACCTAAATTATTTTTGTCTTTAAATGCAATTTTTTCACAATCTAAAATTTGTCTTGTAATAAATTTAACTAAAGATTTAATTGATTTTTCATTAATCTTAAATGATTTGCTATTTTTTTCTGTTATTTCAAAGTAAATTTTTAATTTTTCTAAAAATTCTTCTGAACTCTTAAATTGTTTGTAGAATTTAACTTCGCCTGACATCATTGAATTAAAATTTGATTGCTTTTGTGCATCAAAAAGTTTTATAGCATCTGAAGCTCTAATAACTGGAAGCTTTTTTCTTTCACTTTCGATTGTTTTATTTAGATCTTCTTCAAAATTTTCAAGATTCGGCTCTTTTTCGGCAATAACTTTTGATGCATCTTCAAAAGATGCACCTTTTTTTTGCATCATCATCATTTGTTGCATAAGCTGTTGATTCATCATCATCATAGTAAACATCATCATAGGATTTCCTCCCATCATGTTTACCATATATGCCATTTGATTTAAATTGAAAGCATCATTCATACCTGTTGGTAATCCATATTGACCAAACATTTGAGAAACAGATTCAGATGCAGGTTGTCCTTTTTCTGCATTTTTATTTATTTCAGATTCAACAACATCTTCTTGAATATTTAGTGCTTCAAATTTTTCAACACCTTCAACTTCAATATCAAAATTAGAGTCTAACATATCTGCAATTGCTCTTATCAAACCTGCTTCTGCTTTTTTGAAAGAATTAGAAGTTTTATCTTCTTTATATATGGAAATACCAGAACCATTTAATTGTTTTCTTATTTCTTCAGCACTAATTTTTGATTTTTGATTTTTTTCTTCATTTAAATTTTCAAATAAGAGCTCTGTAATGCTTCCAACAAATAAATTTTTATTTTCCAGTACACTTTTAGAACTAGCATTTTGTACTAAACTTAATAAAATCTGAAATACAATTTCTGCATCTTCTTTTACTTGATCATTTAAATAATTTGATCGACCTTCAGCAACTTCTGTTCCAGTAAGTCTTTTTGCAAGTGAATCATCTGATCTTAAACTATTTAACCAGTTTCCTATAAAAGGAACGCCTGCAAATCCTGTTTCTTCTCTCTTTTTTTCAAGAATGTTTCTATCAGCAATGTTGCCCATAGTTTCATATGTCTCAGGATTGGCGATTTTAATTGCACTTAATAATACTTTAGATATTTCTCCTACGACAACAGACTTAATATGATCTACAGTAATTCCTGATTTTAGTTCATCATCAGATAATTTACCTTTTATTTTTGATACTAAAACACTTGAAGATAAGTTTTTGACTTCTTTTGAAGAATCTTTTTGCTTACCAAAAATATAGTCAACAAGTATACTTTTTATAATATTAAAGTTTTTTGAAGCCTTATATTTTCTTTTCGCTTTGTTAAGAATTTGTGTAAAAGGACTTACATCCTCGTCTAAGTTATATGCTTCAATTAAACTAAATTGATTATTTATATAACTTTCTGAAAATATTTCAAGCTTATCTACATCTAGCATGTCAAACAAAGCTTTATATAAATCTTTTGGTGCAACGTTATTTTTTATAAATTTATCCAAGCTAGACTTGTTTTTTTCAAAATGATTATCAAAAGTTGAAATAATATAGTCTTTGTAATCATCAATAATATTTTCAATGTTAACTTTAGATGTTGATGAATCTTCAAATGCATCTTCTATTTGAGATTTAATTTGCCCAGATATTGTATTACTATCGGCACTAAACAACTTACTTATTCTATTTTTTTGATCTTCTTTAATCTTTTCTTCTTCTGATTGCTCTTCTTGATCTTTTTCTTTCTCTTTTTGAGATTCAGCTTTTTCTGATTCTTCTTCGTTAGATTCCGAAGATTTTTCTTTATCAGACTTATCCTCTTTTGATGCTTCTTTATCTTCTTCTTGATCTTTAGCTTTTTCTTGATCTTTAGCTTCTTCCTCTTCTTTAGCTTTTTCTTGATCTTTAGCTTCTTCCTCTTCTTGAGTTTTTTTACTTGATTCAAAAAAGTTTTCATCTTCTTTTAATTTTTGATCTATTGAACTTAATGCATTTTTAATTTCTTCAGAACTAGCATTCTTAGTATTGTTTATAAGATAACTTCCTGTACTTAAAAGTTTATCAAGTCTTTTAGATTCTTTTTCTACAGATGTTATTTCTAAAGTAAAAGTCTTGTCTCTTGATTCGCTTGCTTGATCTTCTCCAATTTTATAAATATCTCCATTAACTTTGATATACATAATTTTATGTTTAAAGTCGCCTTGCTCAGGAACTTGACTATCAAAAGTTAAAAGTTTTATATCTAATTTTGGTGTCTCATTTTTAATTTCTGCCTTTAATTCATCTAAATTATAATCTTTTGCAATTTCTTCAATTTCATTATACTTTTTAACAAGCGTTTGTTTTTGTTCTTCAACTTTTTCTGGTGTAGGCTTAAAATCAGGTTTTTCAGCTTCGACTTCTTCTGATTCTTCTTCGTTAGATTCTTCTTCCGAAGGTTCTCCTTCTGTAGTCTTTTCTTCTTTAGCTTTAGGTTCTTCAGCTCTTTCTTCTTCTTTAGCTTTAGCTTTTTCCTCACTTGAACTAGTTTCTTGCTCTGTTTCTTTAGCATCAGTTTGATTTTCTGTAGATTCTGGTTCTTGAGATTGAGATTCTTTACTTTGTGAAGTTATTTTTTTTATTTGTGTTAAAACAGCTTTAAGTATAACACTATCTTTTTCTAATCTACTGTGTGCACCCTTTAAAAGTTTATTAGAAGTTTTACTATCTGCTGATAACAATTCTTCAATATTTTCATTTTCCTCTACACTTATGTTAATGTTTTCAATTTTGCTAAAATCAATGTTTTTAGCTTCAAGACCTCCTCCAAAATCTTTTTGTAATCTTTGTATAGAAGATAAATTAATTTTATCTAGCGATGAAATTAGTCCGCCAATAGCATCTTTTTGTTTCTCTGTTTCTAAGGATGATTTATTAATAGACAAAGAAACTTTTTTAAAGCTATTACTGTTTTTAGATCTAAGTATAATATTATAAGAAAGTTCATTTTGATTTTTAGATGCACAATAAAAAAGAGCATTTCCAGTTTTCGGCTTTTTAAAGCCTAATTTAGATGCACCAAAGTACCTCATCAATGCTTCAGCATTTTCTAAAATACTACTGACATCGTCAGACATATCTTTTTCCTCGAAATCGCTTAAGCTGTTATTGTTTAATTTTTTAATTTTTGCAAGTACTTTTTCAGCTGTATTATGCATTAAAATAGTACTTTTATTTGTATCATCATAGACATAATTGAAACCGCCCCATTGATCATTGTAGTAAATATATCTGCTATTAAAAGTAATTATTTTACTTGGGTCGAGATCATCAAGATATTTAGCACTTAGTTCATCTGGTTTTTTATTTTCGTTTTCGCTTAGAATTCTTTTAATTCCTTCTTTGTAAACAAATTTTTCTTGAATAACTTTTTTTCTTGAATTATTTTTGTAAATATCCATAAAATTACTTTCTGATTTAGGTTTTCCTTGTGGTTTTCTTTGTGCTTGAAGTTTTTGAAACTTTTTAAGGTTTTGAGGTTTATTACTTTTAAAAGCAGCTTGAATCTGTTCTATTTCTTCTTGACCGATTTGTTGGCTTAAAAGGTTATTTAAGCTTACGTGAACTAAAGGTTCTTCGCCTGTATCTGGCAAATTAAATAAACTTTTATGTAAATCAACGTTTTGTTTTCCAACAATTTCAGCACCAATCGCTGGAATTAAAAATATTGCAACGTAAGATTTACCTTTAGAACTTGTTCCTGTGCTAGACATTTCTTTGTCTTTGTCTAGTTGATTTAACATAACTGGTATAATTTGCAATTTTTCGTAAAACTTAATATCACTAGCATCAGCACCTTCTTTTTGATCACCTTGAAGCTGCATTGGATTTAAAATATAACCTTTTACTGGTATTTTATGAATATTTTTAATAGCATTACTAGAGATAAGTCCTAAAGGATTTTTTTTATTTTCCTCGTCTTTACTGTATAAATAAATTTCTTTTTCACCTTTAACTTTTAAACTGCTATATATTTTGTCTGCTATTTGCTTTGATATTAACTTTAAATCTGGAGTACTTAAAAATTTAATATTATCTAAGTCAATGTCTTCATTGTCTTGTTCATCTTTTTCGCCTGAAGATTTTTCTTGTTCATCTTGGTCACCCTCAGCTTCTTTTAATAGCCTGTGTATTTCTTTTGAATCTTGTTCTTCAAATAAAATTTTATTTAGTTTTAAAGTCATACTATAGTGCCTATTTTTTATTTCATATTATAGTAGTAAGTATGATCTTGATTAATAAAATGTTAATTTAATCTTAAAACTTCTATGCTGCACCTTTTTAGTAATTCAATACCTCTTACATCTCTATATTCGTCTTTATATATAACTCTTTTTATTCCAGCATTTATAATAGCTTTACTGCACATTAAACAAGGCATTAATGTTAGATACATTATTTTATCTTTTGGATTGTTATAATCCATTTTTAACAAAGCATTTATCTCAGCATGAATTAATTCGCTACAACCAGGAGCTACAGAATGAGGTACGTTTTCACAACCTGCTGCATTACCATTATACCCTATTGAAAGGACTTGCGTGTTATCTGACGTTACCACAACAGCCCCTACTTTAAAGTCTGGATGATGGCTTCGTTGAGCGATAGTCTCTGCAACTTGCATCCAAATTTCATTCCATGAGGGCCTATTTATTTCTATATCAATCATAAAAACTCCGAGAAATTATGTCTACTCTATTACTAAAAAATTATATTAACTATATTTTAAAAGAAAATAAAGAATTTACAACAAAGCTTCATATATTTGATTTTGATGACACACTTTATAATTCACCAAACGAAACACAAGAATGGAAACAAAAAAACCCCAAGTCCTATTGGTGGGACTCAGGGGATTCTTTAAACCCTTATATAACAAAGATTGATTCTTCTTCATTGTGGATAAACAACATAGTTGATTCAGCAAGAGAATCAATAGCAGATCCAAGTACTCTTGCAGTTTTGTGCACAGCAAGACTAGATAGACCTGAAATAATTTATGCAATTTCAAATCTTCTTAGAGAAAAAAACTTAAAATTCGAAAGAATGTTTTTCAAACCAAGAAAAATAAATATTAGCTCTCCACAATACAAAGCTGAAACTGTTAGGATGCTTTTAAATGCATATCCTAATATAAAAGAAGTTTCTTTTTGGGATGATAAAATGGAAAATTTAGATGCTGTTGCAAATCTAATCCAAAACAACCCTCAAAGAAACATTTCTTATTTCCCTAATCTTCCTAATAATGCTCAAAGCATCTAGGCTCATACATACCTTCTGCACCAATCTTTTCTTCTTGCGTTGCATTATCTATATCAAATAGAGCTTTTGTATAATACGCATCTTGATCACACTTTGTACATACAGCAGGACATACCTCAATTTTTGTAGCAAAAGGTAGCATGTTTTTTATATTGTCAAAAGGTTTTTCATGTGCATCCATTTGT
>Ga0163109_10001414_pt1 | contig 18928 bp, 16 predicted proteins | sample CRUFie1St13metaG_FD_108704 | JGI IMG/M metagenome (GOLD analysis project Ga0163109, IMG submission 108704) | Marine microbial communities from the Costa Rica Dome - CRUD Field 142mm St13 metaG | ecosystem: Environmental > Aquatic > Marine > Oceanic > Photic zone | place: Costa Rica: the Eastern... | reverse complement strand
TACCAGGTGGAAAAGGCATGGGAGGCCGAGCAGATCGAGATCCGCGCGTATGCGCCGAGAATTATGGCGGTCACGGGGATGAACGAGGATTCCGACAGCGGCTTTCGCGTGCTGGCGGGTTATATCTTTGGCGGTAACGCCGAAGAACAAAAAATCGCCATGACCGCGCCTGTGCAACAGACCATGGCCGGCGAGAAGGAAATGGCCTTTATGATGCCCGCCGAATATGCACTCAAGGATCTCCCCCAACCAGAAGATCAGCGGGTGTCATTTCGGGAGGCACCGGCCTACACCGCTGCGGTGATTCAATTCAGCGGCTGGGCCTCGGCAGAGAAAGCGGATGAAAATTGGCAGCAATTGCAGCGCTTTCTGATTGCGGAAGGGATCGATATCACTGGCGAACCCACGCTGAACCAATACAACCCACCCTGGACCCTGCCCTTCATGCGGCGCAACGAAATCATTGTGCCGGTCGCCTTTCCGCTCAATGCCGTGAACTGAGCGCTATCTCACTCCTTACGGGAGTTGCCCAACATCGGTAAGCCATGGCTATACTGCAGTCGAAATCGGCGCGGCAGTGATACTCATGGCTAAAAACACCACCCCTGAAATGAATCTGGCAGACAGCGGGCACATCGAGTGTCCGTACAAGGCTTATGCCTCGCTACACGAGGCGGGTGGCGTGGGGCGCGACCCCAACATCGGCACTATCGTCGCGGGGTATGACACCCTCGCGGCGCTGGCCAAGAATACCGGCGTGTACTCCTCTGCCATCACCGAGGATGACCGCGGCCCGCGGCACATGGGCATCAACAGCGAACCCGTGCAGGACGATGTCGAGGAGATACTGTCCAACGCACACCCTATCGTGAACGCGCTGTTCACCGCCGACCCGCCCGAACACACCCGGCATCGCAAACTGATCAGCAAGGCACTAAGCCCTCGCAGTGTGCGCGCACTGGAGCCACAGATACGCGAGATCACCACCGAGCTAATCGATGCGTTTATCGACCGGGGGTCAGTCGATCTGATCCCCGAATTCGCGGTGCCACTGCCTGTGACGGTGATCGCTGACATTCTAGGCGTGGATCGCGCCGACATCTGGACCTTCAAGCACTGGGGCGACCTGATGATCTCAGGCAATATCGATCTGCTGAGTCATGAGCGACGGCGCGAAGTAGCCCACGCCGTGGTCGAACTCCATGACTATTTTGTGCCCAGAATTGAAGATCGACGCCGCGAGCCAACAGACGATTTGCTCAGCATCATGGTGAATACCGAGGTAGATGGCGAGCCGCCACTGACCACCGAAGAGCTGCTGCCTATCATTGACCAGATCCTGCTCGCAGGGCATGAAACCACGACCAATCTCATCAGCAATGCCGTGCTGGTGCTACTCAATGATGACGCGCTGATGGACCGGCTGCGGCGCAATCCCGACGATATCCCGGCCATGGTCGAAGAGGCGCTGCGCTGGGACCCGCCCATTCAGTGCACCTACCGCCGCGCCACTCAAGATGACCGTATTGAAGGCGTTGAGGTTAAAGCCGGTGAGATGGTGATCCCTATGTGGGCTGGCGCCAACTGGGACCCCGAGGTATTCCCCAACCCGGAGCAGTTTGACATCGATCGCCCCACCACCAAGCCGCATATGGGTTTCGGCTTTGGTCCCCACTTCTGTGCTGGCGCAGAACTCGCAAGGCTCGAGGCCAAGATTGCGTTTGAGGAACTACTAGGGCGGCTTGGCGACATCAAGCTGGATGAGTCAGAGAGTGACCTCTCACACCTACCCAGCTTCGCTTCGCATGGCTACAAGAAAATCGGTCTGAGCTTCACCCGGGTCGACTGAAGAAAGCGTTGCTCACTGGCGCTTGCTCTCCTTTGCGCCGAGGCTGCTGCGCGCTAGAAGGAGACATCCCACTGTAGACGAAAGCGGTTCTCCGAGTGGCTGGATTTAAGCAGGCCGTCATCCAAAGTCAGGCGAGAAAAATCCACCGTGATCTTGTTGCTGTGGCCTGAAAAGAACCAGTTCGCGCCAATCGTGAACTCTTCGCGCTCGTTGTACAGGCTTCTCACACTCTTGTTCGGCTCGTCCACATAAGCATATCGAGCAGCCAACTCGAGCGGTGCCGGGAAGGCGTCGATCAAATTGTGGAAGAAGTAACCCGTCTGAAAGTAAAAGCCCGTCAGATCGCTTTTCGTACCCTCTACCCGATCAGTGATGAACTTTCGGTGCCATTCCTGCTGGATAGAGAGCCCTCGATACTTAAATGCGAATTCCTGTACGCCCTGTTCGATCTTAAACTGGTCGGGCGCTGCCAACTTTGACGAAAGGAAGCCGTCGAGATTGCCACACCCTGACGAGGACCAGCGGGTACAGGGGCCGGTATTGGTGAAACCTGCGATCGCGAAGGATCCCGCTGGCTTTTCGGTGTACTCGACATCCGTCTGTCGCCAGGCGAGGTCTCGCCCCAAGAAATTCCACTGCAGTCGTCCCATGTAAAGGTGATCTTCCGAGGAATTCCTGATGGAGCGGCCTTCACCGTTAAAGATACCCGCGTAGTAACGCGTATCTGCCATAGTGCCCTCAAATAATCGACCCCGCAGCTGCACACCCACCTGCCGATCTACAGTGAAAATCCGGTTGACGATTGAACGTTCGACAAACTGTTGCCGTCCAGATGAATCCACTCGCTCTCTGTTGAGGTCTACCTTCCACTGACCCAGGCGAATACCGCCCCATTCCCACTTGGCAATATCTAGGCGATAGTCAATTACCCTTGCGCTGGCGGATGCGGCATCCGCATTAACATCACGCGCCGGCTGCAAGTCGACCTCAAAGTAGTACTTCAGCCAAGGCTGGAAGCCATGCCCTCCGATTTTCATTCGCAGGCGTCTCTGCTCAAAACTCGACGTATTGTCATCCTCAAACTTGGATACCTGTCTAGGATCCGAGCCAAAAGGGTTGCTGTATCGCAGCTGCGCTCGCCACTGAAGGTTCGTCTGGAAATTGCCATCACGTGTCTCGAACCGAAACCCTTTTGATCCATAGCTCGCCTTGATGCTTGATTCCGAGGCAATGGCGTCAATCACTGCACGGTCTATGGCCGCCGCCACATCATCATCCAGTGCAATGCGCGTCTCAAATTCTGCTTCATCTACTGGTGCCGAGAATTCAACCTCTGACGGGACCACACTGAGCGTTGTGTGCTCAGCAAGGATGTCCTCGGTGGTCAACGTCTCTTTATCAATCAGTCGATCGTACTGATCTTGAGTGATTACGCCGTTCTGCAGAAGGATCTCCAGCAGTGCCTGATCAGCAGCCTGAACGGGAGCCATGCTGAGCATGGCAAAAACCGCAGTAATGGCGACAAACTTGGGCTTGCGAGTGAGTAGTTTCATGTTGGACTAACTTCAGAAGAGGAAACACCAAGGTATTAAATTTCTGTTTCAGTTGTATGCCATTTTTATTTCAAATTCATGACAATTCGCGCCCTTAGGCGCAAGGCGTAAGGCCGTCCAATGCTCTCCTCCGCTACGGTTTGGTCATCGCGCTGTCGGAAGGGCAGACCGCGATACGTCGCGCACGCAACGCTCGCGTCTTCCGCGGCCAACCCAAGGAACAATCGCGTGATCGGCAATCAATGATTGGGGCCCAAAAATACCTGGATGTTGGGTGCGTTTGGCCTGCACCTGCCCTAATGCGCGGATGGCGCCGACAAGAACCTTTAATACAAGCTTTAATGGAGCGCGCCCGGCCCAACAACTGTAGGCCCAACATTTTTGCGATTAACTCGCCGAGATAATTTGGGCCCGGTGCGAGACTTTTTCGGCACCGTCCGCGATTTCACCAATTTGCGAGAGCAGTTGGTATAAAAACACCGCATCGATAGGCGACAGGTCGGCTTCGTACTTACGCAGTTTGGCTCGCAATGCTTGTTGCTGGTCATCAGATTTGCGCTCGACCTTCTCTACCATCGTGACCATCTTGGCAATAGCGTCGACCTGCCGGGAGCCAAACGCGCTCCGAGAGAGTTCCCTGAGCGCGACGATCACCTCTACGGTTTGATTCGTGCAATCGGTAATTGCCGCCAAGTACTTGAACAGGCTCTTTTCCAACTTGGCAGGGAAAGCCAGTTCCCGGCCCAGAGACAGCCCTGCCACGTCTTTGGTGTCGTTCGCCATTTTGTCCTGCATGCGAACCAGCTCCAATAAGTCGGCCCTTGAGACAGACATCCACAGTCCACGGGGTAAATTGCTGCGCACCTCAAGCTTGAGATCATCAGCGACGCTCTCGAGCTTCGCGATCTCGTCACGCAGATCAGACGCACGCTTCCACTCACCCGCCTGCGCCGCCTCAAAGTACTCTGTCAGGAGATTCACGCAATCAGCACATACACGAACGTGCCTCTCCAAAATGGACAAGGGCGAATTGCCAATGACATCTGTCAGGTTTGATTTCACTGCCATAGCTAAGCCTAATTCCTTTTCCGTAAGTAAGTGTAATTTCCAAGGATGAAATTCAGTTTCTACCCTACCCCTCAACCAAATATTGTTTTCAGAATATAAAAGAACAGCACCGATAAACCTGCGCCCGCTGGTAGCGTCACTACCCAAGAAGTCACGATGGCGCCAACCGTTGGCAAATGAAGGGCCTCAACCCCCCGCGCCAAGCCCACACCCAGTACCGCCCCTACCAGCGTATGAGTGGTTGAGATCGGCAGGCCGGTGGCGGATGCCAACACCACTGTCGAGGCTGCGGCAAGTTCTGCCGCAAACCCTCGGCTTGGCGTCAGCTCAGTAATCTTGCGGCCTATAGTCTGCATCACCCTCCAGCCATAGGTCGCCAAACCCACAACAATGCCCACAGCGCCGATTCCCAGCACCCACCATGGCATTATTGACTTGGCCCCAATCACGCCCCCGGACTGGACGGTACTCACCACCGCCGCAATTGGCCCTACTGCGTTCGCCACGTCGTTGGAACCGTGGGCAAACGCCATGGCACAGGCGGTAAAAATCATGAGGATGCCAAACACTCTTTCAACGTTTTCGGTGCTATTGATGTCTCCCTGGACCTTGGTCACACGTCGCAACAACAACGCACCAAACGCTGCTACTCCCGCACCGACAAAAGTCGAAACGACCATCGCATTGGCAAATTTAGAGCCCATACCCATGTCTACATCCAATCCGACATGCTTCAGGCCTTTCAACAAGGTGACCATGCAGATCATGAAGCCAACCAAAAACATATACATCGGGATGTAGGTTACGGCACGTTGAAACGTGTCTTCATGCTCAAGAATGAGCCGCTTTACGGATACGAACAGAGCAAAGGCGATGGAGCCAGCCAAAAGGGGTGACACCACCCAGCTCATAGCGATCGTGCCTACCTTGCCCCACGCAACCGCGTCGACGGAGATGCCGACCGCAGCGAATCCGACGATGGCGCCAACAATGGAATGCGTTGTGGAAACGGGCCAGCCTCGTTTACTGGCAATCGCCAGCCACGTCGCAGCAGCGAGAAGCGCGGCGAGCATGCCGTAAACAAGCAGCTGCGGCGAGTCGGTCAGCAATTCCGGATCAACAATGCCCTTTCGAATCGTTGATGTGACCTCCCCCCCAGCAAGGTAGGCCCCCAAGAACTCAAAGACCGCAGCGACCAGAATGGCTTGTTTGAGCGTGAGCGCTCCGGATCCAACGGAGGTGCCCATCGCATTCGCGACATCATTAGCACCAATACCCCAGGCCATAAACAGCCCGAACACGCAGGCCAATGCAAGAAAAACGAGTCCATATCCAGAAATGATGTCCAAGGTGTCATGCTCCTGCGGTGAACGACTGTGATGATGCAGTCTAGACTCGCAATTGTTACAACAGTATTAAACTGCGGTAACCACATCGAACCGCACTCGCTATCTGCACTGAAACGTCGGTCTCAGCCCATACTTTGGGCATCTGGAGTCAGTTGAATGGGGAAAAAAACGGCTTATGCCCTGTTGATCAGCACCGCGTGCGGTATTGCCTACGCAATACATATCAGTCTTCTTGCCGGCGCGATTGGCGCGGGCTACGCCGCCAAGCAAATCTGCTCTGGTGTGTTTGTTGCGCAACTCCCGGAGCAGTTTGTTGTCGAGACAGATATACTGCCGCGCCTCGCTACCGTCGGACCGCTTGCGCAATTACTCGACTACGAACTCGACACCAACAACCGACAAGTTGTGGCACATATGCTGGGCCAGACGGTGACGGCGCGGTATCGCCCACGCTGCGGCTGCACACTAGGTGAAGCGGGTGAAGCGCAGCTTTTCCCTTTCTCAGAAGCCGTCCCGGAAGCCGGTAATGAACTAGGTGCAGCCACAGTAGCTTCTGCTCAGCCCTCTCTGACCTCACAAGGTTGGGAGAGTGTGGCGTTGGAGTCCGCGCTGGATGCCGCCTTCGCCGAGCCCCTCGAGCGCGGCCGAAATACCCTTGCAGTCATCGTTATGCATCGCGGGCAAATCGTCGCGGAGCGTTATGAGGGCCCGGTTACCGCTGAGACACCCATGCAGGGCTGGTCCATGAATAAAAGCCTGATGGCGACCTTTGTAGGGCGACAAATTGATCAAGGTCATTTGCAGCTGAGCGACTCTGTCGTGACCGCACTCCAGGCAGCAGGCGCTGGGGGCGCAACGGTTTCGAAAGTGCGCCCCGATCTAACGCTCAGACACCTGCTGTCGATGACCACAGGGTTTGATTTCTCGGAGCGTTATTTCCCGGGTGATGATGTGACCGACATGCTTTATCGCCAACTGGGGATGTGGCTTTCGGCACCGAATACGGGTCACGCCTTCCCTCCAGGTGAACAGTGGGCGTACTCCAGCGGCGACATCAACACGGCATCCCTCATGTGGCAGCAATCACTGCAAGGCGAGCCCTACCCTGACTGGATTCGCACCCACTTCAGCGAGCCTCTAGCGATGGATGAAATTGTGTTGGAGCCCGACGCCAGCGGCGTGCAGGTGGGTTCAAGCTATGCTTATCTCACCCCACGCGACTGGGCACGCATGGGTCAGCTGTGGCTCGATGCCTGGCACGGCCGAAGCAAGATAATCAGCGCGGCATGGCAACGCCTCGCCGTTACCCCGGGGACTGCGAAAGGCGGTGAGGTCTACGGTCTCGGATTTTGGCTCAATGCAAGCCACCGGGCGTTCCCCAGTGCGCCGGAAAACGCTTTCCACGCCGGCGGCAATTCAGGTCAATTCGTTGTGGTGATTCCAGAGAAAGAACTAGTAGTCGTGCGGCTGGGGCTCACCCTCAATGAGTCTCGAGCCGACATGGATGCGTTGCTTGCTGATGTGCTGGCGGTTGAGGCGAGCAGTAAGTTCCTAAGATGACTGTTTAATGGCGGTTAGCTTGCAGAAATTTGACGGTTTTGTTGCACCTTTATGGCAGTGATCTGCTGGCCAAAAGATTCAGTGGGCAAGGTGCATCGCTGCTGAGAAAAAGAAACGGCTAATTCCGCCTGGAAGAGCTGGGGTACGCCTTTTTTGAGCAGCCCGGTTGGGCCGTTTTAGGACATATCGAGGGCCTACAGCGCAGTAATTGAATCGAGCCCTGACAGGATCAAACCCAGTTTCAGAATGAGGCGCGACCGGTCGTCGAGCTCCTGATACGCCTTTTTCAGCCGCGCGGTTTTTTCCTGAGCGCGCTCGCCCCCCACCTCAATTTTCTCCTTACTGGTATCGATAGTATTAGCCAACGCCACACCCGAGGCGAAGACACCAATCCAGTGCAGGAAACGGTGTCGCCCTGCGATAATCTTAGCCTTATCGGTATCCGCCGGGCTAACCGCTTTGATGTCCGTCGCCTCGCTCCGTCGCACGTTGAGCCCGGTCGGTTCAATGCTCATTGCCAAATGGTCCTCTGAGAACCCAGAAAGCTTTTGATCGCCTGCCAAGGGCGCCTGGCCGGCGGTCCTGACTGCCTCCATACGTCTGTCCTCTCTTTCATAAAATCCGTTTCATTCTCGGTACTGGAGGAAGGCGAAATAAGCAGTCAAAAACCCGGTAAAAGTGTGGACTCCTGACCGAAAACGGCAGTTGACCTACTGTTGATCGAGTATTGGCCGGGCGTGAAGCGTCTCGGAAATCGACGACAGTTTTTTGACCAGATGTTGGTAATCACCAAACTCTCCCTCGGCGCGAGAGCACTACTGCAAGCCCGCCCAAGCCACCTGCCAGTGCCTGCCCCAACAGGCCTGGCATTGTCCTCGCGGCCGCAAAGACGTCTACATCGAAGGTCCAGCTAAGCGCCGGATGCAATATTGCGATAGCCGCGGCGCCCGCGAGGGCATACCACCCAGCCGCCACATGAGTGGTCGATCGCCGACCCCGCCAATCGAGTATTAACCATCCCGGTAGTAGTGCGATCGTCATCAGAGGCAACAGGGTGCCCAGTAGGCCCGACAAGTCACTCAGGGAGCTAGACCATCGCATGGCCAAGGTGACATCCAGACCCATCGAAGCCACATTGCTCAACACTACCTGAGTGCCCAGCACGCTGCCCACAACATAGGCCAGCAAAATACCGAAGGTGAGACTTATCACTGTTCGCACTGCAATCTCCCGCTCAGGGATTAGCTTACAACGGGTTAGCACTTCGGCACGAGGCACAATCCGCTGATGTTGCGCTTGCGTAGGATTCTCAGCTAACGTTTTCAGGAAAGCTTCCCATGCCCATGCCTTTACGCGCGTCTCACATGGCCTCGATAGTCTTCGGCACATTACTGCTGGCGATGACCGGCGCGGTATTCGCGCAAAATTATCAGGTGACCACTTTAGCGACGGACCTCGACAACCCTTGGTCTATTGCCGCCATCGATAACGGAGCATTTTTGATCACTGAAAAGAGCGGCCGCCTCGTTAAGCTCGACGCTGACGGCGCCATCACTACGATTAGCAATACGCCCGAGGTCTATTACGCCAGTCAAGGGGGTTTACTGGAGGTATTGCCCGATCCGGCATTCTCGGCCAACCGAGAGATTTATCTGAGCTTTGCCGCCGGCGATAAGTCCGCCAATCGCACCACTATTGTCAAAGCTGTACTGAATGGCGACGCGCTCACCGATAGTGAGACCATTTTGGAGGTGGCTCCTGACAAAGAGGGGCCTGCTCACTACGGGGGTAAAATGGCGTTTCTGCCCGACGGCACGCTGCTAGTGAGTGTGGGTGAGGGCTTCAAGTACCGGGAAGAAGCGCAGAACCTGGATTGGGAGCTGGGCAAGCTACTCAGAATCAATACCGATGGCTCAGCACCGGCAGATAATCCTTTTCCAAAGGAGGCGCCCCGCGTCTTCAGTTACGGGCACCGCAATCCGCAAGGTCTGGTTTACGATACAACCGCTCAGCGCATTCTTATGATGGAGCACGGCCCCAAGGGCGGAGACGAACTGAACCATGTCGTTGCCGGCAAGAACTATGGTTGGCCGGCGATCACCTACGGGGTCGACTATAGCGGCGCCGTGATTTCGCCGTTCACCGAGGCCGAGGGTATGGAGCAGCCGCTCAACTATTGGGTGCCGAGCATCGGGCCTTCCGGACTGGCGATCTATCGCGGTGACCTGTTTCCCGAGTGGCAGGGCGATTTACTGCTGGGTTCTCTAATCAATCAAGAAATGCGCCGACTGAAACTCGATGGCAACACTGTCGTTACCGATGAGGCCATCATTCCCGAGATCTCTGGCCGGCTGCGCGATGTGCGCGTGCTGACCGACGGCAGCATTGTCGCGATCACCGATGAGGGTGATGTCTTTCACATCTCGCAGTAATTCATGACCGATATTTGACGTAATCAGCTAATCGCTTAGCAGGCCTCGTCATGGGGCGTGCCAACACTCCGCATGATCATGAACTCATTGGGCGCCGCGACAATTGGCCGCTGATTAATTGATTGTGATCATGGGGAGGTCTACTAAAAAACAGTTCAACCCCTTTCTTCCAAATACTGCTGCTGTAGCCATGCACTTGTTAGCTTTGCCGTGTGACGCTGGAGATATTCGCGCACAGTTATATCTGTGAGCCTGCGGGGCGCTCCTATCTCGGCAAGCTAGGCGATAACACTGGATGTGGTGACGTGAAGTGGGAGCCTCAGTCCGTGAAGGGCCCTGATGGCTCACCGCGTTTCCAGATTGGACTCCAAGAAGACAGAGTCACTCCCACCCGATGACTCAGAGGCGGCGATCGCCTCAAGTGCGCGAGTGATCTCCACAGGTTTTGTGCCAAAGTTCGTCACGAAACGGGTCATGCCGGTTTCCTGAGGCCAGTCGTAGAAGGCCAGCCCTGACTCACGTAATTGCCCTCGCAACATCTCGGGGATGACAGGAAATAGTTCGTTGGCATCCACCGGCCAAGGCAAACGGATCGCATCGTGTGCGGCAAAGCCAGCCCCTAATTCTCTTGCCATCGCGTTGGCATGGCTAGCGTTATCAAGCCATAGGTCATTTTCAAGCAGCGCGAGCCACTGGGCTGCCAAAAATCGCTGCTTGGACCACAGATGCCCTGCCCGTTTGCGCCGATAAGCAAAATCCTCCGCTAGAGCGGGGTTAAACATCACCACCGCCTCGGTGGCGATGCCACCGTTTTTGGTAAGTCCAAAGCTGAGGCAGTCCACCCCGGCCCGCCAGGTCACATCGGCGGGGCTGACACCTGACGCCACCACCGCGTTGGCAAAGCGTGCGCCGTCCATGTGCAGATTCAATTGAAACTCATTGGCAAGCTGTCGATAGCCGGCGACCTCTTCCGGGCTATAAACGGTGCCCGACTCGGTCACGTTGGACAGACTTATGGCACCTGGCTTGGCGTTGTGCACACCGTGAACCGTTGCGATCTCCATATGCGAGCGCATCAGCGCCACATCTGGTTTGCCGCCTGCCCCCGCGATACCCACCATCCGCGCGCCACCGGTGTAAAGCTCAACCGCGGTATTTTCATCGTTCTCAATATGAGCGCCCTGATGACAGTAAATCGCACCCCAGGGCGGGCATAACGCACTCATCGCCAGCGCGTTGGCGGCGGTGCCCGTAGTCACGAAGAATACGGCGCAGTCGGTTTCAAACACATCGCGGACCGCAGATTCTGCCGCCGCGGTCAGTGCGTCCTCGCCGTATCCCTCTGCCAGCCCTGATGCGGCGTCTGAGATCGCCGCCAATACGGCGGGATGAGCACCGGCCTGATTATCAGAGATAAAGTTCATATCAGATTATTGCTCACTCTTTTGAGCTGTCAGCCCGTCGTTGCAGGGCTTGCCGCCCCCGGTCCCCATGTTATAACGACTCGCAATCGTACTGGATCGGGTAAGCACAAGCGGCAATGTTTGCGCGGATCGGCTCCGCAAAGCTTATTAAGAAATGGCCCAGATAAACGTGACACTAGCCCGGGGCGCCCTCAATCAAGCGCATATTGATCACGCCCTTGAGAGTGCTGATCTTGTTCAGCAGCCCTTCTTGCGGCACTTCGTCCAAATCGATGATGTTGTAGGCAATATCGCCCACGCTCTTGTTGAGCAGATCGGCGACATTTAGTCCGTCATCACCAATCAGCGTCAGGATGTGGCTCAACATGCCCGGCTCGTTGCGGTTAGAAATCGTGATGCGGTAGTCCGTGGTTCTCTCCAACTCAATAGCCGGGAAGTTCACAGAGTTGCGAATGTTGCCATGCTCCAAAAATGCCTTGAGTTGATTCGCGGCCATGATGGCGCAGTTTTCCTCCGCTTCGGCAGTGCTGGCCCCAATATGCGGCATCAGCAACGTGTCGGTGCGCCCCAACAGCAGCGGGTTGGGAAAATCAGCCACATAACAACGGAGCTGCCCGTTATCCAGCGCCGCCACGACAGCCTCAGTCGAAACAATTTCTTCCCGAGCGAAATTCAACAAGCAGCTCCCTGTTTTAAAGTGGTTAAGCATCTCCTCATTCACGAGGCCTCGAGTGCTGTCAAACACCGGGAGATGCAAGCTGACAAAGTCGCTTCGGCTAAAAAGCGACTGCACGTTTTCCATGCGCTGCACTTCACTGGGCAGACGCCAAGCCGCTTCTACCGACAGCGCCGGGTCAAAACCCACTACTGCCATACCCAGATCCAAACCCAGCTTCGCGACAAGACTCCCTATGGAACCAAGACCCACCACCCCCAGGGTTTTTCCTGCGAGCTCCGCGCCTGCGAAACGCTTTTTTTCCTGCTCCATGAGCGTATTCATATCCTGAGCAGACATGCCGGGATCCTGCGCCTGCGCAAAGGCAATCCCGCCAACAATATCTCGGGAAGCAAGCAGCATTGCCGCAGCGACCAATTCCTTCACCGCGTTGGCGTTGGCGCCGGGCGTGTTGAAAATAGGAATACCCCGCTCGCTGCACGCCGCAAGCGGAATATTGTTGACCCCCGCACCGGCGCGTGCAATTGCCGTGACCGATTCGAGTATCTCCGCCTCCTGCAGTTTATGGCTGCGCAATAGCAGCGCATCTGGGTGAGCAATATCCTGACCCACTTCATAGCGCTCGCGCTCAAAACGGTCGAGACCCTTGGCAGAGATCGTGTTGTAGGTCTTGATGCGGTGCATAACAACGGCTTGCGTGTTTAGAGGGGCCGCATTGTGCGTGATTGCGAGCGGCTTTGCGAGGCTACCAGTGCCATTTTGCGTCAAACGCGATCGATACCGCGTCGCATGCCGGTGTTGCTTGGCAGTGTCTCGGTCATCGATGACAAAAGCCCAGTAGCGTCAGAGTAGTGTCACCTCGTCCGCCAGCTGCTCATCGATGATGGACCTCATGGTTTCTGCCAGCTGCCGAAAGAACACTCTAGCCGGTGATCGACGCCGCCACACCAACGCATGGTCGCGATTCATATTAACGTCTTTGACATCGGTCACCCGCAGGGTGTCCGAGTCGCCAATTTCACTGGCCACGTACAAAGAGGGCAAAAAGGTAATGCCCATTCCCATCACCACCATTTGCCGCAGTGTGTCGAGAGAAGTGCCCTCGTAATCACGATTCACGGTCGCGCCGAGACGCTCGCATAACGCACTGACCTGCCGGTGATACAGATGCTGCTCGTCGATCGTGAGCACAGCCTCCCCCACCAAATCCTTCCCGGAAATGACGGATTTGGCTGCCAAGGGATGCTCTAGCGGCACCGCCAGTTTCAGAGACTCCCTAAACAGCGGAACAATCTCGAGTTCATCCCCTTGCATTGGCAGCGTGGTCAGCAGCACGTCGTGAACTGCAGATTTTAGGTCGTTACTGAGCTGATTGGGGACGCCCTCGCGCACGTATAGCCGAAGGTCTTCGAAACGCTGATGCACCGACGGCAGCACCTGGGGTAATAGATAAGGACCCAAGGTCGGTGTTACACCCAACCGGTAGGTGCTTTGTCCCGATAAACCCAATGCCTGGTCGGCAAAGTCCTTTATTTCCTCGGCAATCCGTCGCGCCCTGGGGAGTAATTCCCGCGCCGCGGGGGTCATCACCACACCATTGCGTTGACGCTCAAACAAGGTGGTCGCCAGCGTCTCCTCGAGCGCGGCAATCTGCACGGTCAACGTCGGCTGCTTCACACCCAATCGATCAGCAGCGCGTCTGAAACTGCCCGCCTCAGCAATCGACTGAAAATAGCGAATTTGTTTGAACGTGATTTGCTCTTGAGCGGACATTTTGGTGGCCTGTTCCTCTGATCAATGCGCTGAGCGCGGCTGCATCTGCTTGTCTTCAGTTACCTGTGGTTAGCGTGATACTCCCGGGACCCGCAGAAGCCGCTTTTTTAGCACACACACTTAAAGGGCAAGTGATAGATAAACTTTATCACGAATTTCTATGATCTTTGTTTTTGCTATCACGTATAAACCGCACCAACCGTAACTTCACCACCCTGATTGCAGGAGCAAACAGCATGAATCATGACGAGGTAGTAGCTTTATTCGAAGCATGGAACGCGGCATTAGCAACGCTTGATCCGGACACCGTTACTGCTATGTACGCAGACGATGCTGTGCTCCTGCCGACTGTCTCGAACCAAGTCAGGCACAACCATGCAGAAATCCGAGACTACTTCGTCAATTTCCTGCAGAAGTCGCCCCAAGGCGTTATCAATGAATCCAACGTCAGCGTCTTGAGTGACTCTCACGCGACAAATTCGGGCGTCTATACCTTTACATTTGGGGATGGCTCAACGGTTACAGCAAGGTTCAGCTACTTGTATGTGGCGACCGACTCTGGCTGGAAAATTCTTCAGCACCACAGCTCGGCCATGCCCGAAGGCTGAAGAGACAGACACCAGCCAACTTTGTTGCTCTTTGAAAACCGCTGCACTTCTCGGATTGGTTAAACCATGAATGCAAACCCCAGACCTCAGGACTAGGCTTACCATGACTCGCTTTTTTGACCTCTCACACCTTCGCGGCGACATCTTCGGCGGCTTGACCGCTGGGGTTGTAGCGCTGCCCCTGGCCCTCGCCTTTGGAGAAGCCTCGGGTGCCGGTCCCATTGCCGGGGTTTACGGAGCGATATTGGTCGGTTTCTTCGCAGCCCTGTTTGGCGGAACGCCATCGCAGATATCTGGGCCGACTGGGCCGATGATTGTCGTCTTCGCGGGTGTCTTCGCGTCGCTGAGTGGCGACCTGTCGCTGGTATTTGCCACGGTCATTCTCGCGGGGCTGATACAGATCCTTTTCGGTGTACTGGGCTTTGGCCAATACATTCGATTGGTACCCTATCCGGTGGTATCAGGCTTTATGAGCGGCATTGGCTGCATCATTATTGCCCTACAGCTCGCCCGATTATTCGGACACGAGCCAGAGGGCGGTGGCACGATCCCGGCGCTGCTCGAGGTGCCGAATGCGATTAGCAACCCGAACCTGGAAGCGCTGGGCATTGGCATATTGACCTTGGCCATGGTGTTCTTATGGCCAGCTAGCTGGGGGCGGTACTTGCCCGGTCCTCTGGCCGCCTTAATAGTCGGCACTGTGGCGAGCCTGGGCTTGAGCCACGTGCCTGTTTTGGGTGCCATCCCCACTGGCTTGCCCGAATTCATCATGCCCTCGCTCTCCAACGACACGGTGCTGATCGTTTTTGAGGCGGCGCTCATCCTCGCGATTCTCGGCGCGATCGACAGCTTGCTGACCTCGCTTGTGGCCGACAACATGACGCGAACACGCCACCGCTCCAATAGGGAGCTCATCGGGCAGGGGGTCGGCAACGTTGCCGCGGGATTCTTTGGCGGTATTCCAGGCGCCGGCGCCACCATGCGTACCGTGGTCAACATTCGCACTGGGGGCGTTACCAAGATTTCCGGCATGCTACACAGTCTGCTGTTGCTAGCCGTGGTGCTCATTCTGGCGCCGCTGGCATCAAAAATCCCCCACGCTGTACTGGCCGGTATTTTGGTCAAGGTAGGCTATGACATTATCGACCTGTCTTACCTGAAACGCGCACATCGTGGACCGCGTTTTGACCTGATGCTGATGGTTATGGTGTTGAGTCTGACCATTTTCGTTGACCTCATCACTGCGGTCGTCGCCGGTGTCGTGGTGGCTGCCGTCGCGTTTGTGAAGCAGGTTGCCGACGCGCAGCTTGCAGCGGCTGCGGGCGAGAAGGATGACTCCGAAGAGAGCCTCTCAGACGCAGAGATCACGCTGCTGAAGGAGTGCGGTGACCGGCTTACCTACTTTGACTTTGGTGGACCATTGAGCTTTGGTGCTGCTGCAGACTTGGGCCACCACGTGCGTGAACGAATCAGCCAGAAGCATCATACCTCGCTGGTGCTCGACTTCGGCCGCGTACCGTTTATGGACGTGTCCGCTGTACGAGCGGTGGAGACCATTGCTCAAGATGCCGCTCATGCGGGCAAGCATCTGTATGTCTGCGGCATCAATGATGACGTAGCCGCGAATTTAGAAGGGCTGGGCGCGAGCGAGCATCTGCCCGAGGGGATTCGCTTTACAAGACGTTTGGACGCCCTCACCGCAGCTCGCGACTGGATTTTCGAAAACACAGCCTCCACAGGACAGAAGCCGGCCGGCCCACAGAACGGCGACCCAGCTACCGCCTGAGCCCGCTGCTTCTGCCCTCAGCGACAGGGCTGATACACTGGGCGCCTCTCACAGGAGGGGCCCTTCAGTGAAATCTACAGCAGCTCTTTTTTCCTTCGCCATGGTGTTGACCGTGGCTTGTAACAGCGCAACCAGCGAAACCGGGGATACGATAACCCCCGAGGTACTCTTGGCGATCGAACATGAAGCGCTCCTTGTTGATGTCCGGACGCCCGAGGAATTTGCCGATGGCCACTACCCTGGCGCCATCAATATCCCCCACGAGACGATTCTGGACGGCTTGAATCAGCTGGGCGTGACAGCGGACATAGCGGTCATTCTGTACTGCCGTAGCGGCAACCGATCAGGTCAAGCCGAACAGGTACTTCAGCAAAAGGGCTTTACCAAAGCGAGAAATGCTGGCGGTCTGAAAGCACTGCTGAGTGCGACGGGCAAGCAGGCCGTGATACCGACATCCGCATCGCCTCAATAGTCTTGCCCCTCATCACGAGGCCGAAAGGGTCAGCCAGCGGGTTTAGCCAGGCTGGCGAACTGCGCCAGCGCGTCGTCTGACAGCCGGTCGACGCCCTGACTGTATTGCACCGCGCAGGCGCTATAGAACTGTGCATTAAGACGATTGGCGTCACCGCAATCCCGGGTCGCCACAACCTTTCCGGGCACTCCCGCAATCACCGAATTGGGTGGGAACTCCTTGTTCTCGGTGATGATCGTATGTCCGGCAACGATCGAGTTTTCGCCTATTTTGGCACCATCCATGATGGTGGCGTTGATGCCAATCAAACACCGGTCGCCAATGTCGCATCCGTGCAGGGTGGCATGGTGCGTAATCGAACAGTCCTCCCCAATGATCGTGGGTGAGGCGATGCCGACATGAATCATGACGAAATCCTGAATGTTGGTGCGCGCACCGATCCGGATCTCAAAGGTCTCGGCGCGGGTGACAACATTGGGCCAGATGGAGGCACCGGGACCCACATAAACCTTGCCGTATAACCATGCACTGTCGTGAATGTAGGCGGGGTCGTCGAGGGTGACATGCTCACCAATGTGTCCCATGCTGTGCGCTCCTGTGTGTTCGGGGGAGCGCGTATCTTGTCACGTTGCGCCTTGAATCGCTAAGGCTAACCGACGCACTTGAGTGGAATGTCAGTCATGCAAGACACCGACCGCCGCGCCGTCAAAATGGGTTTGGGAGCCGTGATGTTATGGAGCACGGTCGCCACTGCCTTTAGCCTGAGCCTCGAATATCTCACCCCCTTGCAGCTCGTGACCCTGGCCACCGTCGTCAGCTGGTGCTTTTTTGCTATTCGATTAAGCTCAGCCGAGCGCAGGCGCGCCCTGCGGGAGGCATCACATAAAGCTCGTGCCACCGGCTTGCTCGTTGGCTGGCTGAATCCGGGGCTCTATTACCTCGTGCTCTTTGCGGCCTATGACCAGCTACCGGCGCAGGAAGCCATGGCAATCAACTACTCCTGGGGGATCACGCTGGCACTCCTCGCGGCGCCGTTGTTACGCCAACGCCTGAGCTCGGGGGCGCTGCTCGCAGCGTGCATCAGTTATAGCGGCATTGTGGTGATCGCCACCCGAGGTGCGCCCTTCTCTCTGGAGTTCGCCCAACCTCTGGGTGTGGGGCTTGCTCTCCTCAGCACCCTGCTATGGAGTCTCTACTGGGTCATCAATACGCGGCTGTCTTTGGACCCAGAGGTGAACCTGTTTCTCAATTTCTCCGGTGCGCTGCCGCTGTTGCTCGCCCTGCTCTGGTGGAGCGACTCACCCTTTCCCGCCGTCTGGCAAGGCTGGGCCGGCGGACTTTATGTGGGGCTCTTTGAGATGGGTCTCGCTTTCGTATTGTGGATGGGCGCCATGAAAGCGACCACCTCCACCCTACGGATTTCCAGCCTGATCTTTTTATCGCCCCCGCTATCGCTGGTGCTGATCTGGGTGATCGCGGGCGAGCTAGTCAAAGCCTACACGCTGATCGGCCTAGTGCTGATTCTCTTCGGGCTGTGGCTGCAGCGCCGCGCCGAGTCCTGAATCCTCCGGGTCGCGCTGGAGCAGCACCCGCTCCCCTGAAACAACTGCGCCCACCGCATCGTGGTCAAGCTGGAGTGTGGCCGTGTTGTGCTCCGAATCGGTCGACATCACCACTGCAGTGACTGCCTGAGCTGCGTCATTAATGGCTTCGCGCTGTGCTGCCAGCAGGAGGTGTGTTTCCCCCTGCGCCGAAACAGCGCCGCGCTCAAGCACAATGAGCTGTCGTGTCAGTTGTGCCAGCTCATGGGCGGCGTGAGACACACAGACCAGCGGGATGCCGGCTGCGGGCAGCCACTCAGAGAGATGCGCGATCAGTTGCTGTCGATGATCTGCATCATTCGCCGCAAGGGGTTCATCCAGCAGGAGCAATCGTGGTCCCACCAGCAGAGCGCGGGCGAGTGCTACCCGCTGTCGCTCTCCGCCAGAAAGCACCTCTGCGGGCTCGCTCAACAGATGGTTTAAGTGGAGTGCCTCCGTCAGGGCTTCATAGCTCACCGCCGCATCCGCATTGCGAGCGCGCTGCTGGGCAAAGGCAAGATTGCGCTCTACCGTGCGCCCCGGTAGCAACCGACCATCCTGAAAAACCACACCTAGGCCCCGTTGGTGCGTCGGAACCTGATCAGGGTGATTCCCGTCATGCCAGATCTCGCCGCAAAATTCGACCTGCCCCGAAAAATCCGGCTCCAGCCCGGCGATCACGCGCAGCAGGGTTGTCTTGCCGGCGCCGGTCGCCCCCATGATGCCCAAGGGTTTAGTCAGATCCACATTCAGGTCGAGATCCAGCGTAAAGCGGGCGCGCCTGAGACTGCCTTTAAT
>Ga0163109_10001410_pt1 | contig 18945 bp, 13 predicted proteins | sample CRUFie1St13metaG_FD_108704 | JGI IMG/M metagenome (GOLD analysis project Ga0163109, IMG submission 108704) | Marine microbial communities from the Costa Rica Dome - CRUD Field 142mm St13 metaG | ecosystem: Environmental > Aquatic > Marine > Oceanic > Photic zone | place: Costa Rica: the Eastern... | reverse complement strand
TGTTTTCCACCGTGACCAAGCGGGTGGTCTGATTGATATTGATCGCGCTCAGCTCATTCTTCAGCGTGTTCAATTCCTCCGGAAAATTCAGAGAGTCTGATTCAGCTGTGCTGTTGATTGGTTGTTCTGAAGTGGATTTATTTCGCCCATTTACACTGAGCGGCGCAGGTGCGGCTGATTCCTGAACGTTGTCGCCTACTGATTTTTTCGCGAAATTTTCAGATTCCTGATCAGTAGCGGATACAGGATCTTCGGCGAGCGTTGTCCGAAGGGGTGCTTGTGCTGTCAGGGGCACATCAGGCTTTGCTGTATCAGTTGAAGATTGCGGCAGGTCTGTTTTAGGCAGAGGCTGTTTCGCGGTGGTGGGTTCAGCAGCGCTTGGCTCTGTGAGCTGAGAACTGCCCGAGTCGCCGTTGGATGGTTTTGAACTCATGAATTGGCACCGAAGGTAATCAAAGGCTTAATGCTTTCTTGTCTATATACAACACGACTCTGATTTTACCAGAATTTTGCGCTGGCTCGTCACTCGACGGTGAAAGCGAGGTTTTAGTTGGGTGAGTAAGTAGGTAATAAGGAGGTAAATAATGAGGGCTGCGGGCCTAACCAACTACTGCTGAGGTATAATCACGGCCTGACTCCGAAAGGCTGGTACCCGGACAAGCTTCATGTTGGCGGACGACATCAAAGACCTTATTCAAGAAAGTTATCGTCAACTTCTCAAGTCACGGGAGTTAACGCCCCGGTATGGACAGCGCTTGATGATAGCTGAGATAGCAAAGCAACTGGCAGTCATTGGCGGTGTGCGCGCTCCAACGAAAGATCAGCCCACGTCACAGGCTTCTGCAAGCGGTCGAGTCAGTCAGGGTGTGCAGGCGGCTGAGTCACCTAAAGCGCCAGTGTGCGTCATTGAAGCAGGTACAGGAACCGGTAAAACGCTGGCTTATCTTGTGGCCACAATTCCACTTGCCCAGGCATTAAATCTGAAAGTCGTGATTGCCACCGCTACCGTTGCCTTACAAGAACAGGTGATCCTGAAGGATATTCCGGAATTGCTGAATGGTTCCGAACTCGACTTTTCTGTTGCGCTTGCCAAAGGGAGAGGTCGATATGTATGTCTGTCTAAATTGGATGCACTGCTAGAACCCAATGACAGCCTTCAGGCAATGCTGGACCTTTACGGGGAGGGATCAGTTGATTTGGGAGAAGCTGATGCCCGCCTATATCAGGGGATGCTGGATGCTTTGGCGGAGGGTAGTTGGGATGGCGACAGAGACAGCTGGAATAGGCCAATCGCTGAACAAGAGTGGCGTCCTTTAACGGTTGATAATGCGTCCTGTTTGGGCGCGCGCTGCAGTAACTTCCGACAATGCGTATTTTTTAAAGCCAGAGAATCACTGGATCAATCTGATGTTATCGTGAGCAATCATGACCTGGTGCTCTCGGATCTTGCCCTTGGTGGAGGGATGATCTTGCCAGAGCCCGCGAAGTGTCTCTTCATCTTTGATGAGGCTCATCATTTACCGAACAAAAGCAATAATCATTTTGCGGCAAGTATACGTATTCGTAGTACTCGCGCATGGCTGGAGCGTACCAGAGATCTGATTTCGCAGCTTCTTGCAGAAGATTTTATTCCCGTTGATTCGCAAAGCAGTTTTGACAAGCTGCAATCTATTTTGCAGCCACGCCTCGAAGAGTGCTGGCAGATGCTACAACCAATTTTTCTGAACGAAGGGGAGATGCACGATAAGCGCAATCGTTATACCTTTCCGCACGGTATTCTTCCGCCGGTGATTCGGGGCGCAGCAGGCAATCTCTTCAGATCTTTTTCACAACTAGCCGGCTTGTTCGCTAATATCGCTGAGGAACTGAAGACCGAATTGGAAGAAACCACCGATCTAAGCAGGAAAGAACTGGCTGAGCAGTTTTATCCGGTCATTGGTGGTGCGCAGCGTCGTGCGGAGGGAAGTGCTTCGCTCTGGTTGGCTTATTCCCAAGAGGATGACCTTACAAAACCGCCTATTGCTAGATGGATGACCTACCAGGAAGATGATACGCAGATCGAGACAACTCTCTCTGCCAGTCCAGTTTTAGCGGCAGATAACCTGAGCGAAAAATTGTGGGAGCAATGTGCGGGTGCCGTGCTGACTTCTGCAACCTTGTCTTCCCTGGGTAATTTCAATCTATTAAAACTTAAGGCAGGGTTGCCAGAATCGACGTTTTTTCTCAGCATACCTAGCCCGTTCGACTTTGGCCGGGCGGCTACTTTGGCGGTGCCAAACATGGGTTGTGAGCCCTCTGACACTGAGAGCCATACGGGATTTATCGTGGCTGCACTTCCGTACCTGTTACCTGAACCGGTTGCTGCACTGATGTTGTTCTCGAGCCGGCGTCAGATGGTTGATGTGATAGAGCGCCTGCCGGAATCTTTTCAGAATATGGTGCTGTGCCAGGACGATTATCAAAAAGCCCAGCTCTTGAAATACCACAGGCAACGGGTCGATCAGGGGCTGAACAGTTTGATATTTGGTCTTGCCAGCTTCGCTGAGGGGGTAGACCTTCCCGGTCGTTATTGTGAGCATGTGCTCATTGCCAAGATTCCTTTTGCAGTGCCTGACGATCCGATAGAAATGACGCTGTCAGCCTGGGTCGAGCAGCAGGGTCAAAACCCTTTCATGACGCTGGCAGTGCCGGACGCCGCCTTTCGACTGGTGCAGGCAAGTGGCCGGCTGCTGCGAAGCGAATCCGATTTTGGCCGCATCACCCTGTTCGATGAGCGGCTTTTTACCAAACGATACGGTAAGCAAATTCTCGCTGCATTACCCCCTTATCGACAGGAACGAATAGAGATTCCTGATGCATAGCCTGATCCTTTTGTCTTCTGGAAAAGGCGCTGCGGGGTTCGATTGCGGGCGATACTCTAAGTCTTGACAGAGTCTGCTCATGCTGTGATTCGCCACGACGCAGGTAAGCAAAGCAGTGTCAGTTGAGCTTTCTGACCGAGTAAATGCGAGTGCTCTCTGGATCAGGGTTAACAGGGTGAATCGGTTTGTCACCTATGTTATCTGCTGTCTCCATACCCTCAACAACCCTGCCAATAACCGTATATCGCCCGTCTAACCAGGGGGCGTCGATCAGTGAAATGAAAAACTCTGGACCGTTTCTGTTTGGCCCGTCATTCGCGAGAGCCACGATGCCTCGGGTAATAGCTCTGGTGGGATATCTGTTCTGGTAGCGATACCCTTCGTATTCGTAAAGCCGCATAACAGTCAGTGACTGCAGTGCATCGACTATGGCGCTTTCCTCGGTTTCCAGCTGCTCCGGCGTATCGATCCCAAGTTGTCGGTAGAGTGGCTCGAGTACTCGACTGGCGAATTCCTGCTGGCTGTCTGTATTCAGGATAGGGTTGATTTTCCCTGCTTGAAGTATGACCGGAAGTCGGTCGAGGCCGAGGGCGCTGGCATTTATTTCATCAGCCAGATAGTCCCGTGGACGGCCATGAGCGTTATGTTCTGGCGAACCGGCTTGAATGATGAAGTTTGGAATGACCCGGTGAAATTGGCTGCCGTTGTAATAGCGCGGACTTGCTGTGAGGGTTGAATCAGTTTCGATGAGCGGCACTTCGCCCACGGTAAATTCGATAAAGCGTGCCACATTCTCCGGCGCTTCTGCAGGTAGCATTTCAATATAGATTGGTCCCGCTGAAGTGGAGACCAGCATTAACGGATTGGAAGTATTTTCCATGGCAAGTCTGGCAGAAGCGTAATCCGCATGGCTCTCGAGATGCGCAATCACGGCAAGCGCGAAAAATAAGGGCTTGAGTATAGAAACCATTTTGTGCGGTTCAGTTTAGCAAATGCAGAGGAATCCAGTAGGGCAGTACCGCCAGTCAGCAGCTGCGTGCACCACAGAGTACCTGTCTCTCATAGTGCGTGGGAACATTGTAGGGGCAACTCGGTTTCGGAGGCAATATCCTAGGTGCGACCTTGTTCGCTGGGGCTGAGTTCTGGCTGACCAGCGCAGGACAGACGAGAAATCGGGAGTCAAAGTGATTGGAGTTCTGCCAGATCTGTTGGCGTGTCGATGTCCATCAGGACAGCGGGGTCGGTGACTCTGATGGGCATTAGATCCTGCGGATGACGCGCAAGGAGTGATTTGCCGCCCGAATCCCCCTGCAGTCTGGCAAGTGATTCAAAATGCTTGCACCCGAAGACCACGGGGTTGCCCCGCGTTCCCTCGAATTCTGGTACCACAATGCGGTCTTTATCTGCGGAATTGATGAGCAGAGAATAAGTCGCTGTGCGCACAAAGGGCATGTCGCTGAGACAGACAATACAGGCATCCCAATGACTTGTGAATTTCATGCCAAAAGCCAGTGAAGCGCCTATACCCTGATCCGCATGCTCGAAGGACTGGATCCGCGATTCATCCGCTTCGAGCGCGCTGATTAGATCGGGGCGGGTTATGATAACGACTTCTTCAGCGGCGGCGGACAGCCGACTAAGCGTTTGCGCGAAAACTGTAGATCCGTTGTCCAATCTGGCCAGCAACTTGATTCCGCCAAAGCGATTGCTGAACCCTGCTGCGAGCAGGAGAGCGCCAATATGCATGCTGTAGTCCCTGATGGCTGCGCCTTTAATGAAAATCATCAAGTGCCGAGTAGGCCACCGGGACTTAGGTCAACCGGAATCCAGTCGAGCATCGCTGCAGAGGAAGGGCAGCCTGTTTTTTTACTTAGTGCAGCGTTTTGTCGGACTTGCGGGTTGGTGAGGCGTCCTGCTGTCGGATTTCGACAACAAATGGCTCCCGGTTACGACTCGCAACCACGTCTTCCTGCTCATTCTGCTCTGCGGAATTTTGGAAACCCGAGCCGCTGGACCGCTGGGTATTCTTTTCAAGCCGCTGGGCCGTGGCCAGTGAGCTGTCTTCTATATTTGAAGGAGGCTCGGGTGCATCCTGCTGAGCTCGGACGGCTTGTTCTCTGAGTTGCTCGCTGAGGTGCTGACGCAGTCGGTTAACGACACTGTTCATCACTTCAATCGTTTGGCTGAGCTGATCCAGCGTCATCAATGTGCGCTCTGGATCATTGTCAGCTTGCTTTTCTTTTTCACTCATCCTTTTCTGAAATCCCGGCCCGCGGCCTCCCTCAGGAGGCCTCAGGCTTGCTGTGTCCGCTTGATCTTAGTCCCAGGTAAGTGCTCCGCCCGTCTGATATTCGATAACCCGCGTTTCGAAGAAATTTTTCTCCTTGCGTAGATCCATGATTTCAGACATCCATGGGAATGGATTCTCTACACCCTGAAACTGCTCTGGAAGGCCGATCTGAACGAGTCTCCGGTTGGCGATGAACTGAAGATATTCCTGCATCATTGCGGCATTCATGCCCAATACCCCTCGAGGCATGGTGTCTCGCGCATACTCTATCTCAAGCTGCGTCGCTTGAAGAATCATCTGGGTCGCCTCTTCCTTCATTTGATCGGTCCACAGATGAGGGTTCTCAAGTTTGATCTGGTTGATCATGTCTATGCCAAAGTTCAGATGCATGGACTCGTCTCGAAGAATATACTGAAACTGTTCGGAGGTTCCCGTCATCTTATTGCGCCGGCCCATGGAGAGAATTTGTGTAAAGCCGCAGTAAAAGAAGATGCCCTCAAGGCAGCAATAGAAAGCAATGAGGTTCTTGAGCAGGTCTTGATCGTCCTCAGTTGTGCCGGTTTTGAACTCAGGATTACTCAGTGACTGCGTGTATTTCAGTCCCCAGGATGCCTTTTTGGCGACGGAAGGGATTTCGTGATACATGTTGAAAATTTCGCCTTCGTCCATACCAAGCGATTCAATACAGTACTGATAGGCGTGCGTATGGATTGCTTCTTCAAAGGCTTGCCTCAGAATGTACTGACGGCATTCCGGGTTGGTGATCAGCCTGTAGATCGCTAGGACCAGGTTGTTTGCGACCAGAGAGTCCGCGGTCGAGAAAAAGCCGAGATTACGCTTGACGATTAAGCGTTCATCTTCCGTTAATCCGTTCGGACTTTTCCAAAGGCTTATGTCAGCGTTCATGTTCACTTCTTGCGGCATCCAATGGTTGGCGCAGCCGTCTAGATATTTTTGCCAGGCCCAGTCATATTTGAATGGGACAAGCTGGTTGAGGTCAGCTCGGCAGTTAATCATGGCCTTATCATCAACCGCGACCCGATTTGCTGTACCCTCGAGCTCTTCCACTCCCGCGCTGACGTCAAGACTGGACAAATCATCAATCGCTTTCTGCAGGGCGTCCCCATTGCTGGCGCTTTCAGGGGCTTCTGCTTGCGGTGCGAAACCCTGCGAGCCTGAAGCATCATTTACTTCAGGGGCGGACTCCAGTGGAAGCTGGGCTGGCGCGGGTGTCTCTGATGTTTCGATTGGCGGCGGGGGCGGAGGTGCTACTGCCGCGCCAGTTGTTGCTGTGTCTTCTTGATTAAAGTCGTCCCAAGACAACATTGTGAGTACCTCTTTGTATTAACAATTTCTCAATGAATCGATGTTGTTGGTTTGATTATTGGCAAGCTTCGCATTCCGGGTCATCCAGAGAGCAAGCTTTGGGTATGGCTGCTGCGGTTGGCTCCGCTGACACCTTGTTCAAGCTGTGGTCAGACACTGTCGATTTTTCTGTAGTCGTCGCTGCCAATGCTCTTAAGTAGTAGGTTGTCTTTAATCCACGTAACCAAGCCATTCGATAAGTGACGTCCAGTTTTTTACCGCTGGCGCCGGCGACGTAAAGATTGAGTGACTGAGCTTGGTCGATCCACTTCTGACGACGGCTTGCTGCGTCTACCAGCCAGCGCGGCTCAATTTCAAAGGCTGTGGCGTAGATCTGTTTGATCTCTGTCGGCACACGATCAATGTTTTGGACGCTCCCCTCATAGTATTTGAGGTCATTGACCATAACGTTGTCCCAGAGATTGAGCCGTTTCAGGTCATTCACCAGATAGGGGTTGACCACGGTGAATTCCCCGGAGAGATTCGATTTCACGTATAGGTTCTGATAGGTGGGCTCAATGGACTGCGAGACGCCAGTGATATTGGCTATCGTGGCAGTCGGAGCGATCGCTAGGACATTTGAATTGCGCATGCCTCCTGTTTTTATGCGAGCCCGCAGGCTGTCCCAGTCCAAGCGTTGGTCCAGGTTCACATCAAGATAATCGCTGCCCCGAATCTCCTGAAGCTTCTTCAGAGAATCAATGGGCAGAATGCCCTGATCCCACAGAGAACCCTCGTAGGTTTCATAGCGCCCCCTTTCTTCCGCGAGAATGTTTGATGCGCTAATAGCATAGTAACTGATCATCTCCATGGAGATATCCGCGAACTCTACCGCCTGCTCTGACGCATAGGCGATGCGTTGTTTATAGAGCGCATCCTGGAATCCCATCACGCCCATGCCGACCGGGCGGTGTTTCAGATTGGAGTTTTTGGCCTGATCCACCGAGTAGTAGTTGATATCGATGACGTTGTCGAGCATTCGTACAGCTGTAGTAATCGTCTTCTTCAGCTTTTCCTGATCGAGACCGTTCTCGTCGACATGGTTGATCAGATTCACTGATCCCAAGTTACAGACAGCGATTTCGTCCTGACTGGTGTTCAGGGTGATCTCTGTGCACAGGTTTGAAGAATGTATGGTGCCTACATGCTGCTGCGGTGAACGGACGTTGCAGGTGTCCTTGAACGTTATCCAGGGATGGCCCGTTTCAAAGAGCATAGACAGCATTTTGCGCCATAAATCGGCCGCTTTCACGGTCTTGTAAGGCCTGATTTCTCCGGCCGCTGCCCGACGCTCATACTCTTCATATTTCCGTTCGAAGTCGATGCCGTGTAAATCGTGCAGTTCTGGCACGGTGTTTGGCGAAAACAGAGTCCATTCCTGTTCATTGAATACCCGCTTCATGAATAAATCTGGAATCCAGTTGGCCGTATTCATGTCGTGCGCCCGGCGCCTGTCATCTCCGGTGTTTTTGCGCAATTCCAGAAACTCTTCGATGTCCAGGTGCCAGCTCTCCAGGTATGAGCACACAGCGCCTTTCCGTTTGCCGCCCTGGTTAACTGCAACAGCGGTGTCATTTACCACTTTCAGAAACGGCACTACGCCCTGACTTTTTCCATTGGTTCCAGTGATGTGTGCGCCCAGAGCCCGAACTGGGGTCCAGTCATTGCCCAATCCACCGGCCCACTTTGACAGCATCGCGTTATCCCGGATTGCTGAGTAGATGCCAAACAGGTCGTCGGGTACTGTAGTTAAAAAGCAGGATGAGAGCTGAGGCCGTAACGTGCCGGAATTAAAAAGCTGAGGTGTCGATACCATATAATCGAAGCTTGACAGCAGATTGTAAAATTCAATCGCGCGCTGCTCTTTATTGTCCTCTTCCGATGCCAGACCCATGGCCACCCGCATATAGAAGACCTGCGGTAATTCAAACCGGATACCTTCACTGTGGATAAAGTAGCGATCATAAAGGGTCTGGAGGCCAAGATAAGTAAACTGTTGGTCTCTTTCCGCTCTGAGAGCCTCGCCCAGCACCCCCAAATCAAATTCAAGAAGGTGAGGGGACAGCAATCCCAATTCCACCCCTTTCTCTATATACAGCTTCAGTGTGGCCGCATACCGGTAGTGCATCTCGGACTGCGTTGCCGCTTCGCTGATGCCGAGAAAACTGAGCGCTTCAGAGCGCAGCGTATCCATCAGCAGGCGAGCGGTTACATAGGAGTAGTTCGGATCCTTTTCTACCATTGTCCTAGCGGTCATAACCAGCGATGTGCGGACGTCTTCCATTTTTACGCCAGGATAGAGATTCTTCAGTGTTTCGCTGTAGATCGTGTCGGCCGAGACGTCTTCTAGGCCCTCACACGCTTCGTCAATGACGGTCCGAAGCCGAGCGGTATCCAGCGGGCTCTGATGCCCATCCTCAAAGGTGACGTTAATGACCGTTTCTTTAGGTTGCTGGAGATCAGATTGCTGCTCGCGCATGCGCGTGCGATCTGCTCTGTAGATGACATAGCTGCGTGCGATTTTGTGCTCGCCAGTACGCATCAGCGCCAGCTCAACCTGGTCCTGTATATCCTCTATATGTATCGTGCCGCCGGAAGGCATGCGCCTTTTGAATATGTCCGTGATCTGTCTGCTTAGCTGAGCGACAGATTCATGAATTCTGGACGATGCAGCCGCAGTACCGCCTTCTACGGCGAGGTAAGCCTTGGTAATGGCTACAGAGATTTTTGATTCGTCATAGGCGACGACGGCGCCATTGCGCTTTATGACCCGCAATTGCCCTGGGGCTGTTGAGGGGGTCTTTTGGGCTTCTTTTGCGCCGGGTTTTGCGCCCGCGGCCGGGCCGTTGCTGGCCTGTACATCTGTTTGCATGTAGTGCTCCGAATTCGATCTTTACTGCGAGGCACACTGCCTCTTGTTGTTTTTTCCCTACTTGGCCACAGTTATTATCTTGTCTGATCTCTCTGACCCGAACTTCTGGCCAGCTGAGACTAGTGGTGCTCTGCCTGTCTGTAATGACTGTTCGCGGCTATTTCCTGCCAGCTTTTTCGGCCCCTTGGCTTCTGGCGTCTGCTTGCGATTGCAGAAAAACCACAGGTAGTCCGGTCGCCCCGTCTGGCTTTAGCCCTGTGCTATTTCGCTTTACGCGTCTTCAGGGTGTAGGGCTTACACTATATATAGTGTTTTTGGCGCTGGACTTTAATTTTTTTTACGTCCGTATTGAGCTTTTTTGCCGTTGCCTTCGTTTTCCGCCTCTGGGCCACGCTCGTCGGCCCCTCGGGACGGCATCCATGACCAGTTTCACTCTTGCGCTAAGCCATCCGATGAGCCGGCCGAGTGGATTCGGCGGCCGTCAGGCAATGGGATTTGCGGCCTTGTCTGCATTGCAATAATACAAGATCTGGGATGAAATCTCTCCAGCCGCACAAGATAATGAGGTTTTTGGTAGTTTGCAAGCGATTTTCCTGTGTGTTTTCTGTGGGAAAAATGTGAATTAATCTTTATTTGCAGAGAGTTGGTGCAGAGTCGGACCGTTTTGTGCTTTTGTCTGCCCGTCTGGATAACCTTCAACGAATTTTGAAGGCGAGGCGGGTCTTGTCAGTGTTATGTCGGTAGAATTACGTCAGACAGTGGGCACCACTAGATGTTGTGGTTTAGAGTGAGGCAGGCTCAGCTGAGCAGAAATTCGATCAGTGCCTTTTGAGAGTGCATCCGATTCTCCGCCTCCTGCCAGACTACTGAGGCGGAGGAATCGAACACGTCTGCTGTGACTTCCTCCCCGCGATGCGCTGGCAAGCAGTGCATGAACAGCGCATCCGTGGCGGCTTTCGCCATCAGATCTGGGGTCACCTGAAAAGCACCAAACTGCTGTTTGCGATGACGAGCCTCTTCTTCGCTGCCCATGGAAGCCCAGACATCAGTAACCACTAGGTCGGCACCTCGAGCGGCGTGGGCCGGATCATCGGCGAGACGCACGCAATGCTTGTTATCCTCCAGCAGTTGGTTATTAGGTTCATAGCCGGGTGGGCAGGCAATTGACAGTGAGAATCCAAAAGCCGCCGCTGCATTGATGTAGGACTGGCACATGTTGTTTCCATCGCCGATCCAGGCCACACGCGCGTCTCTGATAGACCCTCTGACTTCCATGAAGGTCTGAACGTCAGCCAGAAGCTGGCAGGGATGAAAGTCATCGCTGAGCGCATTGATCACAGGAACACTGGAATAGGCTGCGAACTCTTCGAGTTGGCTATGAGCATGCGTGCGCACTGCGACCAGATCAACCATGCTTGAGATTACTCTCGCGGTATCAGCAACCGATTCTCCGCGACCGGTTTGTGCGTCGCTGTCCGTGAGGAATACCGCAGAGCCGCCAAGCTGGTTCATCGCGACCTCGAAAGCTACTCGGGTCCGGGTAGAAGCTTTAGAGAAGATCAGCCCCAGGGTCTTGAGCTCAGCTCGCAAGGCTTGCTGCGGGTCCTGCTTCAATTCAATGGCGCGTCTAACAATCGTCTCGAGCTCACGCTGAGACACGTCTTTTAAGGTGAGAAAATGCTGTTCAGTCATGGAGTTTGGTCATTTCCAACCGATGGGGCACAGCCCCGAGCTGCACCCGTAGTTCAGATGACTGCGGTGAAGTGCTGTCTGTTGGTGTTTGCAGAACTGTCAGATCGAAGTTTATATCGAAGTGCGGCGAAGCTGCCAGTTCTGCCGCGTCAGCGATTGTCACTCAAGGACTCATCAAGTAATCTGCGGTGGGGTGAGTCAACACTGAAACTGACAGAGACCTTTGTGACGTGAATGCTGTAGAGCTGAAGCTTTTCGCCAGCCGGATTGCCGCCATTTGTGATGAGATGGGCGTTGTGCTGCGCCGGGCTGCTTTTTCCCCGAATATCAAAGACCGGCTGGATTTTTCCTGCGCGCTCTTTGGTCAAGATGGTCAATTGATCGGCCAGGCAGCGCACATCCCCGTGCATCTCGGGAGTATGGCGTTTGCCATGGGAGATTTGGTCCGGCAGAGAGCCTGGCGCCCGGCAGACATGCTGGTGGTTAATGACCCCTACCTCGGTGGCACCCATCTGCCGGATGTGACGGTAATCGCGCCTGTTTTTGTTAGTGATGCCATCGTCGGCTTTGTCGCCAACCGCGCGCATCATGCCAACATCGGCTGTGAAACGCCGGGCTCCATGCCGGTGTCTCAGAATCTTGAAGAAGAGGGAATCGTGATTCCTCCGACTTTGTTGTTTTCCTCTGGTCAACTTCAACAATCCTGCCTTGACCTTCTGCAAATGCCCGCAGACACATTAGAGGGAGATCTGGCAGCGCAGGTTGGTGCGAATCAGCTTGGCGTTCAGCGGTTATGCGAATTGGTCGGTGAGCTAAGCATTACGCCATTCAATGCCGGGATGCATGAGCTAGACGCCTATGCCGATCGAACTATGGAGAAGCTGATCGGTGCTTTAGCTCCAGGTAATTACGGCTTCGAAGATTTTCTCGACGACGATGGATTTGGTAGTTCAGCCATCTTGCTGTCTCTGAGCGTGACTGTTGAAGCGCAGGAAGTAGAGCTGGACTTCACCGGTTCGTCTTGCATGGTACGAGGTAACCTTAATTGCCCGGAATCAGTGGTTGCTGCTGCTGTTTATTACTGCTTTCGCTGCTTGTTACCGGAGGAGTCTCCTTCCTGTTCGGGCTTGTTCCGGAGATTGAAAATCAAAACCAAACCTCGCTCTATCCTGAACGCTGAGCGCCCGGCAGCAGTTGCGGCGGGGAATGTGGAAACATCAACGCGTCTGGTGGATTTAATATTCGGGGCTCTCGCCCAGATTTTACCTGAGCAAATTCCGGCGGCCAGTCAGGGTACGATGAATAATATTGCGTTGGGTCGGATAGATCCTGCTTCGGGGGCGCGTTGGGATTATTATGAAACGGTTGCTGGTGGTCTGGGAGCCGGTCCCCACGCAGATGGCCTGAGTTGTGTTCAAAGCCATATGACGAATACTCTGAACACACCGGTTGAGGTTCTTGAAATGTCCTATCCGCTGCGCGTGACCCGCTATTCAGAAAGGCATGGAAGCGGAGGTGCGGGCAAATCTCGTGGCGGTAATGGAGTGATCAAAGAGTATGAGTTTTTAGAGCCTGCACAGTTGACGTTGCTGACAGAGCGGCGCAGGTTTGCTCCGTGGGGGCTGGCTGGAGGAGAAGATGGCACGAAGGGGGAAAATCTTTTGAACGGTCATATTCTTCCGGGCAAATGCTCCGTAATAGTTGAGTCAGGTGATCGCCTCGAAATTCGTACTCCCGGTGGAGGTGGCTGGGGGCCTTGTGAGCTCCGGTAAATTCCATTGGCGGATGTGTCACGACCACAGCGGTTGGATATCGCTCTGAGAGTCTGAATTGCCACCAGCCACGCTGCGCTGGCTATCTGCGCGCAAAGCGGTTACCGGGCATTCTATAGTCCCCGCCCCATTTAATCTTGGTCAGTAATCCAAATTACCGGTGTCATCCTGACGTACGGGCTGGTTGTAAATTCAAGCTGGCGCTGAGTTGAGTTATAATGCGGCTCCCACGTCGGCGTGACCATTCGAGGTAAGTAATGAGTACAGAAGAAACGATTCAAGAGCAAATCAATGGCAACAGTATTTTGCTCTACATGAAAGGTAATCCCGAACAGCCAATGTGCGGTTTCTCAGCACAGACTACACAGGTTCTGATGGCCTGCGGCAAACGCTTCGCCTACGTTGATATCCTCAGTAATCCAGAAATACGCGCGACCCTGCCCAAAGTATCTAATTGGCCAACCTTCCCTCAGTTGTTTGTTAATGGCGAATTGATTGGCGGTTGTGACATTGTCACCGAAATGTATGAGCAGGGTGAATTGCAAGCCTTGATAGATAAGGCGGGTGGTGACGAGGCTGAAGCAGACTCCTGAGGTAATCAAGTTTCACATCCCGATGGCAGGTTCAGGCCGAGGTCAGCTGCAGACTGTGCTGTTCTGCGGCTCGAACCTACTACTCACACTACCCCAGTGGCCAGCCACCGAGGTCCTTGTATCGATTGACTATCATGCAAAAAAGCTGTGCCGTGCGATCGGCATCGTATTTCGCGGAGTGGGCTTCTGCTTCATCGAAGTCTATGCCAGCAACCTTGCAGGCTCTGGACAAGACCGTTTGACCGAAGGCTAGACCGCTGAGAGTGGCTGTATCGAAGCATGAAAAGGGGTGGAAAGGGTCGCGCTTAAGGCCGTGCCTCGCGCTTGCCGCGCGCACAAATCCGTGATCGAAGTGGGCATTGTGACCGACAAGAATGGCGCGTTTACATGCCTTGGGCTTCATAGCGTCTCTGATCATCTTAAAGAGGTTTTGGAAGACGTCCTTTTCTGGACGTGCGATCCGAAGTGGGTGAAACGGGTCGATGCCGGTGAATTTCAGGGCAGCTTCTTCCAGGTTAGCCCCTTCAAACGGGATCACGCGGTGGAAGAGACTCTGCTCTTTCTCGAGATACCCGTCGGCGTTCATCGCCACTACAACCGCGGCGATTTCGAGAATGGCGTCGGTCTGGGAATCAAAGCCACCAGTCTCTATGTCGATGACAACCGGCATGTAAGTGCGAAATCGCTCGGCCAGTGCATTTTGAGACGGGATGTCTGAATTGAATTCTTGCATTGGGCTCTAGGTATCTTCCTGTCTAAGACGCCAGGATAAACAGTCCCCTGCCCGGACCGGAATAACCGTGTCGTTGCCAAAATCAAAGTATGCGGGCATATGCCACTCGCTTCGCTCGAGGGTAATCGTTTCTTGATTGGGCTCAAGGCCGTAAAATCGGGGACCAAATTGGCTGGCGAAATTTTCCAGTTTATCCAGTGCCCCGGCGTGCTCAAATACTTCGGCATAGAGTTCTATGGCTGCTGGTGCTGTGTAGATTCCGGCGCAGCCACAGTCGCTTTCTTTGTCACCGCGCGCATGAGGCGCAGAATCAGTCCCCAGAAAAAAGCTCGGATTGCCACTCGTTGCTGCCTCAATAAGCGCGCGTTGATGGGAGCTTCTTTTTAATATTGGTAAGCAGTAAAAATGCGGCCTGACCCCGCCGGCAAGCATGTCATTTCGGTTGAAAAGCAGGTGGTGCGCGGTGATGGTTGCGGCAACCCGTTCGTTTTCAGAGGAGACAAACTCAACGGCTTGTTGGGTCGTAATATGCTCTAGCACAATCTTCAGCTCTGGCAGTTCCGCTCGCAGTGGGCATAGAACCTGATCAATGAAGCGCTTTTCCCGGTCAAAAATATCAACCCCGTGCGTGGTTACTTCACCATGTACGAGTAGTGGAATTTCGAGATCAGTCATTTTTGCGAGTGCAGGCATGACCTTGTCAATCGAAGTTACACCACTGTCTGAGTTGGTAGTAGCGCCTGCAGGATAATACTTTACGGCGGCGACATCAGGCTCATCAGCCAGTCTGTTCAGTTCGTCAGCGGGTAAATTGTCAGTCAGGTAAAGCGTCATCATTGGACGGAAAGAAGTCCCCGGAGGCACGGACTGCATGATGCGCTCCCGATAGGCGACGGCCTGTGACACGCTGGTGACTGGTGGTTTTAAATTGGGCATAACGATGGCTCGCCCAAAACATCTCGCCGAATGAGGCACCGTTGTGCGCAACGCCTCACCATCTCGAAGATGCAGATGCCAGTCGTCGGGCTTTATCAGAGTCAGAGTGTCTTGGGCCATTGCAGAGAAGTTCGCCGTATTAGAGCGATGCGCCTGTATGATGCGCCTATATAGTGGTAATAGTATAACGAAAACTGCGTGCGATCTGAACGAGCTGTGCTCAAATTGATCTGACTGTTATGACAAGCAGATTTTCTGTCAGGTAAACACAAAATTCGCGGTACACGATGCCTGTACATCGCGAGAGAATGCTAGAATAGGGGCAAGTTTGCGACCCGAAGTCCGGGTTGCAGGCTCAACGTATTTTAGTGTCTTTTTCTGGAATTTGGAGCGGCGCCCTGTCGAGGTATGCCGGAAGAGAGCTATGTCCGATATCAATAAAGTCGTTCTCGCCTATTCGGGTGGGCTTGACACCTCAGTCATTGCAAAATGGCTTCAGACCACCTATGACTGCGATGTTGTGACTTTTACCGCTGACATCGGTCAGGGCGAGGAAGTCGAGCCGGCCCGAGCCAAAGCGTTGGCGATGGGTATCGAAGAGATTTATATCGAAGACCTTCGGGAAGAATTTGTGTCTGATTATGTCTTTCCGATGTTCCGAGCCAACGCAATTTACGAGGGTGAGTATCTGCTTGGTACCTCGATAGCGCGTCCGCTGATCGCGAAGCGCCTAGTGGAAATTGCGCGGGAAACGGGGGCCGATGCGATTTCCCATGGTGCAACCGGTAAAGGCAATGACCAGGTCCGCTTTGAACTCGGCGCGTACGCTCTGAGCCCAAGCATCCAGATAATCGCCCCTTGGCGGGAGTGGGATCTTAACTCCCGCGAAAAACTTCTGGCCTACTGCGAAAGCCATGGGATCCCGGTTGAAAAGAAAAGAGGCGGTAAATCACCTTATTCAATGGATGCGAATTTGCTTCACATTTCCTATGAGGGCGACGTTCTTGAGGACCCTGCCGCAGAGCCTGAGGCAAGTATGTGGCTCTGGAGCGTTTCACCAGAAGCAGCGCCTGATCAACCAGCTTACCTCGATCTGACTTATCAGCGGGGAGATATCGTTGCCATTAACGGCAAATCCCTTTCTCCGGCGGAGGTATTGTTGACTTTGAACCGTCTCGCGGGAGAGCACGGAATTGGTCGCGCTGATATTGTTGAGAATCGATATGTCGGGATGAAATCTCGGGGCTGTTACGAAACGCCAGGTGGCACTGTCATGCTCAAAGCACATCGCGCCATCGAATCTCTGACCCTGGACCGTGAGCTGGCCCATCTGAAAGATGAGCTCATGCCCCGCTACGCAAGCCTAGTCTATAACGGGTATTGGTGGTCGCCTGAAAGAACGGCATTACAGGCCCTGATTGATCAATCTCAGCAGTATGTAAATGGCATGGTCAGGCTGAAACTTTATAAAGGCAATGTGATTGTTGTCGGGCGGAGTTCAGATGATTCGCTTTTTGACGAAGAAGTCGCGACATTCGAAGAGGATGCCGGAGCCTACGACCAAGCAGACGCGGCCGGCTTCATCAAGTTGAACGCCCTGCGACTGAGGCTGGCCGCCCAGAAAGGGCGAAAATGATTGCTGTCTTATAGATCGCTTCAGCGCTTAAAGATCGGTTTTTTGCTTAAACTCACACAAATCTTCGATGAGGCAGAAGCCACAGCGAGGTTTGCGCGCCATACAGGTATATCTGCCATGTAGAATAAGCCAGTGATGCGCGTCCAGAAGGAATTCCTGCGGGACGAGACGTAACAGTCGCTTTTCAACCTCTAGAACCGTTTTGCCCGGAGCGATTCCGCTGCGGTTCGACACTCTGAAAATATGTGTGTCGACCGCCATTGCAATCTGTCGGTATGCCGTGTTGAGGACGACGTTGGCTGTCTTTCTTCCGACTCCCGGAAGCGATTCAAGCGCCTCACGTGAGTCGGGAACTTCAGACTGATACTGGTCGATCAGTATTCGGCAGGTTTTGATGATGTTCTCGGCTTTGCTGTTAAAAAGGCCGATCGTTTTGATATATCCCTTCAGTTTTTCCAAGCCCAGCGCATGAATGGCTTCTGGTGTGTTGGCCGCTGGAAAAAGCTTTTCAGTGGCCTTGTTCACGCTGACATCGGTGGCTTGCGCTGAGAGCACGACAGCGATCAAGAGTTCAAAAGTGCTCGCATAAGTCAGCTCAGTGGTTGGCTCCGGATTTGCTTCGCGCCAGCGGGAAAAAATCTCGATTCTCTTCGTTTTGTTCATCGGTTCTCCAGAGATCGCCCGTGCTTTTTACTCTGGCGTTTGAATCAGTCGTATAAACCCTGTGAATAGGCCGCGGGGATACGATACTGGCTAAGGATGCTGTTTTCCGACGCAAGAGCTTCTTCGTGATTGATCACCATCTGATAGCCGTTCTTATTTTTGAAAACCACATTTTCCGAGCTGTTTTCGCGCAATTTCCGGGCAAAGTGATCAAAGTCGATGATGTTCTCTCCGTTCACAGAGTCGACAATCCAGTTTCGCCAATCGTGATAGCCCAGATTCACGTCTGCAGCAAGCACCTGCAGTGCAACAATCAATTCCCGTCTTTCGGGTGTCGCCCACTCATTGCGTGCCTGAAGCAGACTGACAGGTGCTGTTCTGGCCCAGTCATTGCCCCAGCGTTTGATCAAGTTCATGTTCAGCGGGACGAATACGATGCCACCGTAGATGAAATACTCTGGTGTTTCATCGAACTTCTCGCCGCGAACCAGGCTGAAGCCCGTTCGGCTTTGCATCGCCTGTAGCGACGATTGAATGATGTTGCCTTCTCGGGCAAACGTCACTTCAATTTGATCATGCAAATGATGCATATCAATCGCGTGTTTGTAATCAGTCAGAACGTCCTGACTGATCTGGATCGTGCCATCATCAGCGATGTCATAGTCGTCGATTTTCAGGATTACGTCATTCTCCTGAAGGATGCCATCTGCCGGGGAGCCTTCAAAAACTTTGATCACCAGCACGCCATTTTTTTCTCTATCGAGGCCATAAGCTGCTTTAGCCGACGGGCTGTCAAGAGCTTGTGTGCGAAAGCCCAGATCCGGAAACCCATCGAGCGTTCCGTCTTCGCTGTCCTTAAGCACATGCCTGACGACGTTCGGTGGCACAAAGTAGCCTAGATTTTCCGCTCGCCCGCCGGCATTTGCCTGCATCACTACCCCGACGATCTGCTGGTCTACGACGACTGGCCCACCACTGTTGCCTGGGTTAATCGCTGCGTCAATTTGACCGGCCAGTAAGTAGGTGCCGGAATGAGCATAGACTTGTTGCTCCACTCTGGAGAGGATGCCTTTGGTGATGCTCAGAGTTTTGCCGCCTATGGGATATCCATAAACAGAGACTTCCTGCAGTGGCTCGGGCAGGTCGCCGATGGTAAGCGCCTTGAGGTCAGCAAAGAATTCAGGATCGTCAACGGTGATCAGCGCGAGATCGGCCTCATGCGAAATGAACGTAACCTTGGCCTGATATCTACGTGGATCATTGCGCTTTTGCGCCTGAACATAACTCGCATTTGCGACCACATGTGCGTTGGTCAATATTCTGTTGTTCTCGATTACTGCACCGGAACCGCTGGATTGTCGGGGAGTGAGTAGACGCCATGGCGTGAAATAATCGGGCTCGGCCTGTGTGGTGTAAATTTTGATGACCGAGTCTTCAATATTATGCCCGTCAGCCATGGCTTGGGTTGTTGCGGCTGCCTGCAAGCACAGCGTGATCATCGAAGCTATGACTCTGGCGCGAGGGCCCAGCGC
>Ga0163109_10001409_pt1 | contig 18947 bp, 30 predicted proteins | sample CRUFie1St13metaG_FD_108704 | JGI IMG/M metagenome (GOLD analysis project Ga0163109, IMG submission 108704) | Marine microbial communities from the Costa Rica Dome - CRUD Field 142mm St13 metaG | ecosystem: Environmental > Aquatic > Marine > Oceanic > Photic zone | place: Costa Rica: the Eastern... | reverse complement strand
ATTTTTCCTATATCTTTAAAATAGGACTCGAGATTTTGGCTGTACATTTTACCTCTTTTCAATTATTAAGTTTTTAATTTTTAATTTGTAATAATATTATAACTTGTTGCAACTACAGTTGCATGAGTTTGCTAATTTCTTTTTGTGAATTTTTTCATTCGATCTCTAGTTTGATACTCCCTAGAAACATAACAATAATAAATTTCTAATTCTCTAGAATCCTCCTTGTTTCTTCTTGCAAAATTTATTGCAGACCTAACAGCTAGATATTCTTTCTCTAACTCATCATTAGAAATGTTTGACAATTGATCAGTAGAGTACGTTTTCATGTTGACCTCACGTTTAAAAGTTAATACTCTTTGCTAAACAAACCGAACACTATCATTATAAGCACGAAGCTTAATAAGTACAGGAATAATTTTAAAAAATTATCTTCTTTCCTCTTGACGTAACTTTTCTCTTTTTGTATTCATCAACTGTGACTGACAAAACCCCAGGGAGTTTTTTAATCATCAAAGATAAATGTTTGAGGCTCTTGTATATTTCCTCACTTCGTGGAAGGTACTTTATGCTAATTTTAAGTCTCGCGTCACCGTCGACAAAACGGTCTACTTTGTCTTTTTGGCCCACAACAGCAATGGACGGAAGAATTCTAATTCTTGTCATTAGATCTGGTACATGTGTGTCCCTCTCTAACCGAAGTGTGACGACTGCTGTTTCAATTTTTCTTTGGAGCTTATACAAAGACTCCACGAAAAGATCAACGTCTTGTGTGTTAGTATGTCTATTATTATAAGAAGTCACGTTTCTCTCCGAAGAATTTGTTATGGGCTAGTATAATTATCTATGGAGCGTGAATAATTCTTTAATTATCATAGTCAATCATGCAGCATCCGACACTTAACAACATTGTTGCTGCAGAAACTGAATTTTCCAAAGCACATCGAACAACTTTGTGCGGATCTAATACACCCTGATCGAACATATCTCCCACCTCATCAGTTCTTGAGTTATAACCTGTGTTATTACCTGCGTCAACAATTTTGTGAAGGATAGCTTCAGGAGAGTTAGATCCGTTTCGAATAATCTGCTTGAACGGTTCAACAATAGAATTCTTTAAAACATTCATACCGCTGACAATGCTTTCATTCTTTTCTTTTCTTGCTATTTTCTCTATTTGTTTTGTCGATCTTACTAGCGCGACTCCACCACCAGGAAGTACACCTTCTTGCATTGCTGCTTTAGTGGCATGAAGTGCGTCATCGACACGGTCATACCTTTCTACCAATTCAGATTCAGTAGCTGCTCCCACTCTTAAAATAGATATCCCACCGGAGAGTTGTTGTAGTCTATACTGTAGCAAGTCTCGCTCAGGTTTTTCTAGCTCCGGATCCATCATTCGCGCTTTAATTGCATTTACCCGAGAATCTAATTGTTCTTTAGAGACAGATCCTTGAGAAGAAACTAACATCGTATTAGTTTTGTGAACTATAGCGCGCTTTATGTTACCAAAGTGTTCATGACCAAAGCTTGACATGTCGAAAGAAGCGTCTAGAACTTTACCTCCTACGATAACCTCAATGTCACGAAGCATTTCATGACGGCTAGCCCCAAAACCAGGTGATTTAATTGCACATACTCTTAAGCTACCCTTGACTTTATTAAGTACGAGACCCTGCATTACTTCATTGTCAAAGTCATTGGCTATGATGAGCAAAGGTTTCGAAGCTTCGAGTGCCATTTCTAAGGGCTTCATTAGGTCTCTAATGTTATTAAAATCTCTATCTGCTAAAAGGATCAAACACTGACTTAAGTCTGCAATCATCTTGTCGTTGTCAGTTACAAAATAGGGTGACAAGTAACCTCTTTCTAATCTGAAACCGTCAACTATAGTCAAGTCAGATTTAAAGCCTTTCGCTTCTTCAACAATTATCGATCCGTCAATGCCTGAAGCTTTGAGCGCTGACACGATTAGTTCAGCAATTTCTTCTTCACCATTTGCAGATATCATTGCAACTTGCTTAAGTTCTTCATCATTCTTGATGTTCTTTTTTTTGTTTGATAAATCTTTTATAATTACATCTGCTGCTTTTCTAATGCCTTCGTTGATTAAGTCAACTTGAAACCCAGCAGATTTCATTTTTAGGCCTTCAGAATATATTGCTTGTGCAAGAACAGTTGCGGTAGTTGTACCGTCACCTGCCTCATCAGCTGTTCTTGCTGCAGCCTCCCTAATTACTGTTGCACCTAAGTTTTCAACTTCGTCTACCAAGTTAATCGCATTTGCAACAGTTACGCCGTCTTTAGTGATAGTTGGATGCCCTTGCCTTTGAATTAGAACTAACTTTCCTTTCGGGCCCATAGTTGTTTTAACAGCATCAGCTAGAGTATCGACACCCTTTTTAATCTTTTTTTCAAATTCATCATTAAAGAAGACTTCTCTTTTTTGCATTATTAACCTTTCAGCACACGTTTATTTGTTCCTGTTGTCGGCGAGAGTCTGTTTATTCTTTCAACCAACTCTCTCTCTAACTGTATAATTCTACGCTGCTGATTGATTACGTTAACCGCGACAAATAAATCTCCCTCTTTTTTCAAAACTTCATTTTCTTGAATTTTATTTAGCCTTCTTAATTCGCCCTGGATGTTTTCTGGTAAAAACATGACTATCCTCCTGATAAATTATTAAAAGTTTTAATGTACTTGTTCCAAGCTTTTTCTTTTGTCATTGAATTAAATTCCATGTCACAAAAAAGACTATATAACTCTTCCCAGTCAGATACGCCGGCGTGCGTTTCCAGATCAGACGTATTTTCTGAAAAATCCACTAGTCTTATAAGATTGACATTGTTCTCAAATATTTGTCGCCTGTTTCCTTTTTCCAAATATTCTCTGAGTTTTTCTGGTTCTGCAACTAGCCGGGTTGCTGTTTTGTCACCGCAACCAGGTATACCCGGGATGTTATCTGTTGCATCGCCTCGGAGAGCTTTCCAAGTAACATAGTCGTATGATGGTTTTTCTATAACTTTTTTCTTAACTGGGTTATAGATTGTACAATTTTCAAATGCATTTAGTAATTGATAAAAATCGGAATCAGAAGATATTATTATGCAATCGTCTTTTTTCTGGCAGTGAATTTTTGTTAAGGTTGCTATAACATCGTCACATTCTAGTTCGGGATGTCTGACTGTTGTGATTGGAAAGCAAGACTTGACCATCGCGATTATTTGTGCTTTTTGCTCGTGGAATTTTCTATCTTGACTCTTTCTATTTGATTTGTAGTTGGCGTCTATTTTTTTCCTAAAATCAGGATAACCTTCAAGAACGAAGTAGACTTTGTCCGGGTTAAATTTCTCAATTAAGGGTCTGAGGCCTCGAAAGAAATTATAAACAATTGGATAGTCACCACTAGTAAATCCGGAGCGCGCTCTATGAATTAAATTATAAGCATCTAGCAAAAGTACTTTCATTAATCACCTATTTTTTTAAAGTCATTTTTATTTATTTTACCAACCTGGCCATTGCCTAGATCTATTTTTATTATATCTTCTTGAACACTATGTTGCATGACTTCATCTTGCTTTTCTTTTTGGTCATCAGCGATATTTGAATCTACACTTGAAAAGCAAAGTGTTTTAAGTTCATTGGCTGTAGAAAGAAGTTTGTCAATTGCATTTCTGGTGTTATCCATTAAATAGTCTTTAACCTCTTTCTCCGTTCTAAAACAATTAAACTTTATATCAGCTATATCAGCGACTGTTTTTTTATTGTCTGGAAATTGAATATGGTAAGTTTTAAAAACGCCATCAATTGTAGTTCTTGTAACCTCCTCAATAACTTGAACAGGAATGATTTTAAAAGATTTTTCATTCGTCAAATACAAAATTTGACCTACTTCATATTTACCCATAAGCTTCTCCTTTACGGGTATTATACTACAAAGTAGGTCAAATTAACAAATTTATTGAAGTAAATTCAATATTTTATTTAAAACCGATTCCTTTCAAGTAAGCACCTTGATGTGTGTAACCTTTGCGACTTGATCTAGGTTTTTTGTTACCATATACCCAGCCAGAATTTAAATTTAAGTCTTTCATTACGTTTTCAACTTCTGACTCGATAATTGTCTTAAGCTCGGCTTCTAAAAGATTTTCTTTTCTTCTTGCTTGATATCGCTTAGATTCGTTCATTATTTTTTTTGCACGTCGAAGCTCTTGTACTAACATTACTTCATCGATTTCAACCATAGAATTGTCATCTTCGTTATGGTCTTCACCCTCATAATGGTCGGCCTCATCTACGCCGTAACTTTCAGAAGCGTCTTCTTCTTCTTCGTACATCATCTCTTGCATCATTTCTTCAACTTCAGAATCATGTGCAGATTCTTTCATAAGACGACCTGAAGAATTAGAAGCCAAACCAGCAAGCCTACAAAGTCTATTAATATCGATATTCATATATTACTCCAATATGCATTCTAATAAAACTGAACGATTATAAATATTAGCAACAATCTTATTTTTCTAAAATATTTTTTCTAACTGCGTCAGTTATTCTGGATCCTTTTTCCATGGCAGTCTGAAGAGGCTCTAGACCTAAACACTCTCTAACTTGATCATATGCTGTGGGACTTAAGCCTCTTTTCAATATTGCTAAATCTGCATACTGATGCAGATCCATTTCTACAATTGGCAACATCTCGCCTTCTAAGCCCGGCTCGAATTCTCCAGTTTCCCTACTTTCGAAAATAAACAAGAACTTAGGCATTAATTCATTTTCTGGTACAGCAATAAAAGGTATATTAGAACTAAGCCCGCCTTCAGCTTCTTCGTATGTTATTTCTGGTACCCAAGCCTGGTGTTGACTATTACTCATTTCATTCTCCTGTTAACTTAAATGTTAACTAATTCTATACATACAGTTTTGAAAATAAAACTTTTATTATATTAAGATGAAGTAAAAGAGAAAAACGTGTCGTAAGATGCTTTGAGATCTGCTGCTGACGTATCGCTGTTAAACTTGTCAGACACGGCTAGTAAATTTCTATTAGTTGTTGATCGCAAAAGTTCGAGTGCTTCTTTTATTGCCCTGTCTTTCACAGCCTCTTCGTTGCCGTTCTGCGCAGAAACTAATTGTCTTGCTTTTCTTACACTTCCTTTGTTGGGCAAGCCCAGCACGCTATTAATTTCTTTAACAGTTTTTACAGCTGTGCCTTGTGATCTTGCATTTTTAACCTTGTTAATTAACGCTTTGTACTCTCTTAAATCTTTATCTACAGCATTTTTTTTATTTCTATCATTACCGTTTTGGTAACTCACCATGGTTGCTATAAACAAGGCTTTTCTTTTTGATGCCCATTCTGCCTCACCCGTGTACACAACGTTCTGAACAAACCTTGGATTCCTACCTGATCCGGAGGAAGATGTATTGTCAGGCCTGTTAGGCTCAAAACCACTATTGTCACCCATTACTGCGCTAATAAAATTGCAAAACATCCCGGGTACCCCGTAAAGCTGTGCTGCGAAAGCCGCTGTTTTTTCAGCTTTTTTAATGGCTGCTCTGCCGCCTCGGGAGGCGAACATACTGTCAGGTAAATCAATTCTTTCACATGTTGATATATTAGCTAGAGACTGATTAAACACTTTAAATTCTTGGAGAACGTGTTCTCGTATAATCTTTCTTACTTGGTCTTCTGTGAGCTTAACTTTTTTCATTAATTTACCCGATTAGCTTTTTTATTTTCTCTCTGAGCAACTTGTGATCTTGTGATTCGTTAACCTTAATCGGTGCAGACGTATCTTCTTGTGATTCTGGATCTTCGCCGGCGGGTTCAGCAGGTGCTTCTGATTCCTGCTCATCGGGTTTCTCTTCAGCTTGATCTTCATCAGAAGGTTCTTCCGCTTTACTTTCATCTTTCGGTACAAAGTCGATGTTCAATGGAGGATCTGAGGGATCACGCGCATCTGCTCCGGAGGCTTTTCCTGTCATGACCTTTGCTAACTCTCTCAAGAAAAAGACCAGAACATTTCGCTCTTCTTCCGATAATCTATCGTAGTAGGCATCTATTTGTTCACTGACTGCACTGTCTTTGATTGAAGGTGCTGATCTAATATCGTTGACAAAATCAACTAGTCTGTCTTTAGAAGCAAAAAATGCCTCTGTAGAAGAAGTTTCTGGTTCTGTATCTTCTTCAGGAGTTTCCGGTTCTGATTCTTCAGCAGGTGACTCTTCCGCTTCTGGACTTTTTTCAGTTTCATCGGAAGGTTCAGCTTCGCCTTCTTGTTCGAACATTTTCTCTTCTTCATTTCTTTTTGATGCGTAATATTCAGAATAAGGATCCTGTTCTTCTAAAATCATTCTCTTAGATTTTCTAACTGACTCTTCTGCAAGAATTCTTAAAAAATTATATAGCTCTTTCTCTGTGTTTAATTTGAACATTAATCCCTCACGTTAATCGTAACTTTTATCAAGTAGTAATTTTCTGTTGAGTGTGCTTCTAAAAAAGAAAATTGTGACACATGTTTTTTTTCATTACCAATAAATATCTCTTTTGCACTAACTTTATTAAAAAATATGCGCTCAAACATTTCTAGGTTTGATTCGAAAATTGCAACGTACTCATTGCTTTTTTCATAAGTAATAGACTTCAGGCGAGCTACATACTCAGACTCATGATCAAAAAATAAGATGCTAAATGTGCTTAATGTTTTTTTATCAACAGACTTGCCTTGCTCCTCTAGAACAATTTTGTCTTTAATTGAATCGCTTACAAAAAAACTCATCTAAAACTCTTCCATTAAAAAACTAATATCTTCATATATTTCGTCAATAAACTTCGAAAACTCTAAATCAATTTCCGTGACTTCATCTAAATCATGCGTCTTCAGCTTAATCGATATGTTTGGGTAATTAATTACAATGGTTGGGTCGTGTCCTAACTGACTAGCATGATCCAATATATTGTTTAAGAAATAAGAGAAGTGATTTCTATTGTCAATCTGATAAACCCTAGATATCATATCTGAGCTTACATCCCACTCCGATTTTTCAGCAGATAGTGGTGGTTCTTCCTCGTGTGACATTCCTAACCGATCGTGAATATCGATTCTATTGAAATGTGATAAGTTTGAGTTTGCACTTTTTGTCAAATCTATCTCTGAAAGAATTTTTCTTATTTCTAGACTCATATAACCTACCTGTAGAATGATATTAATTCTTTAACTGCGTTGTGAATCTGATCTCTAACACCCTTGTCTTCAAAGTTTTCCAGCATCTTGTCAACAACTGATGTTTTATAATTTATAAGAATATCTGATTTCTTTTCTTTTTCGAAAGCATGCGTCGGCTTAAATGATTGGAGGGCTGTGTTTTTTAAATGATCACTTACTTTGTTGAACAGGTAGTTAAACGTTTCCCCGTCAATTCCTTGTTCTAAGAGCTTTGCAGCGCCACCTTTGTTAGGGTATTCTCCCTTCTCATTCTTTTTAAAGACATGTCGTTCGTACATTTCACCGTCTTCTTCATCTCGCTCTTTTACGACTACTAAAACCGGTTTTTCTTTCTTACCGGTAAAGTATTCGGCAAGACTCTTTGCAATCTTAGGGGTAATTTTAGGCTCTGTGCCTAAAACATTTTCCATTTCTATCTGAACAGTTTTGTCATTTAGCAACTTGTCAGACACAAAATCAGTGTAGTCTTTGTCAAACTTCACCAAGAACTTATCATAAATCAACGCATTTAAATTAATAATAAGTTTTCCACCGGGGGTTGACAGGAAACGTTGCTCCCGGCCGCTTGATTTTATACTAAGGTCAGAAAGCAGCATACCTCTATTTGATTTGAGTGCTTGTATTGCCTGCTGTATTTCTTCAAGCGATTCTTTCATTACAAATCTTTCAAATACTTCTTCATATTCTGCTGGGAGATTTTGCAAGTCATCGCTGATATCAATGCCATCATAAGCTTCTATCTCTTTTTCCGGATCGTGGTTGTCATAATCTACTACCAATTCACCGTTAATCACTTTTGTATGAATGATGTCAGGCAATTGATCAGCTACGATTTTGAGAACAGTTGACAGTGTTTTGTTGTGAATATCTGCTAAAACTCTATTTCCTTTAAAAGACTCAACCATCATCATGAACAAACGGTTTGGTTTTTTGATAAACCATTGGCGCATTCCTGACGCACCAGAGAATCCAAACTCAGCTGCATACTTCTTCCAAAAGCCTGATATTTCTTTTGCCTCCTCTTCCGGTGATGTGTTTTCTTTTGTCATTAGAGAATATGCCAAGTCAAGTTCTACCTCAGCGTCGTTATCTAGACCAAAATCATCCTCAACTTCTTCAGTGCCGGCGGGGACAGACATCTGCTTTTTTAGTCCGTCATCAATTTGTTCATTTGCGTAATCTTCTGCAAGTTTTCTAAACTCAATAGCAGATTTAACGTAGTATTCTTTTCTTCTACCTGCTGGGTCGTTTGGATCCTTGCGCCCAGATGCTATCTTATATACATCCCCCTTAAGATATTTTTTTGCTAATAGTTCTAAGAAATCATGAATTATATCTTCTCGATACTCTTCTTTAACATTTTTATAGAAGTTCATCGAATTATTTGCTTGATATGGTTTCGTAGTTTCTAAGTGCTTCTGACCCACACCTTTTGATTGATCAAAATAAGATACCAGCCTGGCAAATGTGTTACTTAGAGCTTGTTTGATTTTTTCATCTTCATCGCCGTATTCTAAATTCGCCACTATTTTTTGCATTATTTTCACAACATCAGCTGCAATCATTTCAATTGTTTCATCAAGAGAAGTACCTAGTTTCTTTTGCAATGCTACAATATTCTCATTGAATGATCTAAAGTCTCTGACCTTTCGCATGTGGTCCTTTCTTCGGCCTTCAGATGCAGGTGTTTCAAACTTTCCACGAACTGTTCGAATTGCCTCATTGATCGGAAGTTTTTCACCTGCAATATCTTCATAGCCAAACTCAAATCCAGAAACGTAGTCTGGATGTGATCCGCTTAAATTAGGCGTCGACCCATCTTCTACTGCAGCATGATCAGCACCTGCATTAAAACCATTCAAAAACTGCTGTTTGTCAGCTGCAGCGGAATATCGCCTTTGAGCATCAAAAGGTAAGTCATCGACTGTAGATGAAGAGTCTGTCACATCAGGCAGTGTGTCATCTTCTTCATACTCGTATTCTGTATATTCAGGTGTAGGAGCCGACAAAAAGGATGGGCCATGTTCCATAGCAACTTTAATCTGCTTAGCCACTTCCGACTTGAACTTATCAGAATTAGCAGGATCACGAAACATGTCTGCGTGTTTTCTGCTTCCAGAGTCATAGTTAAACATGAAAAGCGTCTTGTAGTTATCAATACCTAGTTTTCTGTGCATTATTTTGGCTTTTGCTGCATCTTTTTGGTCGCGACTTAATTCACTATTGCTATCAATTGAAACAGCTAAAGCTTCTAAAGGTTCTATCGCCATGGCTAACATTGAAAGGCCGCGCGTTATTTGTTCTGCTGTTGCTCTAATCGCGTCTGAATCAGACATATTAGTAATGTCTATTCTTTCTATACTGTCTAAATCATCTTCATCAAAATCTAAATCAGGTTGAACCACAGGGCTAGCTGGTTTAAGCTCTTCAGCTCGACCACCGCCGCGGACAACCATTCTCTTTGGTCTTCTTTTTACAACCGGTGCAGGTTCGGGACTAGCTGCCGCGACGGGCTCAGGTTCAAGCTCAGACATGTCAAATCCCATGCTTGAATAGGACATGTCTTCAATTTGTTGTCCCAGTTCAAACGCATCCATTCCTTCAAATTCATCGTACATATCTATCATGTCTTGCGCAATATCAGTCGCATCTTCTCCTTGCCTAACCCTATCAGCAGCTTTTTGCATATAGTAGTCTCTTGATTCAGTCATGATATTGGTTGTTCCCAAACCCTGTGCTTCTTCTTCTCTATCCAAAGCCATGTCGAGAAGCTTATGAAGAAACCGGTAGACAAATTCAATTTGATTTCCAGGTACTTCTCTCATGATAACCATAGAAGCTAGTTCAAGCTCACGTGTAGAACCCGGTACGAACTCAGGGTCAGCAACCGGTGGCTCTTCCTCAGAAAGCTGTGTTGCCATCTGAGGGTTAGCTTCAATTGGTGATTCTTCTTCACCAAAGTCTTCCATGTTTTTTGGCTGCAAGAACATATCTGATCGTGCTTGGCCATCTTCGTTTAATCTGTTTTTAAGTAAATTAAAGAGCGCGCTCCTTTTTACGACAACTTCCATTATGTCTCCTAAACATGATACACGTTATTTAAAGATAAATATCACTGTTGGAAGCAAACTACTGATTTACTGCGTAAGTTATCCCAACAGTGATTGCTGATCCAACAATAAAACCCCCAGCTGTCCAAAGAAATGCGTTGGGTGGCTTTTTGATTTTTTCTAAACTTTTTATTCTATCGTCTCTTAAGTTTACTTTTTCTTCTAATATCTTTATTTTAGTCTGATAATCGATTGTGATTTTTTGATGTTGCAAGCTTAAGTTTGCAGATTGCTTTTCTAGCTCGTACTTTGTTATAATATTACACTGTTCTATTTTATACTTGTCTTCAACAATAAATTTAGCAACTGCTGCATCGTTAAAAAGCCTTCCATCCCAAGGTGCCACTTCGCCCTTTTTAAGTTTAGTAAACTGAGGTTCGGGTTCTGCAGCAAAAGCAACACCGAGTAAAAAAAATAAGCCAAACATAATCTCTCCTGTTTAGCTTATTATAACTTTTTGTAGATGTTTTTAAAACGATTTATTTATCGTAAAACTCACTTGGGTCTTCCTCACCCCGTGCGCCCATACTTCTGTATTCGAAGCTAAAATCATCTTCTGTATCTTCGTCTTCATCATCGTCTAAAGAGCTTTGATAATCTGAAAAACCCATCTGCCTAATCGGGTCGTCGTCTTCCTTTTCGCTATATGAACTCCCGTAAGGAGCAGAAGGGACAGAGATACCAAACATGAAATCTTTAACAACCTCATTGACATGGCGTGATGTGTCTTCATATGCTATCTGATTTGTTCCATCGGTTTCATCAGCTCCATACTCATCAGTTACACCGTCGACAACTTCTTGATATAGATCATTAAGCGCTTTTTTAAGATTTCGCTTGGCTGAATCTAATCCCATGCCAAGGCCTCCACCAATTGGAGCATCCATTTCTAAGCTAACTAAATTTGGGTTTGCTTTAGGATTGTAAGGATCGTTGGCATCTCCATAAGATTCAGATATTAAGCTTCTTTTACTACTTCTTCCTGTAGCGAAAGCATCTTGTTGTCCTCTTTTAAGTTGTGCAAAATATTCTTTTAAATCATTTCTGTTCACTTTAAACCTCATAAACAAAGTATTTGGGTTCACCACCTGCAGGATTACCGGCCATGTCTTTGAAAACAACTGTTTGTTCATCTGATGCCATAACAACCAAAATTTCACGCCCTAGTTTGTCCGGATAGCGATTTTGCACGTAGTGATTAAATTCTCGGCTGCCTTCCGGCAGATCTGGGTCGACCAAAACATACGCATCTTTGATCATTTTTTTCAAATCAACAACAGATTGCATAGGCTCTCCGGTGTAACTCATAGATCTGCTTAGATTTCTAGCTTCAGTGTCGCTGATTAATTGTGCGCCGATGCTTTCTAGATACCCACCTGTGTAATCAAATCTAGCTGACAAAGGAAGTTCAAATCGGGCGGGCCCACGGCCTTTGTGTATATCTTCAAGGTATTCTTGGGAACGCATATCTTCTTCTTTGGCTCTTCTAACAATATCTTCGTCTGACAATTGTGATGGATCGGGAAGCTTAATTGCTTCTTCTATTATATGTTTGAGTTGTTTTAAAGTTAATTTCATTTAAACCTCGTCAATACCTGAATCTTTCAATGCTTTATCTAAAGCGTCTTGATCTTTAACTATCCTCATCATGGCTCTTCTTTTCTTTGCTTCTAAATCTTTTTCCAGTTTAATTTTTTCTTTTTTAGCATTTTCTAAATCTTTTAGATTTTGTGCTTCTGCTTTTTTTATTCTTTCGCTCTTTTCGCTATGTGCTTTTTCAATAGCCGCGGCTTCTCGTTTATACTGTTTTCTAGCTAGTTCAGCCTGTTGCCAGAGGCCTCTTGCATTTCTCCGGCCGGTAAAGTAAGCTATTAATGCAAATAGCCCAAAAGCTAACCAGCGCCAGTGCTGAACGCACCAAGCAAATGATTTTTCAAAAAATATTCTAGTTTTTGTCCAGATCATTTAATTATTTACCTTGCTAAATGAGAAACGTCAAGTACGTAAGGATCACTAGTGTCAGATTTGTTCTCAAATGTAATAGTCATTGCAGATGGATCATAATCAATCATGTAACCGTAAGTGTTCATTGCTCTTTCTAGCTCTCCCATTTTACGTGTCTCAGGATGAAATGTCGCCCTTCTTGGATCTAATCCTAACGCTTGAATAACATGTCTTACTTGAGCACGTGCATGAGCCATAGCACTTTCTCGAGATCTGATGCTCTTGTAAATATTTCCTGGTCCACGAATCGGATCTGACGGTTTGTAAAACTCAGTGGGCCCAGAGTCGCCGTAAGTCATGTCATCTAAAACTTGTTTACTGCGATAATTCTTGCCTCGGTAACGTGCTTCTTTAAGTATTGACGCTTTTACAGCGCTTCGTATAATTGCCTTTAATTGTCGTTTAGATTTTTTCATTTTCAGCCCATGTATTTTGAAAGAATATTATTTAGCTTTCTAGCTAGCAAGTCAAATGAATAAACAGCACCAGTTATTGCTGTTGTGTCTAGAAACTGAAGCAGTTCTTGTGCGAGATCTGGGTACTGCTCTAATCTTTTGTTTAAATCTTGCCGAATCACCAAATTCATAGGTGAGTACTCATCGAACAATAAGTTAGCAACATCGTTTGCTAGCTCACTATTATCAACTACTTCTTCTAAAATTAGATTAGCTTCTTTTAAGAGAATATGCCTAAGTTGTTTTCTGTTAAGTTTCATTTATGATACACCTACAGCAGCTGCGCCTTTTTTAATTATTGAATCTTTCATCGCCTCAGCGAATTTTTCTGGATCTTTGCTTTTCATACCTATCAAAATACCCTTTAATTGTTTTCCTTGCCTGCTTTTTGGGTTTTTCTGTGCTTGTATTGCTAGCTGCTGAAGTGCTGCTTTCTCCATAGGATCAAGATTAGACTCATTGATGACTTGCTCTATTAACATTCTTATTTGTTTTCTACTTATTTTCACTATACACCTTTCCATATTTTAGCGAAGTCAATTGCTGATTGGCCACCGATATAACACATTGCAATCATTCCCCAGATGTCTGCTTCCAAACCGTACCATACAAATAGTGAAGTTGCTGCAGCAAAAACTAGTAGTTTTCTAGAAACCACTTTTTCTTGGACTGCGTCAAGGATTCCCTTAGACTCACTTAATTTTAACTCTTTTTTTAAAGATTTAACTTTTTCAGCAGGCATGCTGTTTACTGCTTCTTTGATTTCTTCTATACACATGTCAGACTCCAAATATTTTATTCAATATTAATTATCTTCTTCTGTCTGTTCTATCATGCTAAATATTGCATCAACATCGGATCGTGTATATTTCTTTTTTATGGCTTTAACACTTTTGTCATTTGCGATCTGATCAAGAAACCTTATCATATCAGTCGATTCCAAGCCCACTCTTTTTGCAAAAGCAGCAAATACTTCTTGCATAGAAAGATCTCTTTTTACACACTGAATTTTAAAAAGGGCATGATCGTCCGGGTCGACGTTAATATGAATTGATTTTTTATTTTTAATCATTTCTAGCCTCCTCCGCCAAGGCCTCCTGTACCCCCAGCAAACGCCCCTACTGCAAAGTCGTCATCCTTAATTTTTCTTGTTTCTTCAAACTCTTCTAACGTAATACCATATTGCTCTTCTAATATTTCTGTGTATCTTTGTACGAATTTGTCACCGTAGTTTTCATCCAAAAAATTCTTAACACGATTAATAATCGCCTCCTCAACTCTGAGTAGACTTTTATAATTTGCTATCAACCTTGTTGTTCTTGCAGCAAATGCATCTATGTCTAAGTTTGGAACAAGTTTATCAGCCGGTTCGTCAGTAGTCATTTTTTCACTACCCTCTGGAGAAGGCGCCTCGTCAGAAGCAGCGTCGCCCTCTTCTGCTGCAGGCTCTTCAACAGCCGGCTCTTCGGCAGCAGGTTCTTCTTCTTGCTCAAAAAGAAACTTAAGTTTTTTTGAAATTAAACTTTCCATAAGCTTATCACTAGATTCTTCTCTTACAGAAGAAGCTTCGTACCTTAGTATCAAACCGTCTATTTGATCATCAACTGAATCTAAAGCTTTTCTAGCTTTTACATCAGTTTGAGTTGCATTTAGACTTGATTCAGGAGTGTCAACGTTTTTATCTTCTTGCTCGAATATAAGATCATATAATTTCATTTTGAACCTCTTAATATCTGAATTATGCTATCAGCTTTTTCTATTCTCTTTTCAATAACGGGCCATCTTAATTGTTTCATCATTGCAATTAGATAAGTTTTTGCGTCTTTCAAGTAGTCTTTGTAATATGAGTGCTGCCACATGTCCATAACTATAACAGGATACATTCCCGCGGGTATCTCTTGTGTATGCAAATCAATGACACAGTTCATGTAAGATTGAGTGTACATGTTTAAGTAAGTGACTGCCCAACCACATCTTGAACTCATTGCACACGCCATAAAATCTTTTTGCCAATCATCAAAAGTTCCAAAGTCTCTAGAAAGTCGCATATAAGAAAGAGTATCCATGTTTATTCTAGAATTGTTGTCACCGACGTTCGCAAAAAACAATTCATGCAAATAAGCAGCGTTCATATTATAAGTCTCGTCGTGCTTTAAGTTTCTAAAGTCTGAACTATTAGAGTTGACTGAAGACTTGTCGACAGAATCTAGCTTCGCGCTTATCTCATTAAAATTTTCAATATACCCCTTGTAAAGTTCAATGTGATTGGCAATGTTAGATTTTGAAAGGTAGTCTGTTTTGATATCAAACTGTTTTTGTTGTGCAACAAAAGACTCATCTATTCTCTTTTTTTCATCAATAGATAGAGTTTCACTCACTATTTTTTTTATATTTTTGTTAAAAAGTGCGTCCATTTATTTTTACCTCTAAACTTGCTCGTAATCTTTGAGTATTTCGCCGGCTGTTTTGTCTATTTCAACACGACTCCCATCTAGATCAAACCTAAAAATTTTAAACGTAGGATCGTCTAAATTTTCGTCAAAGTCTATTTCAGATATTTCATATTCAACTTTTGTTTTTTTATCTCTCAGCATAAGCTCTGGTGTGTAAAACTTAATCTTGGATCCTTTTTTAACGCCACCCTTTTCTAGCAAAAGATTAACAAATATATCTATAGACTTTTTTTTCATAACATTAACCTATTTTATCTATAAGTATCACGCTGCAAACGATCTTACGACAATACCTGCATCACTTAATATTTTTATCGATTCTTCGCTGTTTGGATAAAAGCTGCAGTAAATGACTTCAGATATTCCTGCATTTACAATTGCCTTTGCGCAAACTGTGCAAGGAGAAAGCGTTAGGTACATTTTTTTCTTTTTTGGGTAGTTATAATCACACTTGATCAGCGCATTAATTTCAGCATGTATAAAACCACTGCAACCTACCTGCATTGAATCTCTTTTGTTAGGGCCTCCTTTTTGATCGCCGTTATAACCGATTGCTAAAACCTGCGTATTGTCTTCATTAACTATGACAGCTCCAACTTTATGCTTTGCATCGAGTGATCGTTTAGAGATATCGTGTGCAAAACTCATCCAGATATGGTCCCAAGATGGTCTTTCGCTCACGATCTTTCCTTAAGCTTTCTGATAATTAATTTCGCTGTTTCTAAGTTGTAACAAGGTATAACCCTATCTTTTAAAACAACATCAAACTTGCCATAGAATTTTCTAGAATGCCTTATAAAAGGATATTTCATTATCTTACTCCTTGTCAAAAAGATCTTCGATGTTATAGTTGCCAGGTAAAGTAAAACCTCCAGCTTTTTTGTGGCCACCGCCTCCAAACTTTTTAGCGACTTCCGACACGTCTACATGTTCATGGAAAGATCTTAGACTAGCTTTGATAATTTTATCGTTGTGGTCATAATACCAGATTAAGGCGATATCACAGTCAGGAGAAAGTTTTGCACCTATTTCGCTCATCCAATGTGAGGAGTTAACAACCATTACGTTTTTACCGTCCATCTTTCTTGGAGTAGCTTTATCACAAACTTTTTTTACAACTGTTTTTGAGTATGCCAAAATATAACTGCCTCTTTTAACTGCGTCATCAAAAACAGAATCATCTTCAAATTTTTCAAACTCTTCAAATTCAAACGGAACCATATCAAAAGCAGCAGAAAACTCTTTAGAATAGGGTAACTCCCACAACCACAGATCCCTGTCCATTATGTACTGAATAAATTTTGGCGGCTCTTTTCCTGGGTGAAACCATTCCCATGCTAACATTGCGCCAGATTTAGTCATGTCAAAGTGAGTATTTGATATATCATGAAGTTCAACAACTGCTGACTTATGATGATCGATGACAAGCAGTTCATTTGATTCCTTAATCATTTTTTTAGTAGTCTTGTTGTTAAAAGAAAAGTCTAGTATTACGACATTTTTTCCTTTTACATCTGGTGGCTTAGATCCATGCTTGCACGGATAATATTCTGCTCTGTTGCCAAGCAATTTCCATGCTGAGTATGCCGATCCGAAGCCGTCTGTGCAATCGGCGTGGTATATTACACAATTAACGCTAGATGGTTCTAACATTGTTATCTCCTTTTACGAGGTTATAATTATCAAGATCTCATGTAATTATGGTGTAGCTGACATCTTGGTTCATAAGTTTCTTCACCTCCTACTTGCAATACACTGCTGGTGGGCACAGAAATATGGACATCACCTTTTTTAGCTGTGTACCTCGCATCCTCTTGACATACTGCACAGACAGCTTTACACTTAATTATCTGTGTACAGAAAGGCATGATTTCTTTAACTTCTTCAAATGGATTCCCAGTGTAATCTAGTTCGATCGAAGAGACATATACGTCATAGCCCTTCTTGAAGAGTTCAATGCAGGCTGACCCTCCTCCTGGAATCATAAATAATTCGTCTATAGCGACAATATCAATTGGTTGATTTCCTGCAACTATTTCTAAAATATCTTTGCCACAGTTTACGCCGCAACTTTGGATGTGCTTGTCATTATGTGTGACTATTTGGTTTGTTACGGAGTATCTATCATCAGCATAAGGTTTGAAAGAAACAGTCTTCTTTTTTTGATATTTACTTCTATCAATCCTTGCAAGTAACTTTGTTGTTTTAGAACTGAACATTGGCCCGGTATACAATACGAACTGTGCTTGTGTTGTCATTGTTAACTCCACCATTTGCTGTTTAAATCTTCTATGAATTTATTAAAATATGTAACGTCTCTTCCGTAGTCGTCATGAAGTCGTACAATGTCTCCTCCTCTACCTGATGATACTTCAATTAGGGTTGAGTCGACTAAAGCTTCTAGTCTGTAAGGACATGACGACTGGATAAAAATTGCATCGCCTGGTTTCAAGACATAATCTTGAAGATCTCCTCTAGAACTAGCTATTATTGGTTCGTCACCGAAGAAAGCTTTTACTTTACCAGTCACGCAAACAAACATCTCGTCTTTCATCGTATTAAATTTAAAGCTTGTTCTGTTTTTAGAAGTCATGCTAATCATCTTTACTGACGTCGACGATAGAGATGACCAAACTTTTTCTTCGCCCCAGAAAGTCTGAGCGCTTCCGTCACAAGTTTTAATCCATGCACTCTTGTAATTACTTCTTGTCATTTAAGCCCCACCATTTTATTGTTTCTTCTAGACCTTGCCAGAATCTTTTTTGAACCGTGTAACCTATGCCTCTCCTTATTTTGCTGACGTCTGCTTGTGTATGCTTTACGTCGCCGGCGCGCGCAGGTGCATTTCTAATTTTAACCTTGTCGCCGAATCTGTTTTTAAGATGCTCAAGTATTTGATTGTTTGAAACTCGATCACCACAAGCGACATTATAGCACTCGCCTTTAAAAGATTCAAAGTAATTTGCTGCACGAATGTTTGCATGAACAACATTATCAATATAGCACATATCTCTTGACTGCTCTCCATCACCATCTGATCTGCACTCTAAACCATTTTTTATTGCATGGCACCACGCAGAAACGGCAGTGGAATACGGGCTGTCACCATATTGGCCAGGCCCAAAGACATTGAAATATCGCAAACACACGATGTCTAGCTTGTACAGGTCCCAGCAGATTTTTGCATAGTCTTCTATTGCTGATTTTTGCCATGCATAAGGTGACTTTGGGTTCTTAACTGTTGTCTCTTTAGTTGGCAATACTTCGGCACCGCCGTAAACTGATGATGATGAAGCAAACACTACTCTGCGAACATTATTTTCTGCTGCCATAAAAAGGTTGACAGTTTTAAGAACATTAACGTTTGTTGTTATTGCCGGTTGTTCCACAGAATAACTTACGCGAGGCACAGCAGCTTGATGAAATATTACATCATACGCGCCCGATTCCACATAAGCTAACATTGCATTACTAGCAAAATCGTCCTGTATTACTAAAACCAGATCTTTATTGCGCAATGTACTTCCTTTCATTGCTTGTTCGTAGTGATAAACAAACGAAGCGTTAGGTAGGATTTTAAATTTAACACCCTCAAGCAGTTCTATGTGACCGTTGGACATGTCATCAACAACATCAACAGCCCAGCCTTCTTTCACTAATTTTTTTACTAAGTTTGACCCAATGAAACCTGCCCCT
>Ga0163109_10001408_pt1 | contig 18952 bp, 16 predicted proteins | sample CRUFie1St13metaG_FD_108704 | JGI IMG/M metagenome (GOLD analysis project Ga0163109, IMG submission 108704) | Marine microbial communities from the Costa Rica Dome - CRUD Field 142mm St13 metaG | ecosystem: Environmental > Aquatic > Marine > Oceanic > Photic zone | place: Costa Rica: the Eastern... | reverse complement strand
ATTCTAGACTAAAATATTAAACTTCGGAGAGCTGGCTGAGTGGTCGAAAGCGCTCCCCTGCTAAGGGAGTATGGGTTAATAGCCCATCGAGGGTTCGAATCCCTCGCTCTCCGCCAATTACTTGAAAGACAGTAGAATCAGGGTTTTATTAATCATATAGAAATAATATAGAGAGATTTGTAGTGTCTCCTGCTTAAAACAAACTACATCTTTTTTTCCGCATTTTTGACTTGAGAGGACAAATCCTCAGCTGCTTTCTTAACAAATAATTCGATATCTTCCCTCCATTGAGCATCCTCCTTATGTTGAAGCTGTTGTTCACATAATGCTGCCTTTGTCTCATCAGGAGCCGGGCCACCATATATATTCCTGACCTCGATAAAATTTTTGGCCGAGAGAGCTTTTTCAAGATCATGCTGAGATAACGAAATTACTTGATTATGTTTTTTTGTTATCTTTTCTAATAATTGTAGTGAAATATTCTCATTTTTAGATATTGATTCCTTCACACAATCAGAGACAATGCTATGAGCTAAATCAAAAGAAATCTTTTCTGTTCTCACCAAAACATCCGCCAGCTCTGTCACTGTGATGAAATTTGATTCTGATCTTTCTTTAAGTAACTCTAGATTAAACTCAGCAGCAGATAAAGTATGACCCATCAAAGATGTAGCTCTAATTGCATCTCTTACCCCACTGAATATCGCTGGCTGTAGATCATCCTCAACATCATTGATATCACCGAAGGGGGTATTGTGTACGGAGGTAAAGATACCGAGGGTCTGGCCCAAGGCTTTGCTGGCAATAGCTCTGACATGTTCTATCGCTACAGGATTTCTTTTTTGTGGCATGATTGATGATATTTGTACGTATCCATCCGGTAAACGTATTGCATCAAATTCCATAGTTGCCATTTGAAGAAATTCCTGCGTAAACTTACCAATATTCACTAGTAAGCCTGAAACCGTACCCATCAGTTCTGTGAAATAATCAACGGATGCTATGGAGCCATAACTATTTCTTGTAGGTTTATAAAACCCCAATAATTCAGAAACCCTGTTACGGTTGATTGGAAAACCAGTTGTAGTGATTGCACACGCTCCAAGCGGACATTCATTCATGTTTACAAAAGCATGCTGCAATCTTTTGATATCCCTATTAAGATTCTCAGTCATAGCCAATAAGAAATGAGCAATTGTTGTAGGTTGTGCCGGTTGTGTGTGAGTGTAAGCTGGCATCGGGGATTCATGATGATTTTTGATATGACTAAAGAATACCTCTCTGAGTTTCATTACACTATCTATTAACTCTAATGTCTGATTACGTAAATAGAGACGGTAGATTGTTACATCGATGTCATTTCGACTTCTAGCTGTGTGGAGGAGGCCAGCAGCGTTTTTATTTTCACAGGCATTGGTTATTTCTCTCTGAATGAAAAAGAATAAATCTTCCACACTGCCATCATATTTTGCCGCAGAAATTGCATCTGTATTAAGAGATTGAATTGCTGTTGCTAATGATTTTAGTTCTTCTTGGCTGATTATCTCCTGCTCAGCTAGCATGATTAAATGCGCACGATTGACATCAATAATATGATGTAGAAAATAACTTTTTGCATCAGTGAAACAATCACTCAAAACATTTTCTTTGTAGCCTTTCGCAGGAAAACACTCTTTCATTTCTTTTCACCTTCAAAATAGTCTTGTGCGTAAGGCAAACTCAACATGTTAGCAAATATTCTATACGCTCCTGAAATGCCGTTTGGAAGCTGTCTGAACCATGAATAAGATGTATAAACATAATGCCCCTTCCCAATCTTCGCATAAAGCATCGCTCCGTCACTCGATGGTTCACCTATATCATGAGCTTCGGTGAGAGGAATAAAATTCTTTCGATCAAAATCAGTGAAATTGTAATTATTTCTCTCTTGTATCCAATTCTTGAAATCATTATTTGTAATTTTGTTAGGAAAATTAAATATGGGATGATTAGGCTCTAAAATCGTAACTGGTGCCGTCTCGTCTACAACTCGGATATTCTTCGTCATTGTTACTTCATAAGGCGCAAGTTTTTTTTCAGCAAAATCTGGTTGCTGATATTGAACAATTATCGTGCCTCCATTTCTAGCAAAATCCAAGAGCCTCTGATTGTTATCAACAAATGCTGGACGAGTCTGAGAAGCACGTATACCAATCACAATTACATCAAAAACTGATAGATCTCCAGTCAATAGGTCCTGATCAGATAATAGAGAAATACTTAGACCTAACTTCTGGAGTGATTCTGGTATCATATCGCCACTTCCCATGACATAGCCAGTTTTGACATCCTCTACATTGACATCGACAATTTTGATATTAATTTTTGCTTTCTTGTATATCCTGTGAGTATTTATATGAGGATATTCAATTTTAATCATTGTATCTTCATATTCTTGATTATCGATGCTTGAATATGCATTTATATCGTATTCACCAGCCTCGACATTGTCTGGGACTTTAGCTGAAAACATATGCGTAACAATTTTTTTGTTTGAATTAAGAGAAAATTTAACTTCGTTGGGTATGACTTCCCAATTTTCTGGGACTGATAGTTTAGCCTTACCATCAATTTTCTCATCACTGTTATTTCTAATTGAGAGCTGAACATCTATTGATTTTGATTTTTTTGAGATTGGAATTACTAAAAGATTTGTTGATGGTTCAATTGAAATTTTAGGAACTACATCTACTCTCCTTCTTATATCTCCTCTAATTTTATTTATTTCTCGATATTTTATTTCTCTCTCTAATGAAATTATCTTGTCTTGAATCATTAATTTCACTCTGCTTTTCAAAACAGGCATATCAAATGATCTTGTCTCAGAATTTTCCGCATTTCCCCAATCATAAATTGCACTTTCTGTTTTTTCGGTTAGCCAATATGGTTGAGTCAATTTTGCATCAGAAGGAATGGATACTTGATATGTGAAACTTTTATCCGCTCTATCAATTGCCCTCAATGACATTTCATTAGATAGCCTCTCAATTTGAGTGGGTAAAATCGACCAATTTTTAGGTGAGATGATTTCAGAGGATAGAACTTCGATATGATGGTCATTTGGAGTGAAAACTCTTATAGCTATCTCGGCAAAACTTCCTGCTGTGAGTGTTTCTTTATTAATTAGAGCATCTATTTTTACTCCCGAAGCAATGATTATAGCTTGCTCGATTTCAGTGATTTTTTCATTCAGCAATCTTATTATTTCATCTGATTTACTGTTATTTATGGCATCTATGGCAATATCGCGACTATGAAACAGATCCGGAATCAGTTTATTTGGATTAAAAATATTTAAATCAATGATCAGTCTCTTATTGACCTCACTAAATTCCTCTAGGAGACGTTTTAATTTCGCTGTGGGTTTTTTTTCATAATTAACCAACTGAGAGATATCGGTATCAATTCCATCAAATATTGATTTTTCTTCAACAGGAAAAAAAGATGAAGAATGAGTTCGTCTAAGAAATGAAATTTGTTCCCCCTTTAACTCCGGTGATCCCATCTGCTGTGTCCTATGTTGACTTCTTCCTTCCATTCCAATTTCATAAGGACTTCTGCCAATTATGGGATCACTCTCACCAGTGTTGATCCTTAAAATAGATTGATTCTCTGTGACCAGATTATATCGAGCATCAACATATAATTTTTTAACTTGCCAAGCTTGAATACCCATTTCTATTTGGTCAGGGTATATTTCTGGATCTGCCGCTGCCTCAATGGCGAGTGGTGTTATAATCCCTGAATATTGATGATGACCATGACCATCAGTCATGCTCCCATCCCAGCGAGAGACAATTACGTCAGGACGAAACTCTCTTATTATTCTGACTATATCTCTGAGGACCTCCTCTCTTGGCCAAAATTTCATAACCTCGGTATTAGTTTTAGAGAACCCGAAGTCTTTTGCACGTGTGAAATATTGCTCAGCGCCATCCAAATTTCTAGCCTGTAATAATTCTTCTGTTCTTATCACACCCAGAGAATCAGATTGCTCAGATCCAATTATATTTTGACCACCTGAGCCTCTAGTTAGGGATAAATATGCTGTTCTGGCATTTTCAGCTCTCACATGATACGCAACTAATGCAGAGTCTTCATCATCAGGATGAGCTCCTATGTGAAGAACCGATGCTGACGTCTGCAAGCGCTTCAACTGTCTGACTAATGCACTTGTGCCTTTATCATAAATCATATCCACTTGCGCTAATGATGGTAATGATAAAAAAGGCATTACTATAGCTAAGGATAAAGTTAGGTAATTGTATTTAATAATTTTTTTCCTTGACGATAATACTTATGAATAATCCAATACCCACCGTGATTAAACATCCGAAAACATTAAACCACAGAAAAGCGATCTCACTGAAGCTGCTTATGATCCAAACAGAGATCATACCAATTATTAAACCATAAAATGCCCCTATTGAATTTGCTTGTGGCAAAGAAAAAGCCAGAATAAACACACCTAATAACGAGCCATAAAAGAATGAACCAAACTTATTCACCACCTCAATTAATGAGCCAAGATCAGTCGCATACAAAGCAACAATACAGGCAAAAATTCCCCAGATTATAGTGGCTATCTTTCCAAATCTGAGAAAGTCCTCATCACTACCATCAGGTTTGATCAATTGTCGATAAATATCCATTGTTGAGGTAGTAGCGAGAGAATTAAGTTCTGACGAAATACTGGACATAGCAGCTGCTAGAATTGCTGCAATAATCATTCCTATCACCCCGATAGGCATATTCTGCACAATAAATACAGGGAATACGTAGTTTATGTCATTGAAGTTACTATTGTTATTGGCCGAACCAACAAACTCATTTGCTTTCTCTCTAATTTCAATATAACTAAAATGACTTTCTTTGTATGATGATAATGAAATTTCATCCGATGGATTCTGCTGATTTAAAATAAAATTTAATGCTGCTTCACGACGTTTTGTATATGCTTCATGATGCATCATCTCTAACTCTCTGTAATATTCTGGATTGTTTTCTTGTGCATTATTCGCCGCATTTTTGTTAAAAATCATTGGAGGAGAATTGAAATGATAAAATATAAATATCAATATCCCGATGAAGAGAATTAAAAACTGCAATGGTATTTTTAGAAAAGCTGACATAAGAAGTGAAATTCTACTTTCCTTGATTGATTTTGCACAAAGGTATCTCTGAACTTGACTCTGATCACACCCAAAATATGATAAGAAGAGAAAAAGGGCAGCAAACGTTCCTGACCAGAACGTATATGGCTCATTTAGATCAAAACTAAAGTCAATAGTTTGAAGCTTTTCTGCTGCTCCAGCTACATACAGAGCGTCATTTAATGATATCTCTGATGGAAGTGTTGATAGAATTATTGATATGCAGACCACTAAACCAAGGATGATAATTGTCATTTGCTTCACATCTGCCCATGCTACTGCTTGGACGCCACCTCTCATTGTATAAAAAGTCGTTGAAAGACCAATCACAAATATAGTAATCCACTCTTCCCACCCGAGAACCAAGGATATTATGACCGCGGGAGCAGCGATTATTACCCCAACCCCCAAACCACGGGAGATCAGGAAAAAGAAACTCGTTAAAGTTCTTGTTCTAGCATCGAATCGATTCTCAAGATACTCATAAGCAGTAAAAACTTTAGCTTTGTATATTAAAGGCACAGCAGTCATACAAAGAATAACCATTGCAAGTGGTAGACCAAGATAAAATTGTATAAACCGCATGCCATCTTCATATGCCTGACCTGTCGCTCCGATAAGCGTGATCGCAGACATCTGTGTAGCCATTATTGATAGACCTATAGCCCACCACGGAAGATTTCTACCTCCTAGAAAAAAACCAATAGCACTCTCTCTTTTCTGACTTGATTTTAATCCATACCAGAGCACATAAGTTAGATATGAACAAATGATTATCCAGTCTAAAATATGCATGTTTCAGATTGAGTAAGTTACAGAAAAAAGATATAACAGAGCTGTGAATATCAAAGCAATAATTAATACTAATTTATAAATACGATGCCATTTTTTTTCTTCGTTCACGAGTAATTTAATCTTTTGACAATACTGGTAATATAAGAAACTTTCCTGTTAGCAGCCATCTGATTCCTCTTGGAGCAATTATACTGATTGCGACTATCAAGATAATTTGTTTAAGATCCTTTGAAGTTATATACACGCTATTCAAGTCCTTTTGAAAAAATATTAGCCCAAGTCCTGTATAGCAGAGTATTTGAAAAATAATACACACCTTCTCAATATACACACTCATTAACTCAGTATAGCACCCACATAAACAGTAATGATTTTTTACTCTTTTGATCTCTTAACAGCATCTCTGATGCTATTAAGATTTGGTCTTCTTTTTACTAAATCAACGTTTTTTAAATATATGAAAATGATAATACAGGATATTAGAAGAGGAACAAATCTCTCAAATGGATCTCCTGGAAGCGTGCTCAAAAAATGTAAATACTTTATCAATACATTAGAACTTCCTGAAAAATCGGAAGCACCAAAAGTATAAAACAATACCGTACTAAAAAATCCTGCAAGAATACTAAATTTTCTTGCTTTGTATGGAGGTTCATAACCCAATACTCTCGCAACTACGATTGCACCGAATGCAGCACCCAATGCACTCCATGCGAATAGCACCCTATTGAATAATCCATCAGGTATAAGCCAGGCAATAATCATAGCTACCAATACAATCAATGCCATTACAATCCTAGAGATAATTAACTCATTTAAAGGGAAATACTCTTTCAACTTTAGATCATGAGATATTGCTGATGATGAGGCCAGAAGAAGTGAATCCACTGTAGACATTATTGCGGATAAGATAGAAGCAATGACAATTCCAGCAAGTACTGGAGGAAGCACATTTTCAGCTAACAAGTAGAAGATCTCTTTTTCAGGATTGATTACGCCAAGAATACTTCTTGCCGAGAGACCGAGTACTGCCATTGCAATGTATATAGTTATCACCCAGACAATGGCGATTCTAAATCCCACACTAAGTTCTTTATCACCTCTGACTGCCATCAATCTTGTAAGAAGATGTGGTTGACCGAATGTCCCAAGACCAATTCCAATAGCACCTAGTATAAATCCAATCCATAGAAAACCTGGCTGACCACCAAACCAATCTATATAGTTTTGATTATATGATGAAATAGAATTAATAATCTCTTGGTATCCTCCAGCTTCATGATAGGTCATCCACGAGACAGAAATCGCAGCGAAGACCATTACAATGGCTTGCATTGAATCAGTAAGACTAGCTGCCCAAAAGCCGCCCATTAGGCAATATATCAATATGATCAGTGACCCAAGAAGAAGACCTGTCTCTTGGTTAAAATCAAAATTACTGGAGAGAGTATCAGCAGCTGCCTCAAATTGGGCCGCAATATAGAAAATAAAACAAAACGAAATCAAACATGCAGAAAGAATAGCTAGATTTCTTTTATTATTCTCTTTCAAATTTGCACTTATAAAATCAGTTGGCGTAATCCAATTATTAATTTTCGAATTTTTTCTTATTGATGGTCCAAGAACGAGCCACATGAATACGTAACCAGCCCAGATACCTGGGATTAACCAAAGTGCAGAGTATCCATATGAAAAAACGAATCCACTGAACCCCAGAAGAACCCATGCTGATGAGGTACTTGCCGCGTAGGACAATCCTGCTACCCAAGGTCCGAGTTGCTTTCCACCTATGAGAAAATCCTCATTATTCACTATCTTTCGTGAGGCCCAAATACCAATAGCTATCAGAATTATTTGATAACAAATTAGTGTGATGCTAACTACTTCAGATTGGTCCATTGTATACAGAAGCTATCTTTCAGATTTAAAATCCAGCATCACCAGTCGGCCAAGCAGGACTATCTCCAACATCTTGGCCGTCTCTATCTATTTTTGATATTGCATTCTCCATGATTGTTAGACCTTCTTTTAGTGTTTCTTTACTCATATTTAAGGCAGGATACATTCTAATATTTTCCTCACGATCACTTATTGCCCAGACACCCATGTGGAGCATTTCATTTCTGACAGCGCGTGCATACCACATGCTTTTATCTTCTTTTTTATCTGTGGGTGGCTGAAAACTTACTCCCAATAAGAGACCACTGAGTCGAACTTGCCTTACGATTTCGTATTTTTCTTCCCAATTTTTCATCATGCCTTCAGCCATCTTTGCCAGATCAGCTGCATGATCGATAATATTGTCACGCTCAAATATTTCCAGTGTCTTGATTCCTGCAGCACAGCCTGCTGGAGTTCCAGCGAATGTTGAGTTTGCTGTAAAATCAGGATTGTTACCGAGAATTTCATCTCGAGCAGCCACACCCGCACATGCTTCAATACCACCAGATAAATTTTTACCAATAACCAAGATATCAGGCTCAACATCGTAATGTTCAACGGCCCACATTTTTGCGGTACGACCTAATCCAGTAAGAACTTCATCGGCAATCATCAGCCAGTCATTACGATCACATATGTCGCGAATCCCCTTTAAAAATTTCTTAGTCGGTATCCAGTTACCTCCCTCTGCAAGGCCAGGTTCAACCATAATCGCTGCAATATTATCCTTCTCTGCAAGATAGTTTGGAACATGATGCTCTATATAATGAAGACAATATTCAGTATATTGCTCTTCATCCATTCCAGCTGGAATAAAGTCGCTATGTGGGTAGGGAGCGATAATTGCACCACCATTCCAACCTTCCAAATATTTTCTAGTGTTGAGTCCACCGAAGACCTTGGTACCAATATTGTTTCCATGAAATGAACTAGAAAATGTGATTACATGCCGCCTTTTTTTGAAACACATGGCCATATAAAAAGCCGATTCTGCCGCCTCTGTACCTGAGACCTCATACGTAAAACGCGATAATGCTCCATTTGGTGTTATTTGAGTAATTTTTTCAGCCAACTCATATCGTAAGGGGTGATCATAATGAAACCCATATCTTTTTTGTGCCTGATGAACCGCTTCAATAATTTCAGGGTGAGCGTTGCCTATCGGATTCGTCGCCCATCCATTTTGAAAATCAATGTATTTATTCCCATCAACATCCCAGATGTAATCACCCAAAGCTTTATCAACCATAACCTGACCAGCTGGCCTAAAACCTCTTCTTGCAGCTTGTTCTAATTTATTCTCATAAATTAATCCGTTCTGGAATAATGAAACACCTCGTTTCAATATTGCTCTAGCTTTCGGCCCTGGAATTGATTTACTCATATTGGATACCCACAGTGATCAACTACCTAACAAACTCTAGCACATCAATACATGCACTAGAAACTTAGATTTCATCTTGTGCGATATCAATTTTGTTCAATTTTCAGCAATAGCATGAGCACTCAAACATATGCGAGAATTGAGAAAAACTTTTCCTTTATATGTGATACTTTATGCATATGTTTTTAATTCTAAAAAAATCATCACAAAAATTAATTGTCTCGATAATCTTAGTCGGAATTATTCTTTTTAATTATTCTGTTGTGGCAGACGATGACATCAAAAAACCAAATATTGTATTGGTATTAATGGATAACTTTGGTTACGGAGAAATCGGTGTTTATGGTGGTGGAGTTTTACGTGGTGCGCCAACACCAAATATAGATAGCATCGCACATGAGGGATTTCAGTTAACTAATTTCAATGTTGAAGCTGAATGCACACCATCTCGTTCTGCGTTGATGACCGGTCGCTATGGAATCAGAACAAGACAAAGACCCAATGGACCTCCCAGGGGTGTTTGGTATGGAATTACCAAGTGGGAAGTTACACTTGCAGAAATGCTAACTGATCATGGATATTCCACTGGTATCTTCGGTAAGTGGCACTTGGGTGATACTGAGGGTCGTTATCCTACCGATCAGGGATTTGATGAATGGAATGGGATTCCAAGGTCATCAGACAGGGCGTTTTGGCCAGATAGCAATAGCTTTGCACCAGACAGCCATCCAGACGCTGTTTTTACCCATGTGATGTCCTCATTTAAGGGTGAAGAACCAAAAGAACATGAAGTGTTTGATCGAGCAAAGAGAGCCACCATTGACAGGGACATTACAGACAATGCAATAGATTTCATAAAACGCAAAGCTTCTGAAGATAAACCATTCTTTGCCTACCTACCATACACACAAACGCATGAACCGGTTGACCCGCATCCCGATTTCTACGGAAAAACAGGCAATGGTAGCTTTGCAGATGTATTGGCACAGACAGATGCTTATGTTGGCGAACTTTTATCAACTATTGACGAGCTGGGTTTAAAAGATGACACCATCTTCATTTTTACTTCAGACAATGGAAGAGAAGGTGTACCCCGGTCTTTTGGTTTTACTGGACCTTGGCGTGCTGGCATGTTTTCTCCATATGAGGGTTCGTTGAGAGTGCCGTTTTTGATTCGCTGGCCAGGAAAAATACCTGCTAAAAGCGTCTCTAATGAAATATTTCACCAAATTGATCTATTTCCTACCATTGCAAGTTTTGTCGGTGCGGAGCTACCGGATGACAGAATTATAGACGGCGTCGATCAATCAAATTTTCTGAAAGGAAATTCAGAAAAGTCCTCAAGAGATTCCATGGTTATTTATATTGGCAATGATTTATTTGGAGCAAAATGGCGTAATTGGAAATTGCTTCTAAAGGAATTGGACGATGATGGCTATGGGATAAAGAATATGGCTTATCCCTCGGTTTATAACTTGATTGTTGACCCAAAAGAGGAGGTACCCGAGCTCAATTATCTGAACGACACCTGGGTTGATTTTCCCCTTTATCAAGTTGTTGAAGATCATGAAGAGTCAATCGCAAATGATCCAGGATCACCTGATCCATAAATTCTGGAGTTATCAGATAATAATTAATTGCGGACAATAATTATTGTAGATCCTCACGATAATTCGATCGTCAACCAGACTTTTATAAGTTCCTCTCCAAACAGATTTAGAATCTCTCCCATAAACATATTCACACGTAACCAGATTTGCATGCGCCGAGTAGGAAGGCAATGAGAATGAAAAACCGAAGAACAGAAGAACAAGTATTGATTTTTTTGGGTTAAAATTAATCTTCATTGAGTCTATTGTGATCTTTCAATATTTTTATCAATATTGACTCATCAATGGCATCAACTCTTCTTCCAAGATGACCCACCATGTCTTCTCCAGCGATCAATGCATTAACGATTGATTCCTCAGTGGCTTCGACTGTTGCTTGAAAAATGGGATTGATGAAGTCATTTTTGACCATTGCTAGGTTTTTTCCTACTTCGCCATCTGCATTTATCTTATTGGCAGTGGAGAAGGCAACAAAAATGTCCCCTGATCCATTTCTGGCAATACTGCCTAGACGACCTAAACCAAGTGTGGCTCTTCTAGCGAGGCGTTTTAATTGATGAGGAAGAAGAGGGGCATCAGTGGCAATTACTATAATTATAGAACCATCTCCTTTGAGAGAATTGCCTTTTAATGAGACGCTTCTGTCAGGTTGATATAGTTCACCAATTGGAAGGCCACCAATTCTCAAATTTTCACGTGAGCCATAATTGGCTTGCACCAATACACCAACGGTATATTCTTTATCTTCAATCTCTACAGAGCGAGAGGCTGTGCCAATTCCACATTTAAAGGCGTGACAGGTCATTCCAGTGCCACTGCCTACATTGCCCTCATTTACAGGGCCAGCTTTTGCATTTTCCAATGCCTCGAAAACATCCGAAGATTTCACATGAAAACCATTGATGTCATTTAGATAGCCATCATAGGTTTCAGCAACGACCGGTAATGACCACCAAAAACCGGTCGCATCCGGAGATCCTTGGGCTACTCGCCATCTGATTAATGCATCATGCACTACCCCGACACTATGCGTATTGGTTAAGGCAATTGGCCCCTCTAAAAAACCAGACTCTTCAATCCAAGACGTGCCCGTCATTTCTCCATTGCCATTTAATGAAAACCATCCACCGAATACTGAATCATTCATGGTGTCCTCTCCTCTGGGAAGAATCACCGTGACGCCGGTTCTAACGGCTTTATTATTTTCAAGGTCTTCAATGATGGTTTTATGACCGACTGTGACTCCCGGAACATCGGTGATGGCATTCATTTTGCCGGTTGTTCCTGAAAATATGATGCCCAAATCACGAGCACGCTCCGTTTCTTGAGCAAAAGCCTGCGAATTGAGACCAACCAAAAAGAATAGAATTAAGTTTAATTTTTTCATTATTTACACCAGGAGGATTTTTTCTTTCCAGAATACTTTACGGCTAAGTTATTTACCAGAAGTGCATTAGCAAGATCTGTATCATCGTAATAGACATCGGCCAGTAACCTGAAATATTTATCTCTTTTTAGATTTTTTAGTGTTATTGTTTTTGCATTGAATAGTGATTTTCTTGTGAATTCTCTGGCTTTGATGGCAATAATCTTCTCTTTTTTACATTTTCCTTTGATTTCAGGTGTATCGATTCCGAGGATTCTGATCGCAATGTTTTTCCCGATGATATCTGGTAATCCTTTTATGTCTGCACGAAACGTATCACCATCATAAACGCTGATTATTTTTTCAATTGTGTATGATTCAGATTGATTCGCTACAATAACGTTAAAAGAAACAAGGCAAATGACTATGAGTAATATCTTTTTCATCTAATTTTCCAAATTTTTTAGCAATATTCTTAATTTCATGAGTTAATAACCACAATCTGTCTCTTCCCCAGCTTTTGAATAATTCGTTATCTTTCTGGTAATTAATGAGGTTATTATTGATCTTAATATTCCAGTAAAATTCAATCTTAATCCCTTTTTAGAAATGAATTACTTTATATCCAAGCGTAGTAATAATGTTATTCTATTAATATAATCAATTCTGAGGATATGTAAATGCGCCCGTAGCTCAGCTGGATAGAGTACCTGGCTACGAACCAGGCGGTCGGAGGTTCGAATCCTTCCGGGCGCGCCAATATCCATTTCTTTTATACTAGAGAGCTTGATTAATTGAACAGAAAACGACAGGTATGCTAAGAAAACCGTATGTTCTTTTTTTGGGAGATGTGGAAGATAACCTTGCCGCTAAGGTGGCTTTTGGAATAAATGATTGGCGAGGAAGTGACTGTGTCGGTCAGATTAGGCTTGATGGTTGTAAAGCCATTATAGATTTACCACAAATATCAATCATTGAAGCCAAAGAAAGGGGTGCAAAAACACTGATTGTTGGCGTGGCGAATCGGGGTGGAGGTATATCAAAAAGTTGGCATGCATCGCTGATTGAGGCGGCAAATATGGGTTTAGATATTGCCTCAGGATTACACGAACTTCTCGATACCGTTCCCGGATTAGAGGAGGCAGCAAAAAAAAATAACGCAGTATTATATGATGCGAGGATTCCAAAAGGCCCATTCCCTATTGCCTCAGCTCAGCCTCGTTCCGGACATCGATTGTTAACCGTAGGAACCGATTGTTCAGTCGGGAAGATGTATACAGCTTTAGCGATTGAGAGAGAATTAAAACTAAGAGGTGTCAATGCAGATTTTAGGGCAACCGGTCAAACTGGAATACTCATTACCGGAAGTGGAGTTCCGATTGATGCAGTCGTTGCTGACTTCATAAGTGGTGCTATTGAGCAGTTATGCCCAAGTAATGAAAAAGATCACTGGGACATCATTGAAGGTCAAGGTTCGCTATTTCATCCATCCTTTGCAGGTGTGAGTCTCGGTCTCATTCATGGCGCACAACCAACCGATTTAGTTTTGTGTCATGAACCAACTCGAACTCACATGAGAGGCCTACCGGATGTTTCTTTACCCGGAATTATGGAATGCATAGATTCAAATCTTAATGCGGCACATTTAGTGAACAGTAGAGTAAAATTTAGAGGTATCGCCATTAACTCTTCAGAAGTAGAGGAGGACCAGAGGCAATACTTATTCGAACAATTGCAAAAAGAAACAGGACTTATTGTTTTTGATCCACTAAAAACTGGTATTGAAAAATTTGTTAGTAATTTATTGAAAAAGAATCAATGATGAGAAAAGTTTCCTACTATTCAAGATCATTCCCGCTCAAGAAGGCTTTTCGAATTTCCAGAGGAGCAAAAAACTCAGCAGAGGTTGTGACGGTAGAGTTAATCGAGGGGTGCCTTATGGGAAGAGGTGAGGCTGTTCCTTATGCAAGGTATGGTGAATCGGTAGAAAGTGTTTTAGAGCAGATAAATGCAATCAAAAATGATCTACAAAATGCAATAGATAATGTTAATTTAAATACATTATTACCGGCTGGAGCGGCCAGAAATGCTGTCGATTGTGCTTTGTGGGATCTTGAATCTAAAATTAAAGGTTCTCCTGTTTGGAAACTGCTTAAGCGGGAGGAACCTAAAAACGTTAAAACGGCTATGACAATAAGTTTGGATAAACCTGAAATCATGGCTAAAGATGTTACTTCTTATGGAAATCAGAAGCTTATAAAAATTAAATTAGATTCAAAGTTCGTTCTAGAGTCTGTTTCAAGAATTCGATCCGTTGCTCCTCAAGCGAGGATAATCATTGATGCTAATGAATCTTGGACAGCTGAGCAGTTAAAAGTTTGGCAATCTGATTTACATAAAATGAAGGTTGATTTAATTGAACAGCCACTCCCTGCAGGAGAAGACAACGCCTTGAGTGAGTTTGAACATCTGATTCCAATATGTGCGGATGAATCTTTCCATACGTCTGAAGATATAAAAAGAATGAATGGGCTGTATGATTGCGTGAATATAAAACTGGATAAAACAGGAGGATTAACTGAAGGCTTAAAATGTATTGAAAAAGCTAGCGAGAACAATTTAATTGTTATGCTTGGGTGTATGATTGCCAGCTCATTGTCAATGGCACCAGCACTTCTGTTGGCTTCTGATGCTTCTTTTGTGGATTTGGATGGTCCTTTTTTTCTCAAAGAAGATGTGATTCCCTCTTTGATCAATACATCAGGAATACTTTGCTATTCTTCTGAGTTGTGGGGATGATGAGATATAAATTTTTAACACTAATTCTATCCTCATATTTTACTCTGTCCTGCAGCAATCAAAATAAACTATCAACTGAAGTCCCAGATGATTTTGTAGATATAAAAAAAGTCATCCCTGAAGTAATCGTCGACGCACGTTATTATAGCGGCGAGAATTTCGTCGGTAGGAGAATTGATGGATATCTAGCCAATAAATGTTATCTTAGAAAAGAGGCTGCTCTTGCCTTGAAGGAAGCTTATTTAGAGATTGCTTCAAAGAATATGACTTTTAAAATCTTTGACTGTTACCGACCTCAACGAGCGGTAGATGAATTTATCCTATGGACAAAAAATATTGATGATCAATCCACGAAGCAGTTTTATTACCCAAATATAGAGAAGAGTCAACTCCTCGGCCCATACATTGCCGCAAGATCAGGTCATAGCAGGGGAAACACAATTGATCTGACAATTGTTGTTAACGAAGAAGGTCAATTCTCAGATTTGGATATGGGCTCATCATATGATTTATTTGATCCAATATCCCATACTTTTAATAATCAGATTAATCTCGAACAACAATCCAATAGGGTGTTTTTGAAAAATGTTCTTGAGAAATACGGTTTTGAGTATTATGAATTAGAGTGGTGGCATTTTTCATATAAAACAAATGAAAATATTAACCATCTTGACTTCTTAGTCAGGTAAAAAATAATTTAATGATTTAAGTATTCATATGAGTTAAGTTAATTAACTACTTTCATTGAAAATTTCAAAAGCGACTATATGAATGTTATCAAATACTCATTAATCATTATCATGGCTTACGTGATATCAGGATGTGCAAGCTCTGCTAGAGAAATGTCTTCGGTGAAAAAGAGTGAGCGCATATCGTCGAATCAAACCGCCAAAATAAAATGTAACGCAGGTGAGATTATGGTTTGTAAGGCAAGAGATTCTCATCGAGTCAGTGATGGAAGATATGGAAGAAAAAACAAAAGAAATCAAAAATGCTCGTGCCAACCTGAAGCCGATCTTTCTGGAATGGCAATGGATGTCATTGGAGGTAACTCAAATTAATCAATGAGAAATATATTACTAATATCATTAAATTTATTATTCTTGACAGGCTGTGCTGGATCACTCGATCGCCCGGAATATCAAACATCGCGCCAACCATCTACGGCGTCTTCAGAGCAAAATAAGAATATAAAATGTAATGCTGGTGAAATCTTGATTTGTGAAACTAGATCACCGCATAGAGTAAGTGATGGTAGATATGGCTGGAAAAATAAAAGATCAAAAAAATGTTACTGTCAGCAAGAATCAGATTTTATTGATAATATTAAAATAGACACTCTGGGTAACGGTCAATAGCGAAATGAAAAAAATATCAATAAATTGCCTTACATTATTATTTTTGATTGGCTGTGCAGGTTCTATGGAACAACCAGAGTACCCATCTGCAAAAGCTCCATCTACTTCAACTTCTTCACAGGAACAGATGCAATGCCGTAAGGGTGAGACATTGATATGTCAAACAAGAAGAAGAATTAGCGATGGGAGATTCGGAAGAAGAGCTACCGCAGATGATAAGTATTGCACTTGTTATGCTGACTTACCCGGAATGATGGATAGTATTCCCGGAATAGGTTTCTAGTAATTTCTCAGTAAGAACCTAAAATAAGTGTTTTTTCTTACAAAATTATTTCAGCTAAATATAACAATTCAGATTGCAATCGGAATAGTTCTCGCTGTAATTCTCTCATTTATTGCCCCTGAATCATTAGGATTGGCAGCAATTTTTGGTCAACTTTTTGTGCAGAGCTTGAAAGCTGTTGCCCCCATTTTGGTTTTATTCTTAGTCATCACGGCACTCTCAAAGCAGGATAATTACGGTGATTCAAAAATTAAACCAATTATAACTCTGTATATTATTGGAACGTTTTGTGCTGCACTATTAGCAGTTGTCATGAGTAAACTTTTTCCAACTAATCTTCAATTAAATGCATCTGATTTTGTGATGCAAGCACCAAAGGGCATCGGTGAAGTTATTCAAAATCTCCTACAAAAAATTGTAGACAATCCCGTCAGTGCAATTATGAATAGTAATTTCATAGGTATATTGCTTTGGGGTGTTTTGATTGGTATCGGTATCAGAAACTCATCATCCTCCACAAAAGAAAATTTTCAAGACATTACTAGAATTCTAACTGATATAGTGAAATTGGTGATTAAGTTGGCACCAGTTGGTATATTTGGTCTAGTTTCGTCGAGTCTGGCTGAGTCTGGATTAACCGTTCTTGGAAGTTATATTAGATTATTATCCATATTGGTAGGATCCATGCTGATAATGGCTTTTTTAATTAACCCGCTAATCGTTTGGTTAAAAACCAAGAGAAATCCATATCCAGTCGTATTTGTTGCTTTGAGAGAGAGCGGCATTACAGCCTTTTTTACAAGGAGTTCAGCAGCCAATATACCTGTAAATCTCAGATTATGTGAAAAATTGGGTTTACGAAAAAACACCTTTGCTGTCTCTATCCCACTTGGAGCTACCATAAATATGGGTGGGGCTGCGATTACAATTTCTGTTTTGACTCTTGCAGCAACGAATACGCTTGGAATTCAGGTTGATTTTCTCAGTGCTTTATTACTTTGCGTTGTTTCAGCTATTTCAGCGTGTGGAGCTTCTGGTGTCGCAGGGGGAAGCTTGCTTCTGATACCACTTAGTTGCGGTTTATTTGGTATCTCGGAAGATATTGCGATGCAGGTTGTATCTGTTGGTTTTGTTATCAGTATTCTTCAAGATTCGGCAGAAACTGCTCTAAATAGTTCAACTGACGTGGTATTCACAAGCGCTGTTGATCTAGATAATCAATAAAATCAGGCAATTAGACAAAAGCAATACCAATGTTAATAGCACACTTATGGAGTGCAAATTTTTAAATTTTGACTCTTGACCTTCGTCTTTTGCTCTGTTTGTTATGGGTATCAAAAAATATGCGATTGCTGGTAAGACAGTGTTTGAACAGCCCATAAAAAAAATCTCATTCAAACCAGGATTGATATAACCTCCGACAAGAAGAAATGCAAAACCCAGAAAATTCAGAAGTATAAAAAACTTAGGGAATATTGCCCTTAAAAATATTTTTGTGTTTTCTTCATCTAGATTATGAAAAACAGTTCTGGTTACATAAACAGTATGAAATATTATTACACCAACTATTACACCTGAGATCATTGATAAGTATTGCATATAATTTCCTTTATTCTCTATTTGTTTGATTATTAAAATGATCGGATATGATGCATGCTACGCACCCTGAAAGATTTTTTGCTGTATTCAAATCCAGAAATTCATTAGGTCCGTGTGCATTTGAATTCGGACCCAGCACACCCGTGACGAGAAATTGAGCCTCAGGAAACTTTTCTCCAAGTATACCCATCAAAGGTATACTAACACCTGCTCCCATAAAAACAGCCGGCTTCCCAAAAAATTCTTCTGATGCCGCTTGAGAGGATTTTTCCAACCATTTTGAGGTAACTGGTGCATTCCAACCAGACATGGCAGATTCTGATTCAAAATTAACAATGCAGTTATGCGGCGCATTGCTTTCAAATATTTCTTTTATTTCTCTTGACGCATGCTCTGTATCAACATTGGGTGGCAATCTAAAAGAAAGTTTCAGGTTAAGGTTTGGTAGCAACACGTTCCCTGCTGTTTTGCTCTCGGGCAACCCATCGGCACCTGTCACACTTAAAGTAGGTCTCCAAGTATTATCCAACATCATTTCATATGGGGAGCGGGAGGGTGAATGAGTAAAATTCACCCAAGGAAATTTCGTATAAATAGAATCAGATAAGACATCACTCGCTAATTT
>Ga0163109_10001407_pt1 | contig 18972 bp, 13 predicted proteins | sample CRUFie1St13metaG_FD_108704 | JGI IMG/M metagenome (GOLD analysis project Ga0163109, IMG submission 108704) | Marine microbial communities from the Costa Rica Dome - CRUD Field 142mm St13 metaG | ecosystem: Environmental > Aquatic > Marine > Oceanic > Photic zone | place: Costa Rica: the Eastern... | reverse complement strand
TTTCAAATTCTGGGAAACTCGCAACCGGAAGTGCCTTAGCCGGAGTAGCCCTACCCATTGTTCATGGTCAGAGTTCAGATGTTACCAAACTCGCTCTTGTGGGGTGCGGCGGACGTGGAACTGGTGCAGCCAGTAATGCCCTTTCCGTTTCTGCCGCTAACGGTCCGACCAAGCTCGTAGCCATGGCGGATGTTTTCCAAAGTAAATTGGATCAAAGTTATAATGGATTGGTAAACAAGCATAAGGATCAGGTTGATGTGCCGACTGATCGAAAATTCATCGGCTTTGATGGCTATCAAAAAGCAATGGATGCACTCGATCCGGGAGATGTTGTCATCTTCACTTCTCCCTGTGCCTTTCGTTGGGTCCACTATGAATATGCAATCAAAAGGGGACTCAATGTATTCATGGAAAAACCGGTAACCGCTGATGGTTTTTCTTCTCGAAAAATGCTGGAATTGAATGAAGAGGCCAAGAAACTTAACCTCAAGGTTGGCGTTGGGCTCATGTGTAGGCACAGTCAGGCACGCCAGGAACTAAAATCCCGAATTGAAGACGGTGAGTTGGGTGAAATTCTCAACATGCGTGCATACCGTATGCAGGCACCGATTGCATCCTGTTTTTCCGACAAAAAGCCTGCCGGTGAAAGCGAACTCATGTACCAAATTAAAAGATTCCATAGTTTTCTTTGGTTAAGCGGTGGCTCCTACAGCGATTTCTTCATTCACAATATCGACGAGTGCTGCTGGATGAAAGGAATGTGGCCAGTGAAATGCCAGGCTCAGGGAGGCCGTCACTATCGTGGAGAAAAAATTGATCAAAATCTTGATAATTACACGGTGGAATACACTTTCCCGGATGAGACTAAACTATATTTTCATGGCCGCAACATGGCCGGTTGCCATCAGGAGTTCTCCAGTCATGCCCACGGAACGAAAGGATATGCCTTGATTTCCGGTCCTGGAGGACATCGCTCTCAGGCAAGAATTCACAAAGGACAGGGATCTGACAGCGATATCGCATGGATGTTTGGCCAAAGTAGCAGTGGTGGACGTCCAGCCCGAGAAACCAACCCATATCAGGATGAGTGGGAAAGACTGATGGATGCGATTAAAAATGATAAGCCTCATAACGAAGTGGAGCGTGGCGTGCAGGCAAGTGTAGTGACATCCATGGGTCGTATGGCTGCTCATGTCGGAACTGAAGTGACATATGATCAAATGCTTAATTCTTCGCATACATTTGCACCCGGTGTTGAAAACCTGACCCTCGATTCAGAATCTCCGCTGTTAGCCAATGCTGACGGAATTTACCCCATTCCTGAGCCCGGTAAGAAAAAACAGGAGTATTAAGCCAAAAAGTAGGATCTTTTTCCGGTTGAGAAAGAACAAAGTCGCTTTGCTCACAGACCTTTTATTTTCCTGCGAATAACTTTTTAAGCGTTTCTTGAGATATACTTCCCTTTGCAAATCAAATACTTAGAGAATGCAAACAGGTGGCCTTTAAAATACATTGTAAACTCTAGTTGACCACCTTTTAAACATTCAACTAAATCAAAGGATCCAAGGAAGTTTTGGGGTAGGCTTTCTTGGTTTTAGGTCCGTCCTCGGATACCGGGGACGGGCCATTTTTTTTCCCGATGATTAAATAATTGACTACAATTCATGCTCAAAATGAAAAATTTTCATGTTTTTCTCCTTTTGCTTATTCCTTACCTTACAAGTTATGCTGTTGAAAAACTTGTCTGGGCAGATGAATTTAATGGAGATTCGCTCGATTATTCAAAGTGGGGTGTTGAGGAAAATGCTTACGGTGGTGGGAATAATGAACAGCAGATTTATCGCTGGGATAAAAAAAACCTTCGGGTTGAAGGTGGCAACCTGATCATCCAAGCTCATAATGACAAACCGAATGTCGCTGGAACCAGCCGGCTTTATTCATCCGCTCGAATTCGGACAAAGCATCGCGGGGACTGGCAATATTGTCGAGTTGATGTAAGAGCAAAACTTCCCATAGGTAAAGGAATCTGGCCAGCCATTTGGATGCTTCCCACTGACGAGAAATACGGAGGATGGGCTTCAAGTGGGGAAATTGATATTATGGAATTGGTGGGGCATGAACCATCTACTTACCACGGCACATTACACTATGGTGGCGGATGGCCCCGAAACAAATACAAGGGAGAGAAGTTCAAACTTGCAAGAGGAACATTCGCCGATGATTTCCATGTGTTTTCGTTGGACTGGAAAAAAGGAAAGATCACTTGGACAATTGATGGTAAACTCTGGCAAACGCAGGAAAAGTGGTATTCAGAAAAAGGGAAATTCCCGGCTCCTTTTGACCAACGTTTTCATCTTTTAATCAACTTGGCTGTTGGCGGCCAATGGCCGGGTAACCCTGATGGCAGCACGAAGTTTCCCGCCACTATGTTGGTAGATTATATTAGAGTTTATCAGGAAGGTTAGGCATATTTCTTTTCCAGCTTTTGAATATGGTTTACCAGCTTCATCATAGCTAGAGGCGGAATTGATTCACCTATAACTTCCCTTACTAATTTCTTTGAATAAGTCTCGTCGGGGGACATTCTTCCATATCTGACACCCTCAAAGGAGTAAGTCTTTTTCCATGCCGAATTATCAAGGGTCGATAGCAATAATATTTCCCTCAGAGAAAGTACTCGGTTTTGCTCAGGGTGACCTTTCATATCGCTTGAGATGACGCCACTATTCATGGTTAGAGTGGAAGCAGGCTTATCCCATAACATTCTCCGATATGAGGTTTTAAACCCTCGAACCAAAGATTCCTTCCCATCCCTTAAAACTTGTGGTCGAGGAAGTGGCTTGCCGCATACACAACGGGTAGCATTTAAATCACAAGAACGCTTTTTGCAGCAGGGACAGGTTAAATTTTCAAATGCAGTTTGCCCCTCGGGTGTATGTCGCATCCAAAAATACTGATTATCATTCCATTTTGGTACGCAATGATAAATATCGTTTGGATCAGACCGTTTTGATCGTGCGTCTAATTCAGGAAGATGGCCAATTGTATCTCGAATAGTCTTCCATGCCTGATAACTAATCTTTCCATGAGAAACGGGTGCATGAAACGGACTTAAATTCTTAGAAAAAACACTACCAGTACTTTTAAATCTCTCAGCAATTGAGGAAATTCTGCATCCTATGGTAATTAATCTTTCTCGATGATGCGGGACTCCGTAATCCCTGAAATCGAGAATGTTTGCAAAAATCAAGTACCCCGATGAATACAATCGTCTTGATAAACAATCTAAAATATTCTCCGGGTGTTTACACTCATTCCGGATAATGGTGTTCTCCATTCTTTTAACATTCTCAAGAATGAACCAATCAGGCTTCAATTTTTCAAGAATTTCTATTCCCGGTAAAATTAGCTGATTCCTTTTATCTTCGCGGGGTCTTTTCCCAGCTTTTATTTCAGCAGAAATCCGCCCTGCTCCATTCGAGGACATTCCCTGACAAGGGGGTGATAATGTTAAAAGCCAGGGATTAGCACCTTTGAGTTTTTTCTGGAAGTATCGAATGTAATCATCCTTGAAATCATGTATATCTCCTTCAAACACACGACTGTCAGGGAAATTTTTACGAATTAGAGCTGCCCTTGAAGGAATAATTTCTCCGGCAGCTATAACAGGGATTCCTGCTCCCCATTCCAAACCGACATCCCCGATTCCTCCGCCAGAGAACAATGATCCTGCCACCTTTTGTTTCATTTATTACGAAGCCTCAATAGCATGTAAGTATATTAGATTTGTTGAAATTCATTTTGAAGGAAGAACTTTTTACTCTTATCCTCAAAACCTTTATTGGAAAAGTTGATCATTTTGGTTCGACGTTGTGGCATAAGCATACAAATTTCTTGGTTTTATCCTATGAAAATCCTTTCCTACATAATCATTATTATGTGTGCTTTTATAAAGGCACACGGTCACGATCCCGCAACAGATATGTCTGCGGCCGCCAAGAGGTTTCTTAAATCTCTCGATCCCAAGGCAAAAAAAGTTGCCCACTTTACTTTCAAAAGTGCAGAAAGAGAAAATTGGCACTTTTTCCCCGGCCCCTTTATCAGGCCTGATGGAAGACAAGGACTATCATTGAAAGAAATGAACCCTGCTCAAAAAATCCTGGCACATGGTCTTCTGGGATCCGCATTAAGCCACCGTGGCCTTTTGGAGACTACTGATGTTATCCTGCTTGAACAGATTCTCTACGAACGGGAAGAACGTGAGATGAGAAACCCCGAGCTTTATCATGTCTCCATTTTTGGCGAACCCGACAAAGCAGGTACATGGGGCTGGCGATTCGAAGGACATCACTTGTCACTGAACTTTACTTTTGTAAACGGAAGAATTTTTTCCATCACCCCTAGCTTTTATGGAGCAAGTCCTGCGAGAGTAAAAGAGGGTAAACATGAAGGCATGAGAGTCTTGGCTGATGAGGAAGACAAAGCACGCAAACTATTCCGCTCGCTCTCTCCTCCTCAAAAAAAGATGGCAATTCTTTCCGACAAAGCTCCACGCGACATTCTTTCCGGACAGGATAATACAGTGGATCGCAAGACATTCTTCCCTCCCAAAGGCTTACCCATCACCAAAATGAACCCCAGGCAAAAAGGATGGCTGGATGAAGTGGTTCATGCATATGCCGCCAAGCATCGTCCCGAAGTGATCGAACAGGTTTCTAACCGTAAGCCGTTGGTACATCCTAGCGAGACTTACATCGCATGGGCGGGCAGCCTCGACGAAGGTCAGGGGCACTACTATCGCATACAAACTCCGGAATTTCTATTCGAGTACGCAAATACCCAAAATGATGTTAACCATGTTCATGCGGTTTGGCGTGATTTTAGAGGAGATTTCGGTAGAGATCTACTCGCGGATCACTATCAGAAAGATCATAAACCAGAAAAGGGTTGGGTCTCCATGTTTGACGGCAAAACCCTAAAGGGATGGAAACCCAATGAAAATGATGACTCTTTCTGGGTAAAAGACAGGTGTATCGTTGCCAACGCTCCGGGTCGTTGTCATCTATTTTATCAAACAGATAAACCTTTCAAGAATTTTGAATTCAAAGCAGAGGTGATGACTCTGCCCCATTCCAATGCTGGTGTTTATTTTCACACCCGCTTTCAGGAAGAAGGTTGGCCCAAAGGGGGATTTGAGTGCCAGGTAAATAATACATATCACGACCCCAAAAAGACTGCCAGTATCTATGGTGTAGTTGATTGCCTTGAAGCCCCAGCCAAGGATGATGAGTGGTTTGATTTATACATCAAGGTTGATGGGAAGCATGTAATCACAAAAGTAAACGACAAGGTAATCGTCGACTGGACGCAACCAGAGGACTGGAAAAAAGGATCAAATTTCGATCGCATTCTTGGAGAAGGAACTTTTGCCCTTCAAGGTCATGACCCTGGCAGCACGGTTTTATTTCGTAATCTTATGGTCAAGCGTCTCCCATGATTAAGGTAAGCTCTTCTGTATTATTTTCCATATTGCTGACTTGTTCAGCAGCTGCTGATTCAAGATCGTGGCCACAATGGCGGGGCCCGGATGCATCAGGTCACACCTATGATGGGAAATTTCCCAAAGAATGGGGACGAGGCAGTAATCTAGTTTGGAAAGCTCCCCTTCCCGGGCGTGGTCATTCCTCTGCGGTACATCACAAGGGTAAGGTTTGGATTACTACCGCAATTGAAACCCCCGCATCTGAAAAGGAAAAAGAAGAGCGCCTTAAAGCAAATGAAGGCCTGGCTTCCGTAACCGTTTTATCTGAGGTAAGCCTTAGGGCATTGAGAATTGATCCCAAAAACGGAAAGATCCTCAAAAATATAGAGGTTATCCAAAAGAAACAACCCCAGTGGGTTCATCATTTGAATAGCTATGCCTCCCCTACTCCGGTGATTGAAGATGATAGGCTTTATATTCATTTTGGAGCCTACGGAAATGCATGTATCGATACGGAATCTGGAAAAATTATTTGGAAAAATTCTCAGAAGGAACTTTGGGTAATGCATGAAAATGGTCCGGGTAGTTCGCCCGTGATCTGGGAGAACCTTATGATTTTTCATCTCGACGGAAGTGACAAACAAAGCATTGTCGCTCTCTTTAAGGATACAGGGAAAATTGCATGGCAAACCAAGAGATCGGGCGAATTAAAAGAAAACCCCCAGCTTCAAAAATCCTATTCCACCCCAATCATCGCAAACTTTAACGGACAACCCATATTAATATCATGCAGTGCGGATTGGGTATATGGTTACAACCCTCGTAATGGAGAAGAACTATGGAAGATAAATTACGGCGTACTTGGTTTTTCCAATGTAGCACGCCCAGTTATTGGACATGGTATGTTTTACATTTCCACCTGCTTTATGAAGGCGGAAATTCATGCCTACCGCTATGAAGGACTGGATAAACCAATGCTCGCTTGGAAAATGATTAAAGGTGCACCCAAGATGCCCTCTCCCGTTCTCGTCGGCAAACAACTCTATGTGATGAATGACGGGGGAATCCTAACTTGTGTCCATGCAATTTCCGGGGAGGTGGAATGGCGTGAGCGTATCGGGGGCGAATTCAGTGCTTCCCCAACTTTTGCAAACGGTCTTATCTACTTTTCAGACCGAGAGGGAAAAACTACTGTGATTAAACCGGATACTAGACTAAACATCGTAGCTGAGAACGAGCTTGATGGGACCGCACATATGGCGTCAATCACACCCTACGAAAATTCTTTTCTTCTACGATCAGAAAAAGGACTTTATCGAATCGGTAAGTAAGGCGTAAGTCAGTTATTTATTTCTCAGGCCAGAAAACACATCGCCGGTTGGTTTTTCAGGAAGAGATTTTAACCAGTTATCCAGTTTCTTTCTCAAATTGGTAACTACTTTAGTTTCCTTTTCCGCAAGATTCTTTTTCTCTAGCGGATCAGCTTCCAAATCGAATAGTTCGAAATAGGAAAAATCCCTACTCAGGCAAAACTTCCATTGCTGATCAACCACCACATAACTTACCCAATGATCAGGCTTTGACTCACGAGCTGGCCAAGGTGCAGAGATTCGCCAAAAGAGTGGCTTACTTCTTCTGGATTCCCCTTTTTTCATGAGAGTCTGTACTTGGCTCATTCCGTCTGATTTGTATGAAGCAGGAAGTTTGGTACCTGCAAGCTCACAAAAGGTAGGCAGTAAATCGACGGCCGAGAATATCGATTTCTTGTCAACTTTTCCAGACGGAATCTTCCCCGGCCAGCGAGCAATAAAAGGAACTCCTATCCCCCCCTCAAGAAGGCCCCCCTTAAATGCACGTCGGCCCCCAGTAATCCCTTTTGCACCACCGATACCATAACCGGGGCCGGTAGCAGAATCATACATTAAAGTAATGGAACTGTCAGGAGCACCCCTTGCGGGGCCATTATCTGAACTGAAAATTACCAAAGTATTTTCAGTAATTTTCATACGATCCAATGCTTCCAATAACTGACCAATCCTTAAATCTGCATGATACAGAGTGGCAGCATATATATTGTCCGCTTCTTCGAGATCTGGAAATAACTTTTGCAACTTGGGATCCACATGGAAAGGAGTATGAGGCTCATGGATCCAAAGATTGATAAAGAATGGTTTACCAGCGGCATGACTTTTCTCCATAAATGGAATCGCACTCTTCACATCATCGTGCACAAACATTTGTGGGCCGGCACAATTATAGGATCCATAATCATCATATCCATATTCGCTGGGAAAAGGAGAATCGGGGATCATGTCGTTAGCTAAATGCCATTTACCATAATGTGCAGTTGCATAACCGGCTTGTTGTAGAAAACGCGGAAGAAGTGGAGCCTTCGTGTCCAACCAATCAGGCATATTTCTTCTTTGATTACTGGGAACCCATGCAAAATGGCCGTCAATACAGTAGCGTGCAGGGAAGTGACCGGTCATCACTGCCGCACGGCTTGGAGAACAGACACCGCTTGCCACGGTAAAGCGGTGGAAGTCAGTACCTTCACTGGCAAGACGATCAATATTAGGGGTTTTTAGGTAGGGGTGCCCGTGACATCCAAGGTCTCCCCATCCCCAATCATCCGCAAAGATGAAAACTATATTGGGACGTTCCTTGGTAAAGACCGAAAGGCATGGGAGAAAGGCTACGAGGAGGAATATACTTTTCATAAATAATTAATAGTCAGATCACACATTGTAATCCAGTTACCATTCAACAGAAGGTTTATAAGAACTAGCTCATAACTTAATCTAGCAGGGCGAGAATAATTATAGAGGCTCAATCGATTACAGCGATCGGAAATTCCTTGGATGGAACATGTTGGTCCATCATCATTTTCCTTATCTTTTCAACGATATCTGGATGCTTTGATGCCAGGTCTTCTGTTTCGGATAAATCAGCTGCAAGGTCGTAAAGCTCGATCTTCAAAGGATCATGGTTCTTCCCTTTGCGAAGCATTTTCTGACGGATTCCCTTCCAATTTCCCATCCACAACGCCTGCTGTCCACCATAACCTGAAAATTCCCGATACAACGGAGGTCTGGCCAGGTGACAATTTCCTAAAAGGTGATCCGCTTGGTCATGTCCATCATGCATGGCAGTAAGCGGAGCCTTGGCATCGATCAAATTATGTAGGGTAACCAACCAATCCTCAAAGCCTATCATTTTATCTGAGACACTTCCGGCTTTTATTTTACCTGGCCATTTTACCAATAAGGGAACCCTTATTCCGCCCTCGTATAAAGAGCCTTTCAAGCCACGTAATTCCCCGACACTGTCGAAAAAGTCATAATCAACCTCAAGTTTCAGGTGAGTAGTGCCATTGTCTGATGAAAAGATTACAATGGTATCATTGGTTAAATTAAGTTTCTCTATAAGATTTAACACATTTCCCACATAACGATCCATTCGTGTAATCATGGCGGCATAAGCGGCACGGGGAGTGAAATGCGGAGTATATCCATAGCCCTGAGAACGGGTAAAAGGAGGATCATTCCACTTGAGTTTCAGGTATGGTTTTAACTCATCATCCGGCACATGAAGGGCAACATGAGGAATGAGTGTCGGATAATAAAGAAAGAAAGGTGTATCCTTATTATCCTTAATAAATTGTAAGGCTTGTTCATTTATTCTATCAGAAGCGTAATCCTTTCCTTTGAATACTTCATAGCTTTTCGGGTCTTTGGGGTCAGCTCCCTTAGGCAGAGATGCATGTCCTGGGACTGGAGGATTATTTGCCAAAGGTACACGGTCTCTGTCACTCCACAAATAATCCGGATAATAGCTATGGGCATGCCTTTGGCAATTGTATCCATAAAAGCGATCGAAGCCCTGGTTCATGGGATCGCCCTCCGTGCCTGGTCCCCCAAGTCCCCATTTTCCAAAAGCACCTGTAACATAGCCTTCTTTTTTAAAGACTTTAGCCATGGTAGGTTCGTTCACAGGAATAGGACGCTGTCCTTCAGGCTTGAGCTCTCCATTGTTTCGAATGAATGCATGCCCCGGATGTTTGCCAGTCATTAAAACGCACCGTGAGGGGGCACACACCGCATTACCTGAATAGTTACGAGTAAAACGCATTCCCTCTTTTGCCAATTTATCCAAAAAAGGAGTTTTTATCTTCTTTTGACCGTAGCTCCCTAGTTCATTAAATCCTAAATCATCCGCTAAAATAAAAATTACATTTGGCTTCCTCTCTGCAGACAAAAGAAAACAAAATAGTGGCAAAAGGACTAGATGGATTAACTTCATTCATGATTAAGTAGGCGAATCTAATCTCAAAAACAACTGCGAAAGAACTTTACCCGAACAAAAGTGCCAATAGATTTAAATTGCCCATGAAAATTATTTCACTTCTATCAGTCACCCTCTTTTCTATACTTTTAGGCTTGGAAGCACTGGCAAAAGCCAAACATAAAGTTGTCTTTCTTCACGGTTCGAGAAGTCATGCCTCCGGCGATCATGAATTTCAAGCCGGGTCCCATCTACTGGCTAAACACCTCAATGTGCAGAAAAAGGTCAACATCGAGGCTGTGGTCAATGCTGGTTGGCCCGAGGATGATAGGATACTCGACGATGCAGATGCCATCGTGATATATGCCGACGGGACCAAAGTGATTGGGCATGGCTGGGAAAAAATGGATGAGTTGGTGAATAAGAAAAAAGTAGGCGTCATCTTTATGCACTACGCTGTGCATCCCAGTGTGGAGCAGGGAGAAAAATATTTTCTCCCTTGGATCGGGGGCTTTTTCAAAAATGGAGTTTCAGTCAATCCCTTTTGGCGGGCAAAAATTAAACCCATGAAGGGTCACGAAACAGCTAACGGTGTAGGTCCTATCGATGCGGTAGATGAATTTTATTTCAACATTCACTATCACCCGAAAGCACTTCCTCTTGGAACAGCCACACCAGATGAAAAGAACCTAGTAAGGATAAACAACATCTGGACTCGGGATGGCTACATGGCCAAAGGTAAAAGTCAGGCGCTACTTTGGGGGATTGTTCGTCCCGATGGCGGTCGAGGAGTTGGCTTTACAGGCGGACACCATCACAGGAACTGGGCAATTGATGGATATAGGCAATTAGTACTTAATTCGATTGTCTGGGCGGCAGGAGCACAAGTTCCAAGCTCGGGAGTACCTACCTACAAAGTTACCGAATCTGAACTAAATGAAAAACTCGATGATTACGGTGACCGGACAAATCGTATAAAATTGCCAACCCAAGAAGATGTTACCTTTTCACCAGGACCATGGATGACACCAGAAGAGCATGCCGCCTCCAGAAAACGTCCGAAACCAAAAAAAAAATAATTTTTTGAAACCAAAATCCAAAACACCAAGTAACAAAACTATGAAAAAATTCCTTTCCCTAATTACCGCTGTACTATTATTTTCTCATGTTTCCGCTAAGCACCACAAGAGCGATGAATTAAAATCCATTTTTAACGGAAAAAATCTCGATGGCTGGAGCCAAAAGAATGGAACTGCCACCTATCGGGTCGAAGATGGCACAATTGTTGGCAAAACAAAGGAAGGAAGTCCGAATTCTTTTTTATGCTCTAACAAGCTGTATGGTGACTTTGATCTGCAATTTGAGGTAAGACTTATCAATGATGAACTCAATTCAGGTGTCCAAATCCGTTCACAAACCAGAGAGCTAAACGATAAGGAAAAGGCAAGAGGTGATAAATTTGGAAGGGTCAACGGTCCTCAGGTGGAAATTGAAGCAACGAAAGAAAAAGGAGCAGAATCTGGATATGTCTATGGGGAAGCATTAGGAGGATGGATGACGCCGAAAGATAAACTCATCCCTCATAAAAATTTCAAGAACGGCAAATGGAATAAATACAGAATTTTAGCCAAAGGTCCTGTCATCAAAACATGGGTAAATGGTAAACAAGTGTCCGATCTTAAGGATGAAGAAAAATATAAATCTCATTCCAAAGGTTTTATTGGGTTGCAAGTGCACGGTATCAAGAAAGGCACTGGTCCATATGAGGTGGCATGGAAAAATATTAAAATCAAAGAACTTTAATAACCAACAAAAAGAAAATGACAAAGATCGTGACTACATCTGTGTTTTCAATTTTGCTCTCTGCAGTTATCTTGTCTGGAAACAATGTAGAAGGATTCATTTCACTATTTAACGGCAAAGATTTATCTGGCTGGGAGACCACTGGTAATTGGCTTCCACAAAAGGACGGATCGTTACTAATAAAACCTAAACCTGATCAAAAAGGCTGGCAACGATACTCAGACTATCTCATTAGCGAACAGAAGTTTAGCGATTTCATCCTCGAGCTTGAATACAAATACCCACCCAAAGGAAACAGTGGTGTTTTCTTTCGCATAGGAGATCCAAAAAATCCGGTACAAACAGGGATTGAATGTCAAATTTTAGATTCTTTAGGTAAGGCGGATGATAAGATGGGGCACCACGACCATGGTGGAATAATAAAGACGATCGGACCCAAAACAAATATGTCCAAAAAGGCAGGTGAGTGGAATCATATGGTTGTGAACTGTCAGGGGCATCACCTTCGAGTGGCACTCAATGGAATCGAAATAATTAATCACTGGATGGATTCTCCCACCGAAGATAAAAAGCTTACCGGGGATGGAGACAAACCATTAAGCGGCCATATAGGACTACAGGATCACGGAACTCCAAACAATATCTACTTTCGCAATATCCGCATACAGAAATTGTAAGCTTTGCATTAATAAAAAGTTTATCCTTACTTCTCCTTCTATAACTCCTTATAACTATTAAAAAAGAGTCGGTAAGGAATGAGAGTATATGGTGTTCAATTTAACCCGATATGGGAAGAGAAACAGGAAAATTTTAACTATATCAGACAGGCTCTTGAAAAAGAGGAAGTTGAAAAAAACAGCCTAATCATTTTGCCTGAAACCTTTGCCACCGGATTCAGCTTAAACACAGGAATCACAACTGATAGTGAGCCTAGTTTAACAAAATCATTTGTCAGCGATTTAGCAGTAAATCATAGATCTTGGGTCGCAGGCGGCATGATTGAAAAAGTAAATCGGCAAAGTTTTAATCGCTTCATATGCTACTCTCCGAAAGGGGAAAATGTGATTGAATATGACAAAATTCATTTGATCACCTCTTTGGAAGAGGACAAGGCTCATTCGGCGGGCAAAAAATGTAAGGTGTGCGATGTAGGTCCATTTACCATGTGCCCAACTATATGCTATGATCTGCGATTCCCTGAACTCTATAGGCAGGGTACCAGAATGGGTGCTAATTTATTTGTGGTTATCGCCTGTTGGCCAGAAGTACGAATACAGCATTGGATGACATTGCTACAGGCAAGAGCCATTGAAAACCAGGCATTCGTTATCGGTTTGAACCGAACTGGGAAAGAACCCAAGAATATTTACAACGGAAACTCAGTAATATTTGATCCCAAAGGTAAAGTTATAGATCACTTGGGATCCAAAGCAGGTATTCTGAAAGGACAGGTTAAGGTTGATGAAGTCGAGAACTGGAGAAAACAGTTTCCAGCACAGAAACATAAAAGAGAAGAGCTTTTCCTCCCAGATATAAATTAATGATTGTTTGAATTAATCCTGAGCCCAAAGAGATTTAGGCAGATTGATTTTTGCAAGGATTTGATCTATTTTCTGAAGCTCTTCAGATGAAAAGGATGTCTGCTCAACACTCTTCACATTATCCTTTATCTGGGAAAGACTACTCGCACCTATCAGTGCACTGGTGACCCGTTCATCCCTTAATACCCAAGAAAGTGCCATTTGAGCCAAAGTTTGCCCTCTCGATGCAGCATGATCATTCAATTCCCTGATGACCCGTATATTCTGTTCGGATACCTCGTTTTTGCGCAGTGGTGATTTTTCTAAACTGGCACGCGAACCGTCGGGAATTCCACTAAGATACTTATCTGTTAAAAGTCCTTGAAAAAGAGGGCAAAAAGCAATCAATCCCAAACCATTTTTTTCGCAAACATCCATTAATGAATTTTCTATCCAGCGGTTAAGCATCGAATAATTCGGTTGATGAATCGTAAGTGGTGAGAATCCATGATTTTTACAAATCTCAACTGATTCAGCTGTAGCATCCGGCAGATAGCTACTGATCCCTGCATACAAAGCCTTACCTTGTTTAACTGCAGTATCCAAAGCACCCAATGTTTCATCAAGCGGAGTATCCGGGTCAAAACGATGGGAGTAAAATAAGTCAAAATATTCGACACCCATTCTTTTCAATGATTGATCGAGGCTCGCCAGAATATACTTCCTTGATCCCCATTCACCGTATGGTCCCGGCCACATGTCATACCCTGCTTTACTAGTTATGAGAATCTCATCACGGGGAAGATGCTTGAGTATCTTTCCTGTATTTATTTCAGCGGATCCGTATGGAGGTCCGTAATTATTTGCCAAATCAAAATGTGTAATTCCAAGGTCGAAGGAACCGAAAATCATCTCCTGTTGATTTTCAGTCGGCTCATCACCGCCAAAATTATGCCAACAACCCAGGGTTATTGCTGGAAGTTTAAGTCCCCAGCGACCGCATTTACGATAAGGCATCCTGCCATCATACCGTTTTGGATCAGGCTGATGATCTAACATAAGAAGGCCCTCTGAAAAGCTACTTTAAAAGTATGGGAAGAATTAATCGGACTCTACAGTTTCTGACTCTTCAGGTACTTCTTCGCTTGATTCAAGTTCTTCACCTGTTGGTGAGCCAAGATACTCATGTACACTAAGATCACCGACAAAAGAAAGTCCATCTCGGCGCTCTACTACATGATATCTTTCAACATACTTTTGCACCACATGAATCTTAGCATCCAATGGCTGAACAATAAGCAACTGCAGATGAAACTCCTTAAATAAATCGAGAAGATACTGAGAGAATTCATCATCCGTCTTACTGAACATTTCATCCACCGCAACCAATCGGAATGTTTCGGTCTGCTTGCCACCAACATCTATTCCGTACTGGTAAGCTATAGCGGTGGCAAGAATGGTGGAGGCAAGGCGATTTTTTTCACCGCCTGATTTACCAGCGGCACCACTGTAACTTTGTCTAAGTCCATCTCCATCCTTGTAAAACTCGTCAGCCCTGAATTTAAACCAATTTCGCACATCGATTACCCGTTCGGTCCAATTCATATCCGCTTCCAATTCACCAAGGAATTGTTCAACCCGATGATAGCGCTCCCTTCTTCTTTCGTCATCATCGTCAGATTCAAGATCAGCCTCCAAAGCATGTCGCCTTAGTTTTTTAAATCTTCTCACACCATCATCGCCAGCATCCTCAAACTTAAGCTTGATGTAGGTCTCTTCCTTACGATCAAAAGTAACTCGAGCCAAGTGATCATTAAGTTCGTTAATTCTTTTGCGAATACGATCACGATGAGATTCGAGTGATTCACTGAACCCTGAGACTTCCTCAGGTACTTGAACACGGAGAAGCTCCTCGAATCGCTCTTTATTTTTGGCAAGGTCCTCTTCTTCAATTTGTACACGCACTTCGTCAAACATAGCGTAAGTGGAATCCTGATAACCTTCTTCTAAATCCAGAGTTAATTCATCCCGAAATGCCTGATTTCTGGCATCAGCTACAAATCGTTGCATAGCTGCCACATTCTTATCCCTCAACTTATCAAGGCTCGATTCCAATTTTGAAATTCTCGATTCGAGTTTATGTGTGGATTCTCTGGATGCTTCTTCAATCTCATCTGGTTCATCCGGTGCCTTACCGAAATCAGTTTCAATTTCTTTAAAAAGTCCATCGAGTTGCTCTTCTCTTTCTTCCAGTTCTTCATCCGTCAAGTCTTCTTCAGATGTCTCAGATTGAAAAAACTCTTCCTTGCACTGTTTGAGCAAAGATTCCAAAGCTACCAACCTTGCATCATTTCTTTCTGCACGGGCTTCCACCCCACCAATGCGCTGAAGAATCTCGTCTCTTTTATTCTGGGAGTTCTCAAGGGCTTGCTCCGCTTGAGTGTGATCTTCCTTAAGCTTTTTGAGCACATCTGAACCGCCGACAATCACACGCTCTTCCTCTTCCAATTCAGCAATTCGTGACGAAAGTCCAAGTCCATCAATATCAGAAAATTCATTTGCACAAGCCTGAAGCTGTGCACCTGATCTTAGTCTTGCTCGTAAAGATTGTCTCTCCACTTCAGCCTCGCGTATGGCACGCCCTGCCCTGTCAACTTCTTCCCTCCATTTAGTTAGAGAATCATCCAATGTTTTCTGTTTTGGACTAACATCCCAGCCAGTTACCCAATTGCTGGCATCTTCAAGAAAGAATGTATCATCCTTCTCAATGATCATGCCTTCGGTTTTGACCAACCCTTCTAGGGTTAAAGCATTAGCGATACTATCATACTTTTTTCCCCTTTGCTCGAAACAAAGATGGGGAAACTTTTCATAAAGAAATGCTCGAAGCCATTTGAGTCGACTTTTTTCAAGCTCTGTACGAAATGCGAGTTTTGCAACCACAGAATCTTCATCAAACTTTATTTCCTTAGAAACAGATTGAGGGCAGACAATTGATATTTTTTCACCTAAGTGATTGTCCTCAAGATAAGCCTCAGCTTTGTCTGAGAGTTTGGATGGGACAATAATGGTAAGCGAAATGCAGCGCATGAGTCGTTCGATTGGACCGGTCCATTTATTCTCATCGGGAACTACTTGAATCACTTCAGCTATGAATGGAAGCTCTGCAATATCACGATCCAATTCCTCGGCTAAAGATTTGCGGATTCTGGAAATATCAACCGGGACATTCGTGTTCGAATCCAAAAGATAGTCTCTCTGCTCTTCCAAACTTTCAACTCGATCATTTGCTTTGCGCAACTGATAGGAAATCTCAGGAATCTTCTCATCCAAATCAGAAATATTTCCTTCAATTCTAGGAAGGTGCGCATCGAGATCTCTTCTCAGGGATAGAAAGTCATCCTCAGTCTTGATTGAAAGCCCCTTTTCCCATGCGCTTAAATGACGCTCAAAAGTTGCTGATCTTTTAGTAACAACTTCGCGTTTATCACGTAGTCTGTCAAGTTCCGCTCCAACCTGTTCTAGTCTTCGATTTTCATCGCTGTCAGACAAGGCACGATCCAAGTGGGTTAATTTGTCTCGCAGGCGATCAACTTCAACTCTGGCCGTTTTAAGTCGAGCTCTTTCTGCTTCTTCCTGATGTTTTAACTCGTCAACCCATTCCTGCCTTCTCTCCAACTCAACTTGTGCATAAAAGGGCTCAACCGCATGACGTATCCTATCTGCATGCTCCCGTTCGCTCCTCTTTTTTGTATAATCAGAGTGAGTATCTTTGATCTCGTCAAGTTGAGTAATTTGATAGGAAGCGGTTTCAATTCTACGGTGGGTGCTTCGTAAATCATCAAATCTTTCCTGTAATGCCAGCAATTTCTCTTTTGAACCACCATCATCCAACATATGTTCACGAATAAACTGAGTTAAATCCTTAACATCTTTAATGCAGACTGCCTGATTGAAAATGGCCATGGGAGATCTGGTTCCCAGATCTGCATCCAAAAACAAAAGGGACTCAAATTTCTTATGGTAAGCAGTAAAAGAATCAAAAGTTACGAGGTTTCTCTCCTTGATAATTCGGCGAAGGTTATCAATATCTCCAAGTTCATTGAAGTCATCTTCGATTGTAAGTTTTCTCTTTTCTACAATGTAGACTTTGTCGACCTTGCCATTGGGTAAGCACCATAGGATCTGAGCAACGCTTACATCTGACTTGTATGCCTCGTTGTAAAAATTAGCCAAAAGTACGGTATAAGATTCACCAGGTTTACGAAGTGTCTCTTTTCTTCCCTGACCTGTGGTCGCATCGTGAATCTCGGAGTATGCACCCAGCACATAGTCACGTTCATTTCTTTCGCGACTTCCCGCCTGACTTGATGCAACATTATAATTTCGAACTCGGTTGGGAACAAGCAAGGTTAGTAAGGCATCAACAATCGTTGATTTACCAGAAGCGTTACGGCCGGTAATCATAGATGTCCGTCCGTCGGGGTTCATGGTGTACACCCGATTGTGAAATGTCCCCCAGTTTAGAACAGACAAACCATGCAAACGGTAACCGGCGGTTGATTTGTCCGGTGAAAATTCTAGTTCAAGTTGTGAATCAAACATCTTCGTCCTCCATTTCGTCCTCTAGGTCGGGGGTTCTTCTCTTTATCTGGTCCTTGACTTCCGCAAGTTTCTCAGGAGGCATCTTTGCCTTAATAATCCTCTCAACTCGGTAAAGACCACCGTCTTTGTCGCGTACTTTTTTTAGAATACCCCATTCCTCAAACTTGGATATCATTCCTGAAATTTGACGATGAACCTTCTTCTCATCATGCATTTCTGGATAATATGGAAGCATAACCTCACGCAAGTCCAACGCGGAGCGGTATAAATGATCACCTTCTTCCTGATCCTGCTCAAAACGCATAAGTTCTTCCCGCAAAATAACCATGAAAATTGTTTGATGGTATGTAAGGCGGGTTCGCCTTAGTACACGAGGAAGGGGAGCGGTTTCGGTATCTTCCCATTCTTCAACAGCTTCATCCGTTTCTTCAGACTGGCGAATAAAAGCATAGCCTGCTGAATCATCACGAGCAACCTCCAGACCCATTTCCAAAAAGTGATTTTTAATCTTTTCCCATTCCGCTCCAAGTCGTCCCCACAAATCGAGGTCTTCCTGATAGATAGGTCCATTTAATAGACGGACGATGACATGACGGTGTGTAATTGCTGGATTCATACGTTACTTTTTTGAAATATTAATTGTTCAACTTCCACAAATCTTGGCTGAGCCGGCCTGTTTAAATCGATTTTTACGATTTCATTATCTAAAATATCATGCCTGTTGTCCTCTCCTGCTACCACCCTGTAACAAACAACATCAACCACGCCTCTCTCCAAGGGATATTTGTCGACCATTTCTGTAAGTGAGATTTTTTCGGCGTCTTCCAGGGCCAGATCAACTCGCTCGCGAAACTTATTTATATCAAGGGGTTCGCCTACTGAATTGAGGATTTTATTAATCCATTCATTGTCGTCACTTTCAGCTTTAGCTATCGGAGCAAAGGCTTCGACTGATTTCGGTTCCCAAAAATCAGACTCCATAAGTCCGAAAAATTGAGGTCTGATATCAATTTCAAAATCCCAGTCAACCGGGGGATCTTCCCTAAGAAGATAAGCTGATTTACGAATTTGAGAGAGAGTCTTCCTTATTTGTCTTCCGCCGCCCCCGGCATGATCGCCCACCACCTGCCTGAGCTTACGACTAATCCTTCCGTAGGCACCATGAGCGGAACCCGCCTCGCCAAAGAGACGTTCGCTTAAGCTAATGAAAGTTTTATTCGGATCTAATCCACGCTTTCGCGCTATATCTGAGGTTTGTCCAGCCAGATTTCTAAATTG
>Ga0163109_10001406_pt1 | contig 18986 bp, 24 predicted proteins | sample CRUFie1St13metaG_FD_108704 | JGI IMG/M metagenome (GOLD analysis project Ga0163109, IMG submission 108704) | Marine microbial communities from the Costa Rica Dome - CRUD Field 142mm St13 metaG | ecosystem: Environmental > Aquatic > Marine > Oceanic > Photic zone | place: Costa Rica: the Eastern... | reverse complement strand
TAGAACAAGTACGAGAACGTGTAATGGACATTATACTACCAGTTGTAAAGGATAAAGTTCATTTGTTAAAAACAGTATGGCATATAAACCCTACTGGTAGATTTGTAATAGGAGGACCTGATGGAGATACTGGACTTACTGGACGAAAAATTATTGTTGATACTTATGGCGGGTATGCTCCACATGGCGGTGGTGCTTTTTCAGGTAAAGACTGCACTAAGGTCGACAGGTCAGCGGCATATATGGCTAGATATTTGGCAAAGAACATTGTAGCAAATGGAACTGCTGAAAATTGTACAGTACAGTTAAGTTATGCTATTGGTGTTACTGAACCAACTAGTGTTTATGTCTATGCTGATGGCGAAGTTAGATCTGATTTAGCATATGAATTAAATCAACTAGTTGATTTAACACCTAAAGGAATTATAGATAAATTTAATTTATTTGATTTAGATTTAACAAAAACAACTAACTACGGACATTTTGGTAAACCTAATCTTCCTTGGGAAAAAATTGATTTATTCTAATGTTTACAGTTTACAGAATAGATTTTCCAGACGGTAAAGTTTATTTTGGTTATACTGCTAAACCTTTACCAATTAGACTTGAAGAACATATAACAAGCAGTCAAGTAGGTAAGTCGCCATTATATAAAGCAATTAGATTGTGCGAATATGAATGTGTTGGTAGAGAAGTTAATAAATTTCACACAATGGAAGAAGCACTCGATTGGGAGAAAAAATTAATAAAACGCACACCAAAGGAAAAACGTCTCAATGTAAGTTGGGGCGGTGAAAATGGCGAAAATAATAAAAGGCGATGGGCACAACAAGACATCATAAAGAAACATTATAGAAAGAAAAACAAAAAACAGAAATACAAATACTAATGAAAGAATTTTATCAAGATTTAAAAAAAGCAATAAGGACAGTACCAGATTTTCCTATACCGGGAATTCAGTTTAGAGATATAACTAGCCTTATTGAGAATCCACTAGCATTTAATAAAGCATTAGTAGACTTGACTAACCTTTCGTTTAAAGCCACTAAGATAGTTGGTATTGAAAGCAGAGGTTTCGTGTTTGGGGCACCACTGGCTAGAGACATGGATGTTCCGTTTATCATGGCGCGAAAGCCGGGTAAATTACCTAATGAAACTTACAAGAAAGATTTTGATTTAGAGTATGGTAGCACTAGTTTGGAAATACAGAAAAATACAAAACTTGTTCCAGACGACCGTGTTGTAATTATAGACGATCTAATTGCTACTGGCGGAACTGCTCTTGCCTGTGCTGATTTAATACATGAAAATTTTAATGTACCTAAAGAAAATATCACAGTATTGGCAGTTATTGACTTGACAGACTTAGGCGGATTTGCTAAAATAGTTGACAGCGGATATAATGCCGGAGCACTAATTGAGTATGAAGGTGAATAATGGCTAAGAAGCCACTACTACAAATTAAAGATATCATGGCGGCTGTAGATCGTAAAGACTATGGCTTTTACGAACGTCTTACAGATGAGCAACGCAAAAGCATGAATTTGTGGATGACTCAACGATATGCTAGTAGTGTACAAGGTAAACTTGCTGGACATTATTTGGTAATGATAAATGAGTTTATGAATACTAATTGGAGTGATGTAAGCAAACACCCAGAGTTACAATGGAAGTTGATGTGTCTAGCAGGTTCTGGTAAAGTACAGTTTCATCCATTTGTAAAAGTTCCCAAAGCAAAAAGGAAAAAAGATAAAGTCGAAGAGTTAATTAGAGAATTATTCCCATTGCTTAAGAGCGACGAATTAGAACTATTTTTAAAAATGAACACCACTGAGGAGTTAAAAGAGTTAGCAATGGAGAGTGGTGTTGACGATAAAACAATAAAAGAGATATTTAAATGAGTTTTACATGTAAATATTGTGGTAGAGAGTTTACTAGTGAAAGAACTATCAACGTACACATGTGTTCTCAAAAAAGAAGATTTGTTGATAAAGATCTTACTCATGTTAGACTAGCATTTAGAACTTATCAAAAATTTTATGAAATTAATATGCAGAACGCAAAGACAAAAACTTATGAGGACTTTGCTACAAGTAAGTATTACGCAGGCTTTGTAAAATTTGGTAGAAAGATGGTAAGCGAAGAATTGCTAGAACCAGAAAATTATGCCGAATACTTAATAAGAGAAAGTGTTGCTTTAAAAGATTGGACGAAAGACTCAGTATACGATATTTACTTAAAAGCATTAATTAAAAAAGAGCCAGCACAAAGAGGCATAGAAAGAAGTATTAAATGTATGGAAAGTTGGGCAAAAGAAAAAAATAATACATGGAATAATTATTTTAAAGAGGTTACACCACAACTGGCAATACATCATATAAGGGGAGGCAAAGTTTCGCCTTGGCTTGTATTCTTAAGTGAGAGTGGGCAAGACTTATGGGCCAACTTAAATGAAGAACAGATAAACCTAATTAAAGATATTGCTGACCCAATATTTTGGAGACGTATATTTTTAAAAAATCCAGAAGAAGTAAATTTAGTACAAGACATAGTGGAGGCGTCAAATCTATGAGCGATAAAGAAAACAAGAACGCATTTGATTTAACTGATATAGACAGTATAGCAAGTGCCTGGAAACCAAGTGATGGTATAAATTGGGATATTATACAACGTATGCGATTTATGAATGCCGATGCTGAAATACCGCCCGAGGATAATTACACATCTGGCAAACGAAAATTTAAAGGCAAAGACGTATAGTGTTTGATTTGGATGTAATAGATTATTTTGGTCCAAGGGTAGCAAAAGTTACTCTTGAACCATTTGTTGTTGATTTATTACATAACATCTGTGTAGAATCTAACAAAAAATCCAATCATAAATTAGTGGGATTAATAAAAGAAGAAAACGACATATTAGAGGGACTGAAAAAAAGTAACTTAGATAAAAAATTGTGTCAATATGTAAACACATATTTAGACACAGTAGATAGTGGAAAATATGAAAAAGTTATTGAAGGGAATGATTTAAACGAGTATGTAGAACTACATGCCAGTTGGTATAATAAACAAGTACAGTACGAATATAATCCGCCTCACAGTCACAGTGAAAGTGCCGATGTTGTATGTGTAATTTTTACTAAATTAAATATTTCGCAGACGCCAGATATAACATACGAAACTAATTTAGGTAGTGATCATAAACATAATGGAAAATTATTTTTTGATTACGGTTGGCCTGAAAAAAATCACTTCAATAAAAAACTTTTTGAGGTAGATCCAAAAGAAGGCGAAATGTATATATTTCCGTCTTCATTGACACACTACACAGAACCAGTATTAGGCAAGGATGATTATAGATATAGTATAAGTTGTAATTTTATCATATCAGATTCAGTAAAATTTATGACAAGTGCTATGGAGAAAAAACAGTGAATAAAAGACAAGAGATGCTAGTAATCACAATGGAGGAGTGTGCTGAACTTAGTCAAGCATGTAGTAAACTAATACGTTTTGAAGATGAACGTACTACTGAAGATGTAAAAAACTTACAAGACGAAATAGGTGATCTTATGTGTATGATCGAAATATTAAAGGAAAATGATCTTGTAAATGATAAACAAATAGCAGAACGTATAGATGTGAAAAGAAAAAAATTAAGAAAGTGGAGTTCTTTGTTCAATGAAGATTGATTTTGATGTCGACATAGACATGGCTAATCGCGATAATTTGTTGTGTGTGCTTAGGCATATCAAAGGTAGTATCAAACGTCCAGACGGTATGGAAAAACACAACACAGGCGTTTATATACAGCCTATACCCCATGATCCGCTTACTGGTCTTAGTACAATTGATCACAAAGAAGCAGAAGACATAGGATATTTTAAATTAGATGTTCTTAACAATAGTGTGTATAAAGATATTAAGACAGAAGGCGAATTAAATGACCTTTGTTCCATGGAACCAATGTGGCAGTTGTTCACACATAAAGAAATAGTAGAACAATTATTTCACATTAATAATCATTATGAGATAATGTCAAAACATCCTCCCAAAAGTATTGATCAACTGGCCATGATACTTGCTATGATTAGACCGGGCAAAAGATATCTAGTAGGTAAGACTTGGGAGGAGATACAAGATCAGGTCTGGACTAAACCCGACGGCGATGTATACTTCTTTAAAAAGTCACACGCATACAGTTATGCGATGGCAATAATTGTACAATTAAATAAAATTGTTACTGATCTTTCTTCACTAACTGAATAGTACGTCTTTTAATTCTTTTCTTAACTATATTTTGTATACTTGTAACTGGTCCAAATTGTATCTCTACATCTTTGTTATTAAACGTTCGCAAACACCTTCTAAATACTTGCATTTCTTTGAATAGAAAAATATCTATAGGTATTTGTCTGTTGGATTCCCACCACCAAGTTTCGGCTAACGATATAAATTGTTTCTTTTCAATATCTGAGCCTAATTTATTATAGTCGTAAAATGTCGTAACGGTATTATCCTGATTTTGAACTATTCCAAAATATTCTTCACCGCCAGACGTAATCATAGTGAAGAATGGAAAATTTTCTTCGATCTCTTTCTGGTCCTGCATAAAAGTTATTTATAAAGAAAATGATAAATATTATGGAAGGAATGAGCATGTATGAGCAGTATAACACTATATTCTTACAGAATAAACGAATTAGATCTCGTAAAAAAGCGAGAACACCTGTATTTGGACAATAAAACTATGAACAGAAAAGAATTTATAGCACACAAAGGAATGGATAATAAGTTTAACATTTGTTTACGTGACCAAGATCGTAAAAAACAAAACATTTACAATACACAAATTCGTGCTGATGTAATTAAATATGCTAACAATGAAAGAGTACTTACAAGGTATGCTCAACCTGGTTTAGAACAAGGTCACGCAGAACTTATTTTAGCAGAAGCAGATTTAAATAATTTAAGTCCAGGGCAGTATAAAATATCATTTAAGTTTTTAGAGGACGACGGAACAACGACTCCGGTCTTTTCGGACTATAATGGCGGTGTATTATGTACTTTAATTTTAAAAGAAGATGCTAATCCTTCGCCTGTATCGACACAAATTGCTAATGTATGGACACAAACAAAAAATATAAACAACGGTGATACATCAAACGTTTATCTAAGCGGTAATTTTGCCGGGAATAAAACATACAACTTTAATAACTCTAATCATACTATAGGCATATACGCAACTAATTTTACAGGTAATGTTTTTGTAGAAGGCAGTTTAGGAATAGAGGCACCATCTAGTGACGATACCAATTGGGCAACTATAGATGTACTTGGTACAAGCATAGGTAGACTACCTTTAGCAAATGTTTCTGGACCTGTTTATTACAATTTTACAGGAAACTTCAATTATCTAAGATTCAAGTATTCACCTAGTTCAGCAAATTCAGGATCATTTGACAAAATTCTTTTAAGAAATTAAATACAAGTATGCATTTTCTAAACAATGGCAAACATGCTCTGGTGTTTCCACCTAGGTGCGGTACCAGATGGATAGCGGGTGTGCTTTATGATAATGGTTTAATAGATACTAAAGGCCCACATCATAATTTCGAATGGGTAGAAAAACCTAACATAGATACTTTTATGTTTGTAAGGAACCCTTTTACAAGAGAACGTAGCATACATAGATGGTTAGCAGAAGTAAATAAAATCGATATTAATACTTTTACATTTGAAGATTATATTGATAGCAAAGAATTTAATACAGAGGGTAGTTGGTACACTCGATATGGCAACTTAAATAATTACGTTACTCACATACACCTCGAAAAATTAAATGAGTTTTTAGAAAATACTTTAGAAATAGAAGCACCTAAATATAATGATTTGTATCATATGGAAGATGATAATCGTAATGATGATGATATTTTTAAGAATCAGTACATTATAGACAAAATATTAGAAAAATATAAAGAAGACCTACTACATATAAAGTTTGACTTGACTTCTTACATATAATCTCGTATAATTAAAAGAATGGATCACTCTGAAGCAATACAAAAGGTACATGAATTGGTTACCACTCATGTTCCACACAGGCATAAAAAGACTCCAGCAGGTTGGGTAACCTTTAGTTGTCCTATGTGTAATGACAAAAGAGGCAGAGCAGGTATAATTACAACTGGTCCTAAAATAGCATATAACTGTTTTAATTGTGGATTTTCTACAGGTTGGAGTCCAAGTAAAAAATTAGGTAAAAAATACAAAGATTTAGCAGTAAAGTTAGGCGCGACTAACGAAAGTGTAAAGAAATTAGTGCTAGAACTAATGAAAATTGAGGACTTTGACAACGAAGTAAACGATATTGTAATAAATTATGAAAAGTTTAAACCAGTAGAATTGCCAAATGTTATAAGTTTAAATGATATTCCCAAACTACCATACAACAAAACGCACAATGATATATTAGAATATGCGTATAGCAGAGGATTATTAAAAACACAATATGATTTTTTTGTGTGCGATGACCTCATGTTAAAAAATAGATTAATTATACCATTTTACTATAATCAGGAATTGGTAGGTTACGTTGGCAGGCACATAAATCCGCCTACAAAAGAAACACCTAAGTATATAAACAACAGTCAAAGTGGATACGTTTTTAATATTGACAAATATATTTACTCAGATAGAGATATTGTTGTTGTTACTGAAGGTGTGATTGATGCTATACTAATAGACGGTGTAAGTGTTTTAGGTAATAGCATGAATGAAAGGCAGATACAACAAATTAATTCATTAGGGAAGAGGGTAATTCTTTGTCCAGATAGAGACGCACCAGGCAAAGAATTGATAAGGCATGCCGCTGAACTAGGGTGGGAAGTAAGTTTCCCACCTTGGCATTCTGACATTAAAGATGTAGGCGATGCGGTTACCAAGTATGGCAGACTTTTGACTTTATCAAGTATAATTAAATATGCTGTCGCAAATAAAATAAAAATTGAAGTGCAGAGTAAAATGTTATGAGTGATATTAAAGATTACGGCGAAGATATACAAGAACTGTTTCTAAGATTCTTAGTTACAGACCCTGATGTGTTTGTAAGGGAAACAACATTGTACAGCCTTATATGTTTAATAGAAAATACAGAGAAGCAGTAGAATTTTTAAAAGAACACGCAAATAAGTATAACAGCATTCCTACATTAGAGCAACTAGAAGCAGTAAATGGCTTAGATCTAAAACCAGTAGAAGATGTACATGAGAGCCATATGAGTTGGTTCATGGACGAGTTTGAAACTTTTTGTAGACATAAAGCATTAGAGAAAGCAATACTGGACAGCACAGATTTATTAGAGCAAAAAGACTACGGAAGTGTTGAAGCAATGATCAAAGAAGCAAGTTCTGTAGGACTTGTAAGTGATTTTGGTTTAGACTATTATGAAAATCCAAAGGAAAGACTACAATGGATAAAAGATCAAGCAGGTGCTATTAGTACAGGCTGGAAAAACTTTGATCAGAAATTATATGGCGGTCTTAATAGAGGCGAATTGACAGTATTTGCCGGTGGTTCTGGTGCTGGTAAGAGTTTATTTTTACAGAACTTAGGTGTAAATTGGAGTCAAGCAGGACTTAATACTGTATATCTAAGTCTAGAATTAAGCGAACAATTATCAAGTATGCGTATTGATGCCATGGTCAGTGAGTATGCCACCAGAGATGTTATGAAAAATATGGATGATGTGGACTTAAAAGTGCGAATGAAAGGTAAAGGTGCTGGTAAATTCCGTATAAAACAGATGAGTAATGGTATAAATGCCAGTGATATTAGGTCATTTATTAGGGAATATGAGATACAAACTGGAGTAAAAGTAGACGCATTACTGGTTGATTACTTAGATTTAATGATGCCAATTAGCGGAAAAGTTAGTCCAAGCGACTTGTTTATCAAAGACAAGTATGTATCTGAAGAATTGCGTAACTTAGCAACTGAACTAAACATATTACTCGTTACAGCATCACAGTTAAATAGGGGTGCTGTAGAAGAAATAGAATTTGATCACAGCCATATTGCTGGTGGTATTAGTAAAATACAAACTGCTGACAATGTAATAGGTATATTCACAAGCAATGCTATGAGAGAACGTGGTAGATATCAAATACAATTTATGAAAACACGTTCTAGTAGTGGTGTAGGTAGCAAAGTAGACTTAAAATTCAATCCAGAAACACTGAGAATTGAAGATCTCGAAGAAGACGAAGAATCATATGACACACTACAAACAGCAACACTAGTTGCTGGCTTACAGAGATCATCAGCAATACGCACAGATGACGAAAATGACAACGAAAACAAACTATCTACAGTTGATGAAACTAAATTACAAGGTTTGGCCCTCAGAGACTTACTCAAGAAAAAGTGAATTTTAGATAAATATGCTTAAAGCAGGAACTAGAGTATGTCAATAAATAGAAAATCAATTTTAGAAGAGTTAAACTCGGTTGTATCTGAACGCAACAAATTAGATGTAGTAGCCACACGAGGTAATCACATTATTAAAAGTGCTATTAATCTAATAGAACTAATTGAAGAAAATTTTGACGACTCACAGGCTTTAGATTTACAACGTAGATTAGTAAATTCAATAAAAGGCAGAAAGCCAGAACGTTTTGCTAAAGGTGTTCAAATTGTTAAAGAGTCAAAAAATGAAAATAAATGAAGTTATAGTACGTGAAGCAGAAAAGGTTAAAGGCACAAGAGTTACTCACAATGGACAAGAGTATGAGTGGGCCGGAGCACTTTGGGTAAACATTTCCCAAGGAGCCAAAATTGCTAAAAAAGAGATTCAAGCAGAACTTAACGCAAAATTTGATCAACCTCAAAAGCCAAAGTCAAAACCAGGCAAATGGCCTACTGATGAACCAGAGGAAGTACAAGGTGACTTACCGATAGTGGTAATGAAGAATCAGGTCAAAAACTATTTTCCTAATAGCGGACTTGTAAGTTTAAGTAACACAGATGCCGCTAATTTAAATTATAAAAATGTGCAGGTTAATAATATACTTCTGCCTCATTGGAGACCAAAAATAAGAGATGCTTTAGGCCTTAATAAAGGTATGTATATGCTTTACAATAAAGACAGATATATTTTAATAAATCAGGAAACACCAGAAGGCAAGAAAGTGGCAACTGCTATTGTTAGAGCATTATTAAAAGAGCCGGATAAACCAGGTATGTGGAGCAGATTAAAAGACAAGTTTGCCGATCTGGCAGATCCTGATGATCCTACATCAGCCGGTTATGCCGCACTCAACCAAAAAGGCATACTAGGCAAGCCAGCAAGAGGTCCTATCAGCACAATATTAACTAAAGGTGCCGCAAAAGTGGACCAGGCTGTAGGCGGAGCAATTAATAAAATAAAAGGTAAAAAATGAGAGCAGTTGAGATCACAAAAAGTTATCTCAAAGAGTGCGTGATTCATCACAGATTAGATGAAAACAAAAATACGCATTTAGAACATCTTGAAGATTTAATTTTCAACGACGGCCTAGCAGGTGGAAAAGAAGCAATTAATTATTTGATTAGTTTTTACGACATGCTGAAAGGCAACGCAAAAACACAATTCAACTTAACAACAAAATGGGACGGCGCACCGGCAATATTTTGTGGCATCGATCCTTCAGATGGAGAATTTTTTGTTGGCACCAAAGGTGTGTTTAACAAAAGTCCCAAACTCAATAAAAGCCTAGCAGACATAAAAGTCAATCATCCTGATAAAGTAGAAAAAGGGGAAACCAAAAGTGCTGAAGGATTAAGAAAAAAATTAGCAAATGCTTACACACATCTCAAAAAGTTAAACATCAAAGGCGTACTTCAAGGCGATTTATTATTTTCACAAGAAGATTTACAAACAGCAAATATCAATGGCGAGGATCATATTGTATTTAAACCTAACACTATCATATATGCCGTCCCATCAAACAGCGGATTAGCAAAAGAAATTAAATCAGCAAAATTAGGCATCGTGTTTCACACAGAATACGTTGGCGGCCCTACATTAGCAGACATGAATGCTAGATTTGGCTATGACTCATCAGGATTAGCAAAGAGCAATGACGTTTGGTATAGAGATGCCATTATAAAAGACTACTCGGGTCAAGTAACTATGACCAAAGAAGAATCAGAACAACTAAAAGATTACATAGAAAACGCAAACAGCAGTCTGTCACAGGTGTCAAACTTAGACTTTTTGAAGAACAATGAGTTTGGACAAGACTTAAGACAACGAATCAAAGCCAGTGTAAATAAAATTATTAGAGATTTTGGGGATTTTGAAAAAGATGCTGAATCGTTTGCTACACAATTTATAGGTGACTATAAAGAAGTGATGAAAAAAGCAATAGATAAATTAAGTTCGGATGCTGGTAGAGTTAGAAAAACTCAAGTTATGCTAGACGGAATAAAATTTCTAGAAGAAAACAAAAAGCAAATTGTAAATGCTTATGTTGTATACCTTGATCTTATAAGAGCAAAAGAATTAATAATTAAAAAATTAGCAAATATAAGACAAATAGACACATTTGTACAAAACGCAGAAGGCGATTATGAAGTAACAGGCGAAGAAGGCTTTGTTGCTGTGGACCATATAGGTAACGCAATAAAATTGGTCGACAGATTGGACTTCAGTGTTAAAAACTTTGGTACTGGGAGGCCTTCTACATAATGAAAAGCCAACAATATAAATTTGTTAAAGAGTTAAGCGAAAGCAGACTTTACAGAGCAACACAAGGATTTAAAGCATATAATCAAGATGACATAACAGAGTTGCTTTTTGTTTTTGTTTTAATAAACACTCTATTTGTGTTAGACTCGAGTACAGTAAAATTTGGTAAAAGTTATGCTAAAAAATCTACAGCATACGGTAAGTTCCAATATAATAGATTAACATCTACAGACTTATATCAAATGGCATACTTTGTAAATAAAAAGTTTGACGACCTCAAGCCAGGTAGAAAGAAAAAGAAAATTAATTTTAACGAAAGACGTCTATGGACTTACTTAGATAATCTCAGCAAAGGTAAAAAGCCAGACACTACATACTTATTGAGATTACAATATCAACTTGGTATAGGTGCTACACATTTACTAGCAGTTAGAAGACTATTAAGTGATTGGAATAAACTTAAATACAGACAAAAACAATTGGCAGTTACAAGACTATTACACACTATGAGAGCAAAAGCAGTAAGAAGTGAATTGTATTCTCCGCTTAATAATTTAGCAAGAACACGAAATTATAAATTACCAGGTGCTACAAATACTGAATTAGATAAAGCAACAAATCAAAGTACATTAAAGAGATTGGCAGTGGCAGGTGCTACAGCCTATGCGGCCAGCGAATTAGGGCCAAAAATTACTAGAGGTAGAGTCGGACCTAAGGCTTCAGCAGGCTTGGCAGGCATTGCCGCCTATTGGGCAAGTAAGAAAAAGTTATAAATAGTATTATGAAGATAAATGAAGTCATACAAGAACGCAAACCAGATTGGCAACTGTCAGGTGTGGAAAAAGCACAGTATTTACAAAAATACGCAAGGGCAACTGGTGACAAAGTATCTGGTAAAGATGCTGTAGACATGTTAGGTAAGAGTGATTTTGGTCTAGACCCTGAAGAAGTTTTACAAAGACAACGTGCCGCAGGCAGAGAGGTAAGACAGGACGATTTTGAAAAGAGAACGAAACAAAGAAGAAAAGAAGTTGACGACAAAATTGAAAGAGAAAAACGAATTAGAAAAGATAAAGAGAAAGCAGATGCTGAAAGAGAAATGAAAGACGAATTAAGAAAGAGAAAAGCCGATCAACGAAAAGCAAGAACTAGAAAACGTGCCTCTGACAAATATGATAAAGACATGGGGTTCAGAAAGGACTCCGCAGGTAGAACACTAAGAGACCCTAGATATTATAAAAGTGGTAAGACCTCTAAAGGTAAAATTGTAGGTGGCGATGGTTCTATAGCACAAGGTATAAACAGATTTGTAAGTGATCCAGGTAGAACAGTAGCAGATTACTATCATGACAAAATTGACAGTTTAAAAGATTTCTTAAATACAAGAATAGAAAGATAGTCAATATTCTATAAAATCACAAATAAAAAGGGCGATCACTTCGCCTATTTTTTTTGGTTTTTTGATAAATAAAAGTAACCAAGTTATAAAACAAGTCACAAACAGAGACGTTTTATAACACAGAATAATAGGAGACCAATCATGGCACTAGTAAGATTAGAAAGTAACCCAGCATCAGCAGGCGAAGGCAGTGGATTAGGAGCACAAACTCATATCGTAACATATGACGATTTAGATTTAGCGATTGCTCAGTGTTCAGCAGGCGGAACAATAGCAGGTGTTGACGTATCTACAACTAATTTAGCAGTTCAAACAACTCAATCTGCTTCAGACGTTTTAGCATTTGCTAACGTAACAGCCGTTGTAGCATCATTTTCTTTATAATTAAAAATAATTGAAAAAATTAAAAGCACTCTTCGGAGTGCTTTTTTTTGACCGCTGTAAAATAATTCATAATATTTCCATAAAGTGATAAATATGCTTATAGAGGACACACGGAGACATTATGGCACAAACAAAAGCAGGTGGAATAGTTACATCTAGTGAAGTTTTAACAGGAGATGTAGAATTTTTTACACTATTTACTACCTTAGACATTACTGCCACAGACAGTTTTACAGATAATACACAAAAAGATTTTGAGAGTGTAGTACAAGTTATAAGTTTGAGAGCACAACCTATGCTTATGAACACACCAATTATAGTAGATGGTGTATCGGCAGGACTTGAGGACTATGGTTCGCCTACACTTACAGGAGCAGGTTGGGTTTTTAAATTTGCTTTTGAAAGACAAGGAGCACATACATTAGATACACTACAAGATGAACTTAACGGTATTGTTTTAAATGGCGGTACAATTGATACAAAAAGTTCCAAAAATATGGAATTTTCTAAACAGGATGTATTATAATGGCAGATAAAGATTTAGATAAAAAACCAGCAGAACAGTTATACGCAAATGAACCAGACTTAAAAACACAAGTCATAGCAGACATGTTGAGAATTGAACAGGTCACCACTGAAATAAAAGAGTTTAAAGTTGAAGTAAAAGATCATTTTGCTAAAGTAGAAAACTGGTTAGTTGGAATAATGGCAGGTGTTTTTGCTACAATGTCAAGTTTGATAATAGCATTAATTTTTAAATTGTTTTAATATGAGAATAGACGAAGTACATGACGTAATGGAGGCCAAAATGGTCTGGGCAAAGCGAGGCAATAAGATTGTCCGTAAAGTAAGGTGTACTAGTGGACCTAGAAAAGGCAGATTAGTTTCAAACAGCGGTCAATGTTCTAAAGCAATAAATTTGAAGAAAAGATTTACACTTAAAAAGACAAGAGCACGAATGGGGTCTAGAATGGCAAGAAAAGCCGCTAGAACTAAAAAAAGAAACCCAGTAAGTCGCAGAGTTGCTCAAATGAATCGTAGAGGACGTAGACGATGACATTAAATGAATTACTGGAGTATAATTTAGGCATACAGGGTAAAAACTCCAATGCCAAAAACAAAGTTGACGAACCCGAAAACGATACACCTGGTGAAGAATTAAAAGGCGACGAACTCGAACAAGAAATAGATCAAGAACAAATTGATAAAGATAATAAAACATTACAACAAAATATAAGACGTGCTGGAGCGATGACTGGACAAAAAGTTGCGGCTCCACAATATGTTAAGGGTGCCGAACAGTCAAAACAAGGCAAAAGACCAACTGGTGCGGCATTAGATCAAATGATGAGTATGAATACTCAATTTAACAAAGCACTAACAGATCCAAAAACAAAAAACATAGTGCTAAGAGCATTACAAACTGCTAATGATCAAGGCATGGACGAAAGCACACTTGCTAAAAAGATTTTAAAAAAATTAACAGGCAAAAAGCCTATCTCATTACGCAAAAGATCAAAATTATTACAAGAAGCAGATCCTAAACTATTTGAGATAAACTTTAATCAAAAAGCAGTAGCACAAGACGGACTTAACGCACCTATTAAGTGTGGGTTCGAAGCAGAAACGTTTTGGTTTAATGCTGATGATTCTGGTCCCAGTGACGATGTTGACAACATGAGTGTCAGTGATGTCGAATACGAATTTGGAGATTTGCCAGATAGTGCGTACACAGATTACAATGACTGGATTATGGAAAAGGCAATGGATGAATATTTGCCTGACTACATAGATAACTGGATAGAAGAAAACAGAGACGAAGACGAATTTATAGACGACTTTATGAGTTCAGACTATGCTCCTACAGAAGAAGCGGTAGAAGAATACAGAGATGAATTTAAAGAACAAGACCCAACTGAATATGAAAATCGTGAAGAAGACGGTTGGGATATCAGCAACTGGACTAGAGATTTTATTAATGAAGAATATGAAGATGAATACGAAGACTTTCTTAGAGAGATAGCAAACGAAGACGATCAATTAAGAGACAATGCTGTAGAAGAATGCGAAGGCGATTATTCAATGGACGAATGGATTAGCGACCAATTTTACAGCATGAGTAGTTTCTTAGATGACTATGGTTACGAATATAGTAGAGGTGGCGGTGGCGTCGATGAAGTTGCTGAAATATTTAACAGGTGGGTAAGAACAAGTCAGTTTCGATCTTATCCAGAATCAGGTGAGTACGGCGACACATACACTACTGATGGTTGGGCAGTGGAAACAGACAGCAGTATTGATCCAGACGAGGGTGCTGGTGCGGAACTTATATCGCCAGTTTATAATAGTCCAAAAAATATGTTGGCAGACATGAAAAGTTTGTTTGATTGGAATGATCAAGAAGCAGAGTTTGGCACAAACAGGTCAACAGGTTTACATGTTACTATGAGTTGGCAAGGCGAAGGCCGAAGAGAACCAAACAAATTAAAAATGGCACTATTAGTAGGCGACCAATATTTACTTAAAGAGTTTGATAGAGTAAGAAATAGTTACACTAAAAGTCAATACAACTTACTCATAAGAGCCGCAGAGAGTATGAGAAGAGATGAAGATCAAGGATTCAAAGATTTTGAAAAAATACTTTCTACAGCCATTTCCAAAGACAAATTTAGTAGTATAAACTTTAAAGGTGAGAATGATTCTGATTCAGGAAATCAACTTATTGAGTTTAGAATAGGTGGTGGCGAAGATTACGATAGAAAAATGGATTTAATAACCAAGTCGGTAATAAGATATGCTACAGTAATGAAAGCAGGTTACGATGACGAAGCATTTAAAAAAGATTATGTATCAGCAGTATTTAGACTGATAAGAAAAGGCACAGAAATAGATACAACTTCTCAAGCATACAAAGACTTTGATGCTGAAGCAATTAATTCACCTATAATGGATGTTGTTAAAAATATTGCCAGTAAAAAAGATTACTTTGATATTTTAGAACTTTTAAATACCAGTTTAGAAATGTTTGAAAGATATAAAGATCAATCAGATCCAGACGCCGACAAAAAATGGAAACAAAGTATAAAAGATTTCAAAAAAGGAACTGGCAGAGATCCAAGTTGGGTGGGCGAAGCAACTGAAGAGCGAGAGATCACAGGTTACATTGAACCGTCCTCTACACCACCGAGTGTAGAAGCAAAATCAACTTTATACGATGCTCAATTATATTTTGCCAGAGCATTAGTAAAATTAGCGGCCAATTTGGCAACTGGTACTGCTCGTAGCAACATCAATTCTAAAGGCATTGGATTGTTTAGAAAATACGCAAGTGATATAAAACTCAATAACGACGATATTGATAATTTAGTTAAAAATGAAATAGATTACTCTAATATTAGTGGTTCAGACAAAGAAATTATTACAGCAGTCAAAAAAGGTGTTGATGCTATATTTAAAAAAGACATTGTAGTCACACCTGATTTTTTAAGTCAACAACAAGCAGAAAGATTGATTGACGGTTTGTGGCAATTTTTCCAAACAGATTCTGCTAAAGACAATGTAATACTTGATAAATTACATAACCTTATTGATGATGCCACTATTGGATTAGACATCAACGATATAAGAAAAGGCATAACAAATTTCAAAGATGTTCGTCAAAAAAATGATTTTGTTAGAAAGGTAAAAGGTGGAGGTTATGGCATTGATTTTGCTATAGTCGACCCAGGAGCAATGACTAGTAAAGAAGCAGTTGACAAACTTGAAAAGTTTTTGAGCAATTATGCTGGATACGAACATCCTACCAGTAAAGATCATCATATCAATATTAAAAGCGACGATGCTTATCATCAAGTAGCACAATACTCTCTTGTTCAAAAATTAAGAAATAGATTAGCATATTTACAAGACCTAGAAAAAAATGATGAACCAAAAGCAATGAACATACAAGTTGATCTTATAAAACTTGGAAAAGAGTTTGTAAGCAGTTTAGAATTTCCAACAGAAGATAGTGATAAAGGTGATAGCAGAAAGTTATTAGGTATAGAGGCTGAGGATGCAGAATATATAAGAGGAAAACTAGACGCCTATTTAACAGATCCAGATGATTTTAACTTTACACCATTCTACAATGATTATGTTATTGATAAACTAGAACACTTAGGAAAATTTTATACTTACAAAAAAAGATTAGAACAGCCAGAAGAATTTTTTAAAAAACCTGCGATAAAGAAAAAATTACAAAAACGTTTCAAAGCATTTAAGACCTTCTTAGATGCTTTTGATGAAATATTTACAAAAGAAGGCTTCCAAGATTTAAAACCAGAAATAGCAGGTAAAGATCAATATGATAAACTTAATAAAGATTTTGAAAAAAATGTTCGTAGTAATGCTATAGAAACTTTAAATATTCCAAGCCACAGTTTCAGTTATATAAGCAAATCTTTTTATGATAAACTTAAAAGTACACCAGATCACGAAATGTTCGATACAATGATGAGAAACAGTCGCAGTTTTGATACTGATCTGAACAGAGACGGAAACGTTTATGTTATTCCATCAGCACATTGGTCACAAGTAGAAGATGCTATTAACGGTTTAGATTTAATCGATACATTTGAAAAAAGCAAAAATTTCTTTCACACATGGCGAAAAAAAGGCTATAAAAGGTTAATAAGCAAATTTACAAACATATACGGAGTATCTTTTGAAAAATTAACAGATCCAGAAGGTGAATATCGAAGTTTAGATGGAAGTGTAAAAAGTTTTTTACAAAAAAATAATATAGAAATAAATCCAGAGGGCGATAGTAGGACAGGTGCTCCAGGACAAAAAGATTTAATAGATAGAGAAGACTTAAAAAATCCTAATAGCGGTGAACCTATTAATAGAGGTAGTGCTGGTATGTGGGATCAAATGACAGACGATGCTGAACAGAAACGGTTTGATGCTTTTGATTTCAGTTACTATCCAGATGTAGTAAAAAAATATGTCGCTCAAATGATGAAGAATCACACAGAAACTAATGGCAGTTTTCAAATAGCATTAGATAAAGTATTACAAAAGATAGTAGACAGAGAAATTAATGTTGACCCAGGAGACTTAGGTAGGCCAATAGATAGACTTGCCAATGCGGCTGGTGTAGAGGATATGGAAAGTGACAGTTCAAACGGTATAGCAAGTAAAACAAATTGGACAAACTTATCTGATTACTTAGGAATAGAACGCGGTGTCAATGACCAAGGTCCTAATTTACTTAAAAAAGTTTATGATCAATTCGATGGCGACCACAACTGGCGTCCAGAACCTGATCCTACTGTTTGTTGCTTGCCAAGATGGGCCGCCGCAGTTAAGGCCGCAGATGATTACATCAAAAAGAACTATACTGTAAGTGGCGGAAACTATTTTAGAGACGGTGACGATGTAAGTCAAGTATATGGTGGGTCTGAACCTACAGCAAATGATCAATCAGGATTTGATGTAACCACAGACGATTATGAAGATGTGCGTGATCGTTATGGCATGTTTAATGCCATGATGAGAGACGGAATACAAAATTTTATTAAGCAACCAGACGTAAATAGGCTAGTAGCATTTCTTAAAAATCCAGCCAATGACGAATTATTTAAACAGGTCGTATTAAACAGGCTGTTAAAAGATAAACAGGCTGGAGAGGAACCTAACGACTTCCAAGGCGCATTAGCAAGAGGTAGAATGGAGTTACAAAACAATGAGAGCATTATGAAAGATGAAGATTTATTAGAAGGGTTCCCAAAAAACAGTTTTGGAATGACTGATTATGATACAGTATTAAAATTTTTAGATCAAGAAAAAGTTAAGGATTTACCTAGTATACAAAAACAGTATTTTTTAATGAAACAGTACGATGTTTCTAAACAAGAAGCAAAGAATTTTCTCAAAAATACTGAATTTTACAAACTTATGCCTAATATGAAAGAAGGTGAAGTTAGCAATTCTTTAGATAGACGTAGAGCACAAAAAGGCAAGGACAAATATCATAAAGTAGTAGATGTTCCAGTGAGCAGAAAAATTGCTCCAGGGCAAAACTTTGATAGATTTGAAGTAGTAAAAAGCGAAAGTGGAAGAGTAGGTCACATAGTAGGCAGAATAGGTAAAAGTGCTGAGGACGTAGGTTCGGCTCCAATAGATTTAGCAGATGCTTTGGTAGATGCGTATAATAGAGGCGGCTTTTCCGATTTACCTATACAAAAACTAGAAAGTATAAATAGTAAAAGCATGGATAATATATTAGAAAAATTTGAAAAATTACCTCTAGAAAAACAATTAGAGATAATGCGCAATGACAGTTTAATGGAGTCATTAGGAGATTTAGAATACGCAAGACAAAAAAGAAAACAGCAACAAAATAAACAATATAAAAAAGAAATGGGTACTATATGGGACAGTCAACAATGGCCATTAAGCGGTAGTTAGAGTGATTTAGATTTAAAAAATG
>Ga0163109_10001405_pt1 | contig 18990 bp, 18 predicted proteins | sample CRUFie1St13metaG_FD_108704 | JGI IMG/M metagenome (GOLD analysis project Ga0163109, IMG submission 108704) | Marine microbial communities from the Costa Rica Dome - CRUD Field 142mm St13 metaG | ecosystem: Environmental > Aquatic > Marine > Oceanic > Photic zone | place: Costa Rica: the Eastern... | reverse complement strand
GACGAATAATGAAGAGGTACGATAGGACAAAATTACTTGATTTTGGAAAGTTTTATGGAACTTCTAGTGTATCTGCTAATTTAAGGGCCGCAACAGTTACCAGGAGTATTATGACAAAGCCTCAAGTATTACAGGAGGGAGAGAGGTTAGATCACGTTGCTGCGAAAGAATATGGCGACTCTTCTCTTTGGTGGGTAATCGCTGGCTGTAGCGGAATTGGTTGGAGCTTGCAAGTTCCTCCCGGTACCCTTCTTTTAATACCTACAGACTTAAACCAGGTTGCTTCACTATTATAGGATTTTTTTATGTCTTCAATGAAACAAAGGTTTAGTTTAGCGGTAGATGATTTGTATGTCTATTATGGCATAAAAAAGAGGTCAGATTTACTAGGTAGTGTAATCGCCGGCGAAAAACCAGAAGACCAAGAGGCTAAAATCTTAAAGATTATAGAAGGCACCGAAAAGATTAATCCCAACATGGCCGATATATGTGATCTTTTTCAATCTCAAGAACGTGCTTTTTATGCGCACCAAATTGCTGAAAAACTCACAGAGTTTAAATCAGCTGGAGCAGATGCAGCGGACGAATTAGAAAATTCTATAAATGTCATTTGTGAACCATCCGTAACATTTGGGAAGTTGCCATGGGTACCCAAGGGTTTTAAAGACACACCCACCACTTCTTTAAATAAATTCTCTAGCCATTTAGAAGAGACTGGAGAAGTTGAAGTTAAAACTAAAGCAAAAGGGATAAAAGAACCAGAGAAAGCAGCTGTTTTGAATAAAAAACCCAAAGAACCTACTAAGTCTCAGCCGGTTCTTTCATCAATCATTGTTAACTCTTCTCTTTTAAATCCTGGCCAAAGGCAAGTTGATGGAGCTTCTATATTTCTAAATGCTGTTCCTACGATGGAGATGTCTAGATGCGTTCCCTACTTAGATGTGTTAGTCAATAGTAGCGCTAGCCCTCTTTCTAGCGACGGAAAGATTAACACTATTTCTCTACTGCAATTCTTCGGAGGAAACTTTAAAGCTGAAGGCGCTAATAAACAAATAGCAGAGTCTTACGACATTTCACTGAGGGATTTTGTTGCTCCTGTTGGAGCTACTAACGAGGTTAAAGATAAAGCTAAAAAAGGAGAATTAGGCTCCAAATCATCAGCCGGGATGGAAATATTCACTTCTCCTCAAACCCTCGTTAATGGGTACGAGCAATTTTCTCATCATGGAAACCCCTTGAGGCAATCTTCGGTAATAGATAAATTTAGGCCTTTGTTGAGTATAAGCGATTTTAAAGTAGATGTAGCGTCTTCAGTGGGTCTTATTGCTATGAAGACTGCTTCCCTGAACTTGATTTTGCATGATCGGTCGAGAATGGGAGAAGTTGCCGAGTTTATCAAGCCAGATCTTTTCAACCAAACAGAGCTTATAATAACTTACGGTTGGTCTCACCCAAACGGTTTGACAGGCGGGAATGTTTGGGGAAGGTTTTTAGACAGTTTAAAATGCACTGAGAAGTATGCTGTAGTCAATTCACAATTTAGCTTTGACGAAGTTGGTCAAGTTAATATTAGTTTAAAACTTTCTCTTAAGGGTTCAACAGATAGAAATATGACGACAATAGCAGATGGGGATACTATAAAAGGACCTCTCAGCGCCATGAAGAAACTAGAAAAAGCCATGAAGCTATTTAGGAAGCAATACCCGAAAGCGAAAGAATTTGAATCTAAAAATTCTCAAACTGTTTTCTACGATTTTAAAATTTCAGATGTCTCTACGACTAACAGTATCATGGGTTTAGACGATAAAGCTCAAAAAGGAATTGAGACGTTTATAGAAAAGAATATAAAAGGAGAAAGTTCGGATTCTGAACTAGCCGCAATCTTAGAAGACTTTTTGAAAGAGAAAGAAAAATTAAAAGAAGAGATAAACAGGATTGTCAATGCTAAAGTTAATTCTGTAAAAGCTGTTCGAGTCATTGGTCATGACGAGAAGCCGGAAGATTCTTATGTGCTAGGTTCTATTAAGCCAGAAGATTATCAAGATCCTTTCGCTCTAGAGATCAATAGAAATTTTTTGAAGATCAACACTAAAGTAAAAAAAAGGACTCGAAAAGGTAAAAAGACTAAAATTGAAGAAAAAGACAATTCTTCTGATTACACTTCTCTTGGTGCTTTGATGATGCAGTTTATAGGAAGGCCTTTAGCAGCTACAAATAAGTTTAACGAAGTTCAATTTGTTTTTTACCCTTTTAACGGAAAAGCTTCTTATGTTGCTAATACGCCGATTAGCCATTTTCCTATAAAAATAGAAGATTTCAAAAAGGCTTACCAACAAGCTTCAAAAGTTACTCCTACAATGTCTTTAGGTAAGTTTATTTCATTTCTCGGCAGTAATTTCATTTCAGTACAGCATGCAGATGCTTACGGCATGAGCAATTTATATAAGCCAGACGAAGAAGACAGCAACAAAATGGTTTTAAAAGATGAATATGCTAAAGACCAAAAATCTCTGTTGAGCTTCAAAGAAGAAAGGCTATGCGACGCTGCTGGGGAAGAAGCATTCAAACAGTTAGAAGAACACAAGAAAGACGGCTCAGATTCACCACCTCCAAACGTGAAGTTTACTCTACCAAGAGTTCAAATGGTACAAGAGTGCTTAAAGGGAGACACAACAGACGATACTATTTTAAGAATTCACATTTTCGATGCAGCTCAGTCTTCGTTTTCTACTTTGGCTGAAATTTGGAAAGATGCTCAAAGCAACACTCTTTCTGCTATTTCAAGCCGCTTTTCTCAGGCGGTAAAAGAAAACGATGCTTCAAATAAAAAGAAAGCTTTTACGACTTTTATACAATCGGCTTTAGAAGCTAAAGTGATAGAATATGTAGATGATCCTGGGAACACTACGTTTACCGGGGATGCTGATGCTGATAAGCCTCTCAAGGTTGTAGCTGGAGCTTTAGCTACTAAAAATTTTATTAAGAAATTTATTCCTAGCATTGATTATGGAAACGCAACTTCTAATATCATAGGAGCTAACGTAAGCTCAGCGATGACTCCAGGATTAGGGGACATTAATATGATAAGAAGTGGGTTAGGAACCGGTTTAACTAGTTTGGGTAGTAGAGACAGCGGATTACCCTTAGCAGTAGCCCCAGTTCAGCTTTCTATATCTTCTATGGGATTTCCATTCGCCGCTTTCGCGCAACAGTTTTTCATAGACTTCAACACTGGAACAAACGTTGACAATATTTATCGCTGTTCAAAAGTGTCTCATTCTATTTCGCCGGGAGAGTTTAAGACTGATATGTCTTTTCATCAAATAAACGCTTATGGTCAATATACTAATATGGCTAGCCAGATAAGCACCGCGCTGAAAGAAATTAAATCTAAAAAGTAAATTTGAAAAAATTAGGTCGATAGTTTAGAATTAAACGTGAAGATATTAATTGACAAAAGATGCTTTTCTTCTGGTAAGTATTTATTAATCGACAATGATTCTTACCTATGGGAAAATAGTAATAACGTTGATCATGATCTTTTCTTTTCTCTAGACTCAGAGTGTAGCTTAAATAAATACATTGAATTGCATGGAAAAGAACCAATCAACTTTATAGAAAAAAAGTACTTAAGGATGATGAATTCTTTAAATTCTAGACATCCAAGCTGGAAGTACATACTACCAAAAGAAAAATACAACAAACTAGTCAGAAAATTTCAAGAAGATTTGAAAAGCAGCAAAGATTTTTTTTGCAAAAATAGATATTCCACTCATTATTCTGAAGGAAATGAAATCTTAAAAAAGCTTCAAAGAATACAGCCCGATCTTGAAATACTCAATGATCTAGTAAGTAAAGAAACAAACCCAACGCTGAAGGGAATTTACAATTCTTTTCTGCCTGAAAAAGATGGATTTTGCAAAAAAGTTTCTTACGATAGATTGAAAACAGTTACAGGTCGCTTAATTGTAGATTCAGGTCCTCAGGTTTTACTTTTGCCAAAAAAAGCGAAAAATATATTAAAGAGTAGCTATGGAAAAGACGGAAAAATAGTTTGGGTAGATTATGTTTCCTTAGAGCCTAGGTTTACTAAACTTTTGAGTAGTGAAGAAGTGCCAACTGACATTTATAACGATATATTAGAAAGTTACTCTCTAAACCTTAGCAGGAAAGAAGTCAAACTTTGCGTTCTGGCAGTTTTGTTTGGAGCGGGAATTTCAAAGATTACTGAAATTGCTGGTAAAGAAGCTGTTTTAATTAAAAAAGCTATATCGGATTACTTTGCTTTTAAAGATATTCTTAGAAAAGCTGGAGATTATTCTTCCGGAAAAATAACTAACCACTTTGGCCGTCCGATTAAAATGAAAAAAACTGCTTCTAATGTAGCTGTTAATAATTTTGTCCAAAGTTCTTGCGTTGATGTTTCTCTTAAGGGTTTTTCAAAGCTCAAACTTCCAAAATCTTCAAAGCCTTTAGCTGTTATTCACGACGCTTTAGTTTTAGATATTTTGAAAGAAGATTTACAGAACTTGAACAGCATAATTAAAAAAGGACTGTTTATTGACACCGTTGGCCATTTTCACTTAGGAGTTGAAAATCTATGAATTTTAATGTTAAAGAAGTTGTTAGCTCTATCCTTCTGGAAGAAGAGTCTGAAGAACCTAAAAAAGAAACAAGTCCTCCGGAAGAAAGAGAATCATCTTACAGGGCTGGAATAGAAGCATCAACTGGGGCTGGTAGGTATGTTGCAGGGGTAAAAGAAGCCGGCGCTTTAGCTGAAGAAGATCCGAATCAACTTATGGATAATTTAGGGATAAAAATGACCCCGGTTTCTGGGGCTGATGATCTAGAGAAGATTACCAAGGTATTGAAGCAAGCGCTTAATGGCGCAGCAGCGATGAGAAAAGTTTATACTGGATTATCTACAGTCAGAAAAGGCGAAAAATCAGGTTTAAAAGTAAGCATATCGGAGATAAAAGCTAATTCTGGGGTAAAGTATTTGTATCACACTTTAGTTGGTGCTGAAAACGCTGGAATTTTAAATTTAGACTCGAAGATGCAAATTGAAAATGTTGGTGGAACTGTTATAATTTATCAAGGTGAAAAAAAGACTTGGGATAAGTAAGTGATTTTTAAAGATAAACTTGGAAAAGTACAAATTAGTAAGATGGATGATTCTGTTTTAGTATCATCAAGAGAAAAAAAAGATAGTGATTTTGGAGTAATTTTTTGCAACATCATCACGACTTCGATTAATCCTGATCAAGGTGAGGTTTTGAGGATTAACTTGAAACCATGCTACATTGGAAAAGAAGATGGCCAACTTTCAAGTGTTAGGAAGCCTGTTTCATTCTTCGATGTTAAAGATTCTAACCTTTCAGAAGAAGAAAAGAGTTTTGTTGATTTTGATTTAGAAGAAAAGCTAGGCTCATCAATCGACTGGAAACTAGTTAAGTCTCTTTTCGAAAAAGCTGATTTAGTTGTAGCTCACAACGCGGGCTTTGTCAGGCCTTGGATCGATAAATACATAGGAAACAACGAAGTTACTTGGGGATGTACACTAGAACACGTAAACTGGACTTCTAAAGGGTTTCCTTCTAAGAATTTGGAGTCACTGTCAGTTTTCAGTGGTTACTATTACAATTTTTCTAAATCTGTAGAGTCTCTAGATGCTGCAGTTAATTGTTTGTATGTAAATTCTAGCTTTGGAGAACTCACAGAGAAATCTTTCTCTCCTGATCTGCAAGTTTTTGCTGCTAATGCTCCTTTCGAATCTAAAGACTTATTGAAAGATAGAAAATATAGATGGAATCCAGATTTTTCTTGTTGGTGGATTCCTGTAGAAGATCAACAAAAAGCCAATTTAGAAAAAGAGTGGATAGAAGAAAATATTCCAGAAGCAGAGCCACAAATTTTCGAAGTTGAGCCAAAATTTCGTTTTATCAGATAATTAGAATTATGAATTTTCGTTTATTAAGAAATTGGATTTCCCTGATTTTAGAGCAAGGCGTCTTAGGAGAGCCCGATCTAACAAATCAGGATGAAAGAAACGACGACAAAAAGAAGTCGAAAGATAAAGAACCAATAGAGGTTTCTGCCGGTGGAGTTCCCGGAGTTTCGACGCCTCTAGGAACCGGTCCAACCTACCCTTCCAAAATCAAAAAAGATAACAAAAAGAAGAAAAGAAAGTAATTTCTCTTCTGAAAAACTTCCTAGCTACTGCTATAATCAAAATACAAGTTGATAAGTTGCCAATTTAAAAATATGGAGGTGAATTATGGCAGTAGATTTCGATGCAATTAGACGTAAGCTAAATCAGCTTAGCGGTCAAGGAAATAAAAGAAATGTTATGTGGCGTCCTCAAGAAGGAGAAGAAGTAACAGTTAGGTTGCTTTCTTTTCCCAACAACGAAGACGGTTTACCATTTACAGAGCGGTGGTTTTACTATAACATTGGAAACAACCCCGGGTTGTTAGCTCCCTATCAGTTTGGAAACCCAGACCCTATTCAAGAGCTTATTAATAAACTTCGTGATGAAGGTACTAAAGAATCTTACGAGTTAGCAAAGAAGCTTTATCCTAAGCCAAGGTATTATGCTCCTGTTGTAGTCCGTGGAGAAGAAGATAAAGGAGTGAGAGTTTGGTCTTTTGGTAAGACTGTATATCAGTCTTTGTTGAATATTATGCTAGATGAAGATTATGGAGATATCACAGATGCTATGGAAGGGCGTGATGTCAAAGTTATTTGTACTAAAGCTCCAGGCAGGATGTGGGCAACTACCGAGGTAAGACCTAGAGGAAAGACTTCAAGGTTGTCAGAAAACGCTTCTCAAGTTAAAGAGTGGACTTCTAATATTCCGGATATCAGTGAGCTTTACGTAGCTAAATCTGAAGCAGAGCTAGAAAAGATAATCAATGATTGGCTAGCGGGTGATTTAGAAGATAGTAACCAGAACGAAGGTACTACTAGGAATACTAACTTTAGTAATAACGAAAGCTCAGAAAGTAATTCTTCGACTCAGAAGAAGTTTGCTAGTTTAGACGATGCATTCGCTGATCTAGAGAGTGACTTCTAAAGGAATAAGTAAATGGCAAGAAGAAAATCTAAAAATTTGACTGACGATTTTACCAGTGATCTGATTTCATCTTTGAATAAGGAACATGGATCTAAAGTTGCTTACAATCTTCAAACAGATTCTTCTCCTACTCATGTAAAAAGGTGGATAAGCACTGGTTCTAAGCAGTTAGATTATATCATTTCTAATATGAGGGATGGCGGCTTGCCTGAGGGGAGGATCGTTGAAATTTTCGGTCCTCCCTCTATCGGAAAGTCACACATAGCAATCCAAGTCGCAAGATCCACTCAGCAGATGGGTGGTATTGTAGTCTACATTGATACTGAAAATGCAACGAGTGTAGAAAATTTATCTCTACTCGGAGTTGATATTAGCAAGAGGTTTGTTTATGTTGATACTCACTGTACTGAAGAGGTGCTTTCTATCGCGGAGTCTACTATCTTAAAAGCAAAAGCAATGGATAAAGATGTTCCTATTACTATTATATGGGATAGCGTTGCTGCATCTTCTCCGAAAGCAGAGCTAGTCGGCGACTATGATCAAAATTCAATAGGTCTTCAAGCAAGAGCTATCTCTAAAGGAATGAGAAAGATTACTGGCGTAATTGGCCAAACAAATACTTTGATGATTTGTTTAAACCAGATTAGGACAAACATCGGCGTAATGTATGGTGATCCAACTACTACCCCAGGCGGTAAAGCAATACCTTTTCATTCTTCTGTGAGAATTAAGTTAGGTGCAGGCCAAAAGATTGAAAATAAAAACAAAGAAGTTATTGGGATCAACGTATCTGCAAAAACTATTAAAAATAAAGTTGCCCCTCCTTTTAGAAGTGTAAATTTCGAAATTCATTTTGGAAAAGGGATCATGGAACACGAACAAGTTTTCGATGAACTTAGGAAAGCAGGAGCTGCAGTAGTTGGAGAAAATAAGATAGAGCTAGCTGGTACTGGAGCTTGGAAAACGCTTTTGGTTCATAATCAAAAAACAGGCGAAGTTTTAGTAGAAAAGAAGTTTTATAAAGCTGACTTCGGTGATGTCTGGAATAATCCAGAATACACTAGTTATATAGACGATTTGCTGGAAGCTACTATGGTAAGAAAAATGGCAAGCAATGATTCTGTAGATATAGATCCCGAATCTTACGAAGAGATAAGATCCATAGCTATGGAGTCGGAAAATGATTTTATGGAATTGGATACGTGAATGATATTCAAAAACCCTTTCTTATTATTGATTCACTAAATCTTTTTACTAGGCATTTTATTGCTAACCCAACTATATCGGCTAATGGAGAACACATAGGGGGTATAGTTGGGTTTTTAAAAGCAATTCAACTTCTTTCTGAAAGGTTTATTCCGGAAAACGTTTATGTTATCTGGGAAGGTGGAGGTTCATCTAGAAGAAGGTCTATAAAGTCGAGCTACAAAAATTCTAGAAGACCACAAAAGCTCAATCGTTTTTACTCTAACGAAGAGATTCCGGACACAGTAGAAAACAGAAATTGGCAGATAGCCTCTTTGATAAAACTTCTAAACTTAGCCGGAATATCACAGTTGTATGTTTCAGATTGCGAAGCTGACGATATTATAGGATTTTTGTGTTTAAATAAATTCAAATCAGAAAACAAAATTATCATATCTTCTGACAAAGATTTATATCAATTGATTGATGAAAAAACTTTACAGTGGTCTCCCGGGCAAAAGAAGATAATCAACTCCGAATGTGTTAGGGAGAAATTTGGTGTTTACCCAAAAGATTTTTGCTTAGTCAGATCTTTTGTAGGAGACGTTTCAGATAATCTTCCTGGAATTAAGGGCGCTGGCTTTAAGAGCTTAGTAAAGAGATTTCCTGAAATAAATGAGAGAGACTTTTTGATTGAAGAACTAATTAGCTTAGCTGTAGACAAATCTAAGCAAAGCAAACTTAAGATATATTCTGAAATTGCTGCTAATTCAGAAATACCTAGAACTAACTGGAGACTTATGAATTTAGATCATAGAAATTTATCGCAGTTTCAAATTAATAAAATCAGTTCAGCTTTAGAAAATAAAAGTAGTAAAAGAAATAAACTCAACTTTATTCGTGAACAAAATAAGATTGGCATTAAGAATTTCAATGTAGAAAGATTTTTTATGTCAACTAGGAATTTAGGTTAATGTCAGAAGAAACATACGACGTCAGTGTTCTTGATCACATTCCAGCTGGTCAATTCTCTAAATATAACAAGCAATTTCAAGAAAAGATTTTGCAAGGATTACTATCAGATCATGACTGGGCTGCTCAAATGGTAGAAGTTATGAGAGCAGATTTTTTTGAGCTAGTTTATCTTAAGTTTCTTTGCGAAAAGTATGTCAATTACTATTTTCGTTACAAATGTTTTCCAACTAACCAACTTTTGATCTCTATAGTTAAAGAATCTTTCCAAGAAGAGAATGATGAATTACTTAAAAATCAAGTGATTGATTTTTTGCATAGGATGAAAAAGAACCCACATCCCGGAGATGTCGCATACGTTAAAGAAAAGATTTTAGATTTCTGTAAAAGACAAGCTTTCAAAGAAGCTTTAGAAAAGTCTGTTGAATTAATCGCAGATGACAAATTTGACCACGTTTTAACTCTTATGAAAAACGCGGTTTCTATTGGATTACCTAATTCGGCTGGTCACGACTTTTTCGAAGATATTGAAGCGCGTTTTGTGAAGATAAATCGCCAAGTTTGCCCAACCGGTTTACCAAAATTAGATGCAGCTGACATCTTAAACGGTGGATTAGGTCGCGGTGAGATTGGAATAGTTACTGCTAACACCGGCGTTGGTAAGTCGCATTGGCTTGTCGCAATGGGAGCTAATGCTATGCGTCATGGAAAAAATGTTTTGCATTATACTTTTGAATTAACAGAACAAGCTGTCGGGCTTCGATATGATTCGAATTTGTGTGGTATAAACTCGTCAGAAGTAATTAACCAAAAACAAAGAGTGATCGATTTTTATGAAAAGAATGAGGATCTTGGTCGGCTAATCATTAAAGAATATCCGACAAATTCAGCTTCGGTAATTACAATCCGCAACCATATTGATAAATTAATGTTAAGAGGCTTTAAGCCTAACGTAATCGTAATCGATTATGCGGATATCATGAGATCAACAAGGGCTTATGATTCCTTAAGGCACGAACTAAAATTAATCTACGAGGAGCTTAGAAATCTTGCTATGGAAATGAATATTCCAATATGGACAGCTTCTCAGGCTAATAGAGACTCTTCTAACTCTGACATCGTAGGGTTGGAAAATATGTCTGAAGCTTACGGAAAAGCAATGGTTGCTGATTTCGTTGTTACTCTTTCAAGGAAACCGACAGAGAAAGCTACAGGTGCAGGTCGTTTGTTTGTAGCTAAGAATCGAGCTGGTAAAGATGGAATTGTGTTTCCTATTCATATTGACACTAGCATGTCTAAGATAGAGATTTTAAATGAGGAAATTCAAACTTTAGCCGAAGCAAATCAAAGCGATGAAAAAGAGATGAAAAAGTCTCTTAAGAAAAAGTGGGAAGAATTAAAGGGATAGGAGAAATAAGTTGTACACATTCGATCAGGTTATAAAAGCAAGCACGAAGTATTTTGGTGGTGATGAGCTAGCAGCAAATGTCTTCGCGACTAAATACGCTCTTACGACGAGCAGTGGAGCCTTTCTAGAAAAAACTCCTGATGACATGCATAAAAGAATTGCTAAAGAATTTGCTAGAATTGAAAGCAAGTATCCTAATCCCATGCAAGAAAATGAAATTTATTCAATGCTTAAGAATTTCAGTTTCATTGTTCCCCAAGGTTCTCCTATGTCGGGGATTGGAAACAGCAATCAAATTCAATCTTTGTCTAATTGCTTTGTCGTTGAATCCCCTCATGATTCTTATGGAGGAATATTAAAAACTGATCAAGAGCAAGTTCAGATTATGAAGCGGCGTGGAGGCGTTGGTTTTGATATTTCGTCTATCAGACCTCAGGGTTTAGCAACTTCTAATGCTGCAAAGACGACTGATGGCATCGGCGTTTTTATGGAGAGGTTTTCTAATAGTTGTCGAGAAGTAGCCCAAGGAGGACGTCGCGGCGCTCTGATGCTGACAATAAGCGTTCACCACCCGGATATTGAAACTTTTGTGAATATCAAAAGAGATTTGACGAAAGTTACTGGAGCTAATATTTCTATTAGGCTGTCTGATGAATTTATGACAGCAGTTGAAAACAACGAAGATTTTGAGCTAAGGTATCCAGTTGAAGGCAGCGAAGAAAAATTAGTATCAACGACAACAGATGCTTCATCCTTATGGGAAAAAATTATAGAGTCAGCGCATGCTTCTGCTGAGCCTGGGTTGTTGTTTTGGGACAATGTCTTAAAATATACTCCAGCCCAAGCTTACAGCGAAGATGGCTTTCATACAGTGAGTACAAATCCATGTAGTGAAATTACTCTTTCAGCCTATGATAGTTGTCGGTTGCTTTTGTTGAATTTAACTTCATTTGTAAAAAGCCCCTTTGGAGAAAAAAGTTTTTTTGACTTCGAACTATTCGATCAATATTCTCAAAAAGCACAGAGGTTGATGGATGATTTGATCGATTTAGAGATTGAGTGCGTAGAGAAAATTATCTCCAAGATTGAGAACGATCCAGAACCAGATTCAGTTAAGTCTACTGAATTAGATTTGTGGAGAAAGATAAAGACTGCTGCTCTTAATGGTAGAAGAACCGGGTTAGGAGTTACTGGGTTAGGAGATACGCTAGCGATGCTAGGGCTAACTTACGGAAGTCCGGAAAGCATCACAGAGACAGAAAAGATTTACAAGCAGCTTTGTCTTTCCTCTTATAAATCTTCATGCTTGCTGGCTAAGGAAAGAGGTTCTTTCCCAGTTTACGATTTTGAAAAAGAGTCTAGACACTCTTTTATACAAAGGATTTTTGAAGCTTCTCCAGAGTTGAGAGACTTACACGAGAAGCACGGAAGAAGAAATATTGCGTTGACAACAACAGCTCCGTGTGGAAGTGTCTCTATGCTAACTCAGACGACTTCTGGAATCGAGCCGGCTTTCATGCTGAAATACACCAGAAGAAAGAAAGTTAATCCAAACGATCCAGACGCCGAAGTAGATTTTGTTGATGACTTAGGCGATAAATGGCAAGAGTTTGATGTTTATCATCATGGATTTAAACAATGGATGGATGTTACCGGTTTAACTGAAATAGAGGCTAGCCCTTACAACTTAGCAACAGCTAATGAAATTAACTGGGAATCAGCTGTTGATGTACAAGCCGCAGCGCAAAATTGGGTTTGTCACGCTATTAGCAAAACGATTAATTTGCCAAACGATGTAACCGTTGATGATGTTAAAAAAGTCTACTGGAGAGGATGGAAGCAAGGTCTCAAGGGGTTGACTGTATACAGGGATGGATGTCGTTCTGGAGTCTTAGTAAGTTCAGAGACCTCTAAAGAATCAGAAGAGACAATAAAAATAGTGAACGCTCCTAAAAGGCCAGAGACTCTAGAGTGTGACATTCATAGAGCTCAAGTGAAAGGTGAAGTTTGGACTGTTTTGATTGGTCTACTTGATGGTAAACCTTATGAAGTTTTAGGAGGAAAATCTGAATATATCGAAATACCTTCTTCTTACGATACTGGAAGGATTACCAAAAGAGTCAGAAAAACCATGCCTTCGAAATACGATTTGCACTTTGGAGACAATGGCAGCGAGATTGTTGTCAAAGATATCGTAAAAGTCTTTGATAATCCGGATTACGCTGGTTTTACTAGAGTTCTATCGTTAGCTTTACGTCACGGAGCTCCAATAAATTACATTGTAGAACAGCTATTGAAAGACAGAGATGCTGATCTTTTTTCTTTCGCTAGGGTTATTTCTAGGGTTCTAAAAAAATATATTAATGACGGCACTATTCCGGGCGGTAGCAGAAATTGCCCAGAGTGCGGAGCAGAAAATTCGTTGAAGTATCAAGAAGGTTGTGTTGCATGCACGTCCTGCGGTTATTCCAAGTGTTCTTAAGGAGAAAAAATGAAGTGGACAACTAAAATCTCGCCCCTGATAAAAGAAGTAGAAATGAGAAACAATCCCGTAATTGTCCGGGTTAATAAGTTCGATGAAGATGCAGCTAAGAAGTTTGATTTAGATATAGCTCGAGCTCACAATTCTGGACAAAAAATGATACCAATCGTGATTGATTCTTATGGAGGTCAGGTGTATAGTTTGATGTCCATGATCTCTGCGATTAAACATTCTGAGTTACCTGTAGCTACGATCGTAGAAGGTAAAGCGATGTCTTGCGGTGCCATACTTTTTTCTTTCGGAGAAGAAGGATTGAGGTTTATGGATCCTAACGCTACCTTAATGATTCATGATGTTTCTAGCATGGATTTTGGTAAAGTAGAAGAATTAAAAGCCGGTGCTGCTGAAGCTGATAGGCTAAACAAAATAGTCTACACAATGATGGCAAGAAATTGCGGAAAAAAAGACGATTATTTTATGAAGATTGTTGACAAGAAAAAACATGCCGATTGGTTTCTTGATTCAGAAGAAGCAAAGAAGCATGGTTTAGCAAATCAAATCAGAGTTCCAAAAATAACTGTAGACGTTTCTGTTGAAATTGAATTAGAATAAACCAACATTTCTCCATATTTAAATTCATGGGGAAATACGATCATTTAGAAAATTTACGTCTAAAATTAGCTTCTCGAGCGAGAGGTAAAAAAGTAAGTTCAACTCTGGTATCTCTCTGGTTACAGTTTGATGAATGTTTAGATAAGTACAAGCCTAGTTGTAAAGAGAATGATGATGTCATTCGAGAATTGAGAGAAATTCAGGCTTCAATAAAAGAAACAATAAACGGTGGAGTTGAAGAAAATGTCTGAGAACGGCTGGGCGGAATATTCTAAGTTAGTTTTGAAAGAACTAGAGACTTTAGCATCTAGTATCGACTCTTTAAAAGACGAAATGCAAGATATAAAACAGGACATCGCTCTTCTTAGAGACAGAGAAGATAGAGTAACTGAACTGAGGCAGTGGAAAGAAAAAATTGATGAAGTTGCTTCCCCGACTCAATTGAAGGCTTTGACAGAAGAAGTTGCCGTTCTTAAAACTTTCAAAACTAAAGCAGTTACAATCTTCGCGGTAGTACAATTTGCAATGGCGGCAATCATGTTCGCTATGAAGTTTGTCAAATAATAGCTGAAAATTAAAATATATTTGATATAATTCATTTATGAATAAATGGATACCTCCCAAATCGCCATACGACTTACTACAAGAGCGTTTCTGGCCGAATGAATGGAAGATACTTGTTGTTTGTTTGATGCTTAATCAAACTTCTAGGAAGCAAGTTGAACCAATGATTGAAAAATTCTTTTCTAAATATCCTGATCCAAATTCAATTTTATCAGCTAACGAAGAAGAACTTTTTTCGATTTTGAAACCTCTAGGTCTAGCTAACAAGCGTGTGAAAACTTTAAAAAAATTTTCAGAGCAATTTTTAAGTGAAGATTGGAAAACAGCTAAGGATCTTTATGGTTGTGGTAAGTATGCCGACGATGCTTGGAGAATATTTTGCTTAGGTGATTGGAAAAAAGTTTCCCCAAATGATCACGCTTTAGTTTTTTATCACGATTTTTTGACTAACGATTGGAGTGAAGAAGCTTATGCCTGAAGGCCCAGAGTGCAGAAGGTTTGCTTTAGCATTAAGCGAGCACGTTGGCGGAGAGACTATAGTTGATTTCCAAGTTAAATCTGGAAGATACACTAAGAAACCAATGCCAGGTTTAGATAACTTAAAACAAGATATTCCTATAAAGGTCATTGGCGCCGGCGTTCATGGAAAATTCATATATTTGATTTTTGAGAATAAAACCAGCTTATGGTCTACTTTAGGGATGGCTGGTAGCTGGCAAAAGAAAGAGAATAAACATACTAGAGTTGAGATAACTTTCGAAAGTGGAAAAAAAGTTTATTTTAATGATATACGCAATTTTGGAACATTACAATATTGTCGTAATCCCCATTTATTAGCTTCAAAGCTAGAGTCTTTAGGTCCAGACTTATTGGCACAAGAAGTTAATAACAAAGAATTCATATCTCAGTTGAGGAAGAAGAACAGTTCTAATATTACTAAAGTTTTGATGGATCAATCTGTGGTTGCTGGGATTGGAAACTATATAAAGTCAGAGGCTTTGTGGCTATCTAGGATAAGCCCTCATTTGAAAGTCGAAGAAATAAATGACGACAGATTATCAGTCTTAAACAAAGCTGTTCAGACAGTTATGAAAGAATCTTTTGTTTCTGGAGGAGCTACTATAAAGTCATACAAAGATTTTTTTGGCAATGAAAATCATGATTACAGTTCTCGCTTTATGGTTTATAATCAGAAAAGTGATCCAGACGGAAATGAAGTAAGAAAAGAAAAAACTCCCGATGGCAGAACAACACATTGGGTTCCAAAAGTACAGGAGTAAATTGATGGAAAGTTTAAAATTAAATGATGAAGTAATCGCGAATATTGCAAAGTTAGTGCAAATTGCAATCCTTACAGGAACTGACATTGTTGATAATTTGAGGTTAATTCGACTGCAAGCCGACGGAGAAGAATTAACTCCCCACCCCGATTTTGTTGATTCATTAAATAAAAGTATACAAAAAATGATTGACGATATTCCAGAAGAACTTCCAGCTGAATAAATCTAACCTGCCGAGATACTTATCTTGTGTCAAACCAAAAAAGAAATAACAGAAGAACTCTCAGAGAGTTAAGAAAAGCTAAAGCTGACCTTGCTGCTTTAATCTCCTATGAGCAAGAATGTAGTTCATTACTAGATGATTATTCAATTGAGTGGAATAGAGATTTTTCCTTAATTTCACAAAAATTCAACAAGAAACAAGAGCAGCAAAAATCAAGCGAATTGCAAAAAGATTTCTTTGAATCTCAAAAAATAAAGCCTCCTGAAGAAGTAGAAAATTCTCAATCTCCTGATTGGGTAAAAAAAGCTTTTAGAAAGCTTGCTCTAAAAACTCACCCAGATAAGACGATCAAAGAATCGAATCCTGAAGATTTGCTTAATGCTTACTCTAAGGCTAACGCTGCTATAGAAGCTGAAGACTACGACACCTTTAGAGAGATATGCGAGGAATTTGATATCAAGATCGATCTAGATCCTAAAGTCGAGCTAGAGATTAATCTACAGCGTCAAAAAAATGTCAAAGACAAAATAAAAAAAATAGAAACTTCCCTGCCATGGATATGGGGAGAGTCTTACGGCGATCCTGTTTCTAGGAAAAGGATATTGTTAGCTATCTTTCCTCATTATGGTATCTCTACCACTGACGAAAAATTAGTGGAAGAAATTATAGAAAAGATCCATTCTTCATGAAATAACAACTTCATTTTGATATAATTCTTATTAGGAATAAAATCATCTGAGGAAAATATATGAAGCTAGAATCTCCGAAGAAATTCATCTCTTTGCATTCACATGATGGATTCAGCACTTTTGATGGTTTAGGATACCCACAAGAACACATTGATTTCGTTATCGAAAACGGAGTTGATGGCTGGTGTCTTACGAACCATGGCCACATGAACAGTTTTGCTCATGCTTACTTACATTCGCAAAAAGTCAACAAAAGAGGCGGAAATTTCAAATTTGTTGCTGGATGCGAAATGTATGTTCATCCAGATCTAGATATCTGGAATCTAGATTATGAAATGGCGAAGGCGGCTAAAAAAGGAGATACTTCTGCTTTACATCACCTAAGGGAACAACGAGAAAAGATTCGTACTCCGTTATTTGCGAAAGTTGATGGCGACGACGAAACTGTAGATATTTCTACAGAAGAAGGCAGTCTCACTATAGAAAATGAAGAAGAAACAAAATCTTCTAAATTTTATGATCCAATCAAGCGGCGTCACCACTTGGTAGTCCTTCCGAAAACTTCAATAGGTTTGCAGAGGTTGTTTAACTTAGTCTCTAAGGGATATCTTGAAGGTTTTTATAGGTTTCCACGCGTTGATTACAAAATGATTAAAGAAGCGGCCGAAGGTGGACATCTGATGATATCTACTGCGTGTTTAGGTGGCCCTCTTTGCTACGAAGTCTTCAAGCATCTTCAAGAAGTTGAATTTGATAATTTGAATCAATCTTTGCTCGATGATCCTTCTCTTATGAAAAAAGTGCAAGATGGTATCTCTAATTCTTATGACGCTCTAGCTGACGCTGTTGGAATAAATAATGTGATGCTTGAGCTTCAGTTTAATAAGCTTCCAGCTCAGCATCTAGTAAACAGAGCTATAATGCAGTTTGCTAAAGATAAAAGTTTGACAAATCAACTAGTAGTAACTTGCGATTCTCATTACGCCCGCCCTGAGCATTGGCGAGAAAGAGAAATATACAAAAAGCTTGGCTGGTTGAATTTTAAAGAATTTGATCCAGACTCATTGCCAAAATCTCGAGAAGACTTGTCTTGTGAACTTTATCCTAAAAATTCTTTCCAAGTATGGGATTCTTACAAGGCAACTGGTTCCGACATGGAATTTTACGACGATCAACTAGTTTTTGATGCTATTGAAAGAACTTATGATATCGTTCACGATGAGATAGGAGATATCCATCCAGATAGAAGTATGAAACTTCCTTCTTATGTAATACCGAAAGGAACTACTGCAAACAAGGCATTGTTAGATTTTTGTAAGAAAGGCATGATCGAGAAAGGATTACACACTGATCAAGTTTATATCGAAAGAATTAAGTTAGAACTTTCTGTTATCAAGTCAAAAAACTTTTCAGAATATTTCCTTACAATGAAAGCTATCCTTGACATCGCGCGCGAAAAGATGCTTATTGGCCCGGGCCGCGGCTCTGGAGCGGGTAGCTTGGTTAATTACGTTCTAGGAATTACCGACGTTGATCCTGTTAAAAATGGACTTCTTTTTGAGAGGTTCTTATCTCCGGAAAGAAACGAGATGCCAGATATTGACTCTGATGTCGCAGATAGAGATGAGTTGATTTCCCTGTTAAGAGAAAACTTTGGCGACTCTAACGTTATTCCTATTTCTAACTACAATACTTTTAAACTTAAGTCTTTGATAAAAGACGTTTCCAGATTCTATAGGGTTCCTTTTGAAGAAGCGAATAAAGCTTTAGCTCCTCTTGAAGTAGATGTAAAGCGCGGTAGAAAGAATGACGCTGAGTCTGAAGATTCTTTCGATATTCACATTGACGAAGCTTTGAAATACTCAGAGTCTTTGCGCAACTATCTAGAAAAGTATCCTGAAATACTTGACCCACTAAAAGTTTTATTCAAACAGAATAAAGCGCTTGGTCGGCATGCTGGTGGCGTCATTATTTCAGAAAACATTGCTGAAAGAATGCCTCTAATTCTTGCTCGCGGCGAACCTCAAACCCCATGGGTAGAGGGCATGAACTACAAGCATTTAGAAGAGTTTGGCTGGATTAAATTTGATTTGCTAGGATTGGAAACTTTAAGAATTATTGAGAACACGATCAAACTGATCTTAATGAAGCAAGGCAACGAAGATCCTTCTTTTTCCGAAATTAAAAGCTGGTTCGACGAAAACATGTCGACAAACAAGATAGATTTTGATGACCAACACGTTTATAAAAACGTCTATCATTCCGGCAAGTGGGCGGCAATATTCCAATGTACTCAAAGAGGTGCTCAGGCCCTTTTCAAGCGTGCAAAACCTGAATCAGTTGTTGACATCGCAACTCTAACTTCTATATATCGTCCTGGGCCCTTGAGCGCTAAAGTTGACAAGCTATACATTGGGGCTAAAAAGAATCCAGATTCTGTCGTTTATGGACATCCACTTATAAAAGAGTGTTTGGAAGAAACTTACGGTTGTATTATCTT
>Ga0163109_10001404_pt1 | contig 18993 bp, 16 predicted proteins | sample CRUFie1St13metaG_FD_108704 | JGI IMG/M metagenome (GOLD analysis project Ga0163109, IMG submission 108704) | Marine microbial communities from the Costa Rica Dome - CRUD Field 142mm St13 metaG | ecosystem: Environmental > Aquatic > Marine > Oceanic > Photic zone | place: Costa Rica: the Eastern... | reverse complement strand
GCGAACAACTGCCAATTGTCCCGGCTCATGCCCGGATCGGAGGCAACGATAGCCTTGCGGGTATCCCAGTCGTAGTCGTCTTGAACAAAACGCGCGATCGAGTCGCGGACCATCTGTTGCTCTTCAGAGAAATCGAAATTCATGGTTAACGCCCCCCTTACTCCAGACCGAGTACGTACTTGGCAATAATGTTTTTCTGTACTTCGTTGGAGCCGCCGTAGATAGTGGCTGCACGTCCATACATGTAATTGCGGCGCGCCTCCGTGGCAAACTCGTGGCCCAGCGCGTCGGGATCCAGATCAACAGGCAATACCCCCTGGTAGTAGGCCGCGATCTCCATCAGCAGCTCCTGAGTGGCCTGCTGGAGCTCGGTGCCCTTAATCTTCAGGAGCGATGACTCAGGCCCTGGGAAACCCCCTGCGGCCTGCGTCGCCAATGTTCGGAGCTCGGTAAACTCGAGCGCCATCAGTTCCACCTCGATGTCGGCGAGCCGCTGCTGGAAGCCGGGATCATCCATCAAACGTTGACCGCCATTTTCTTCCTTGGCGGCGACCTCTTTGATCACGCGCACAGCGCGCTTCACATCGGCGACACCGGCAATACCTGTGCGCTCATGGGCGAGCAGTGCCTTGGCAACCGTCCAACCCTTCCCGATCTCACCCACCACATTCTTGGCAGATACGCGGACATTATTGAACTCCACCTCATTGAGGCTGTGATGATTGTCTATCGAGATGATCGGGTTGACCTTGATCCCCTCGCTCTTCATGTCGATCAAGATGAAGGTGATGCCTTCTTGCTTCTTGCCTGAGTTATCGGTTCGCACCAGGCAAAAGATCCAGTCGGCGTACTGCGCGTAGGTCGTCCAGATCTTGGCGCCGTTGATAATGAAGTCGTCACCATCCCGCTCGGCTTTGGTCTTCAAGCTCGCAAGATCCGAGCCCGAGCCCGGCTCCGAGTAACCCTGGCACCACCAGTCCTCACTCTTCAGGATGCGCGGCAAGAAGTACTCTTTCTGCTCATCGGTGCCGTAGGCCATGATGACGTTGGCCACCATAACGAGGCCAAATGGCACGACGTTGGGAATACCCGCCAGCGAACGCTCGGTTTCGTAGATGTACTTTTGCGTGGCGGTCCAACCTGTTCCGCCGAACTCAGCCGGCCAATTAGGCGCGACCCAGCCCTTGTCGTACAGCTTTCGCTGCCAATCCTCGATAGCGTTTTTATAATCAGGAGAACGCAGCCGCGCCTGGAGCTCAGGCGTATAGGCCTCGTCAAAAAAACCGCGAACCTCGTCGCGAAAAGCTAGATCTTCGGATGAATATGCAGTGTCCATGAATTACCTCGCGGCAGATAGCGCCCAACCAGTGGAAGCCGATCGAACTGTTTTTGAATCTTGAGTATGTTTTCTGAATAAGGCGAATGTAGGCAACTTGCCGGGGTATTGCAACCCCGCCAAAAGGTCCGAATCGCCATTATTCAAGTCGTTAATGTCGTCGAATCGACTATGTTGCCTTACCGTCACTGTCTCAAACCATCAATGCCGGTCTATCGATTGATCAAACCATCAATAGTTCAGCATGCCAATGATTCAGTACATCAGTGAGAACAGTTTGCGCTGGTACTCCGCTGCTAGCGGATCGCCCTTACCGATGGTCGTAAGCGTGTCCAGATAGACCTTACGAGCCTCTCCATCATTGAAGTCCTTGTCAGCGCGCAGCACGATAAGCAGATGCTCCAGGGCGTCGCGATACTGGGCCGCCTGACTGAGCTGAACAGCTAGCTGTATGCGGGTCGCGTGGTCCTCGGGGTTGGCCGCCATGGCCGTCTCCAGCGCCTCCACTTCGGGGGATCGTGCCGCCTCACGACCCAGCTGAATCTGGGCCAGCAACTGCTCATAACGAGCATCCTGGTCCGCCAAACGAATGCCCTGCAGCACTGCTTCTGCATCATCCAGCCGGTTGGCCGACACCAACGCTGCGGCATAGGCGAGGGTCAGGTCCAGTTTCTTACCGGACTCTTCCCAAGCACTGCGGTACAGCGCCAGCGCAGCGGGCACGTCGCCCCCGGCCAACATTTGTTCCGCCTCTACCAGCGCATCGGCCTGCGGCGAGGGCAGGTGCTTGTCGAGCATCTCGCGAACGGCGGACTCGGGCTGAGCACCCGAAAAGCCATCAATCGGCTGCCCCTCTTTGATCACCATGACCGTCGGCAGAGAGCGTACGCCTAATTGTTGCGCCAGCATTTGCTGCTCATCCGCATTAACCTTGGCCAGCAGGAACGCGCCTTGATATTCATCGGCCAGCTTCTCCAGTACCGGCATCAGCTGTTTGCAGGGGCCGCACCAGTCAGCCCAAAAGTCCACGACCACAGGGCGCGTCATGGATTCTTCGATTAGCAACTGCTGAGCATTACTCTCATCGATCTCGACAATGTGCGAAGACGCATTCATATATTGCATTCCAGATCAGCCAGCACGTCCTGCATGTCGTAGCGGCCCACAGGCTGACCGACCAGCCAGCAGGCCGCCTGCACAGCACCGTGCGCAAAAGCCATTCTCGAGCTGGCGCGATGGGTGATTTCCAGTCGTTCGCCCTCACTGGCAAAAATGATCGTGTGGTCACCGACGATGTCGCCGGCGCGGATCGTGCTAAACCCAATAGTGTGACGATCCCGCGCACCGATCCGACCTTCGCGGCCATAAACCGCTACCTGAGAGAGATCCTGGTCCAGCGCGTTGGCCACGATCTCCCCAAGACTAAGCGCCGTGCCAGACGGTGCGTCGATCTTGTGGCGGTGGTGCGCTTCAACAATCTCGATATCGACGCTATCGCCCAACGCCTTGGCCGCTGCCTCGGCCAGTTTGAAAGTGAGGTTCACGCCCGGTGCGAAGTTTGACGCCTGACAGAAAGGTATGCTCGCAGTCGCGGTGGCGAGTGACTGCGCTTGCTCATCGGAGAAGCCGGTCGTGCCGACCACCATGGGCAGGCTGCGCTCCGCACTGATCATCGCTTGCGCCAGCGTGGATTCGGGCACCGTAAAGTCAATCAGCACATCAATCTGGTCCGCGATTGCCGCCAAATCCGAACTAATGACAACGCCAGACGCCTCACCACCCAGCAGTTCACCCATGTCGGCGCCCAACAGGGTCGACTCCGATCGTTCGATCGCCGCAGTCAATATAGCGGGCATGTTGCTGGTCGCGATCGCCTCCGCCAACATGCGGCCCATGCGGCCGGCAGCACCGGTGATGCCTATGCGCACTGTCATCCGGTCATTCCATCAAAGAAGTTCTTGACCCCCTCAAACCAGCTGCTCTGACGCGGGGATTGTTGCTCGCCACCCTTTTTCAGGGCGCCTCGGAACTCTTCGAGTAGATTACGCTGCTCCTTGGTGAGATTCACCGGCGTCTCCACCACAGCGCGACACAAGAGATCCCCAACAGGTCCTCCTCGCACCGGCTTCACGCCCTTACCCCGCAATCGAAACATCTTGCCTGTCTGGGTCTCTAAGGGAATCTTCAATTTGACGCGCCCGTCCAGCGTGGGCACCTCCAACTCGCCGCCCAGCGCGGCGTCGGCAAAACTGATCGGCACTTCGCAATAAAGATGCCGCCCATCGCGCTCAAAGAGCGGATGCTGACGCACCGCGATCTGAACAAAAAGATCTCCCGGCGGCCCGCCCGCTGGGCCAGCCTCGCCCTCACCACTGAGACGGATACGATCACCGGTATCGACACCGGGCGGCACTTTGACCGAAAGGGTTTTGGTTTTTTCAACCATTCCACGGCCACCACATGCTGTGCAAGGATCAGAAATAGTCTGTCCCCGCCCCCCGCACCGAGGGCACGTCTGCTGTACCTGGAAGAAACCTTGCTGAGTACGAATCTGACCTGTGCCACCGCACTGACCGCAGGTGACGGGTTTGCTACCCGGCTTGGCGCCATTGCCGTCGCAGACTTCACAATGCTGTAAAGAAGGCACCCGAATCTCGGCAGTAGCGCCGCGAACGGCCTCCTCCAATGAGACTTCGAGGGTATAGCGCAGATCCGAGCCGCGCTGGGGTCCCTGTCGGCGCCCGCCGCCACCGCCAAAAATGTCGCCGAACACATCGCCAAAAATATCCGAGAAGCTACCGCCCTGAAATCCACCGCTCCCCATAGAGGGATCCACACCAGCATGCCCAAACTGATCGTATGCGCCGCGCTTCTCGCTGTCGGACAAGATCTCGTAGGCCTCAGTCGCCTCCTTGAACTTGGCATCGGCGTCGGCATCATCCGGATTTCGATCCGGATGAAACTTCATTGCAATGCGGCGGTAGGCCTTCTTGATGTCCGGCTCGGAAGCGGACCGGTCCACCCCCAGCACGTCGTAATAGTCGCGTTTCGACATAATTTCGGCGCGAGCTCTCTCGAGCGCCTCGCTCCCTCTCTAAAAACGGGCGCGGGCGACATGGTGATAGCCATGACCCGAGCCAGGTTCGCATCCCGTCAGGGCGGCGTTTCAGAGCATCGCCTGAGCACGCTCTGTTTTACTTAATCGGCGTTAAGCGCGCTTGTCTTCTTTGACTTCCTCAAACTCGGCGTCAACAACATCGCCCTGATCAGCCTCTTCCGGCTGGGCTTCCGCACCTTCGGCTCCGGCAGCCGCACCTTCAGCCTGCTGCGCCGCGTACATCTTCTGCGCCACGCCTCCCGTCGCCTCGGTCAGCTTGGTCGTGGCAGCCTCCATCGCAGCGGCATCGTCGCCCTGGATCGCTTCCTCTACCTCGGTAATGGCACCTTCAATAGCAACGCGCTCGTCATCCGTGGCGTGCTCGCCCGCCTCTTCAAGGGTCTTGCGCGCGGCGTGCACCATACCATCAGCGGTATTGCGCGCGGCTACGAGTTCTTCGAACTTCTTATCCGCCTCGGCATTGGCCTCGGCATCCTGCACCATTTGTTCGATCTCATCGTCAGACAGACCGCCCGAGGCAGTGATGCGAATCGACTGCTCTTTACCGGTAGCTTTGTCCTTAGCCGACACATTCAGAATGCCGTTGGCATCGAGGTCAAAGGTCACCTCAATCTGCGGCATACCGCGCGGCGCGGGGGGAATGTCAGCGAGGTCAAAACGACCCAGCGACTTATTTTGGGTCGCCTGCTTACGCTCACCCTGCACTACATGGATGGTCACCGCAGTCTGATTGTCCTCAGCGGTTGAGAACACCTGCGACTTCTTGGTCGGGATCGTCGTGTTCTTCTCAATCAGCGGTGTCGCAACGCCACCCATGGTTTCGATACCCAGTGTCAGTGGTGTCACGTCGAGGAGCAGTACGTCCTTCACATCACCCGCGAGTACCGCACCCTGAATCGAAGCACCCATTGCAACGGCCTCGTCGGGGTTCACGTCTTTACGTGCTTCCTTGCCGAAGAAATCGGCCACCGCCTGCTGCACCATGGGCATACGGGTCTGCCCACCAACGAGAATCACGTCCTGCACCTCAGAAGGTGACAGGCCGGCGTCATCCAGCGCGATCTTCACGGGCTCGAGCGAGCGCTTGACCAGATCCTCCACCAGCGACTCCAACTTAGAGCGACTCAGCTTGACCACAAGGTGCTTAGGACCTGTGGCGTCCGCGGTGATGTACGGCAGGTTCACTTCTGTCTGCTGCGAGCTCGACAGCTCAATCTTGGCTTTTTCTGCGGCTTCCTTCAGGCGCTGCAAGGCTAGCGGATCGTTGTGTAGATCGATGCCGTTCTCTTTTTTGAATTCATCCGCAAGAAACTCGATCAGTCGCAAGTCGAAATCCTCACCACCGAGGAACGTATCGCCGTTAGTGGCCAGCACTTCGAACTGGTGTTCGCCATCGACCTCTGCGATTTCAATAATAGAAATATCGAAGGTGCCACCGCCGAGGTCATACACCGCAACTGTGCGGTCGCCCTGAGCCTTGTCCATTCCATAAGCCAGCGCTGCGGCAGTGGGTTCGTTGATGATGCGCTTGACCTCAAGGCCCGCAATACGCCCAGCGTCCTTGGTCGCCTGTCGCTGGGAGTCGTTGAAGTAGGCAGGAACCGTAATCACCGCTTCGGTGACTGCCTCACCAAGGTACTCCTCGGCGGTCTTCTTCATCTTGCGAAGGACTTCTGCCGACACCTGCGGTGGAGCCATCTTGTCGTCGTTTACCTGAACCCAAGCGTCACCGCTGTCTGCTTTAACGATCTGGTAAGGCACCATCTTGATGTCCTTTTGTACCACGTCGTCTTCAAAGCGACGACCAATCAAGCGCTTCACAGCGAACAGCGTGTTCGTTGGGTTGGTGACCGCCTGCCGCTTGGCAGACTGACCCACCAGAATTTCATTGTCGTCGGTATAGGCGACGATAGACGGCGTCGTGCGACCACCCTCAGCGTTTTCAATGACGCGGGGCTTGCCGCTCTCCAAAACGGATACACAACTATTCGTGGTACCCAAGTCGATGCCAATGATCTTACCCATGTCTGTTTCTCCTATCGGCCAGCGACTCTGCGCCAGCATGCTTCCTTGTCAGTAGAAATGGGGGCGGCGGCTCTGGATTCAAGTGCCGCCGCACCCATAACGCATTAATTCACTCTCGGCTGGGGGCCTTGGAAACCATCACCATTGCCGGGCGCAGCAGCCGGCCATTCAGCAAATACCCTTTTTGCATCACAGCGACCACCGAGTTCGGTTCGACGTCAGGCTGCTCCACCATGCTCATCGCCTGGGCGGTCTCCGGATCAAACGGCTCACCTTGAGGGTCGACGGCTTCGACGCCGTACTTGGACAACACGTCCATAAAGCCCTTTCGCGTCAATTCCACGCCTTCTGTCAACGCCGCGTTACCCTGCTCGTCACTACTGGAGTCCAGCGCGCGCTCGAGGTTGTCGACCACGCTCAGCAAATCACCGCAGAAGCGCTCCAGCGCGAATTTGCGCGCCTTCTCAACTTCCTGCTCTGCACGTCGCTGTGCGTTCATCGCGTCAGCCTGGGCCCTGAGCGCGGCATCCTTGGCCGCCTCAAGCTCTGCTTCAAGATCGACTGATGCGTCATCCAGATCAGCAGCGTCAGCGTCGCTGTCTGGGTCTGCTGCCGCAGCGCCCTCCGCCAGCGCCTCATCAACCTGCACGGCATCGACAGCCTCTCTTTCAGCCGCCGCCTGCTCCTCGGGTTTCTCTTCCGCCATGGGCGATCTCCATTCTCTGACCGAATATTTGCTTGCTGTTGGGGCCACTGTCCCACGACAAAGTGGGCCGCTCACCACCGCTACGACATGACATGTGGGGTGCTAAAACCGGTTTTCAAGGGCCGAGAGAGGTTTTCATTGCGATCTTTACGAGGCCAGCCAACGTCTGGAGCACCAAAAATCGCTGGGACCTAGCCACCCGAGTTTGTTTGATCCACTCAGCTGGCACCACTTTTTATTGAAGTGCGTTATTGAAGCGCGAGCTCAGGTTTGAGCCGTGCGCCCGGTTCTGGGTTTGGTAGCTAGCGCACGCCGACGTGTGAAGACAACGCCTTTACACCGTCACGCCGGAGACGCCACGTTTTACAGTGGTGTTAGCTGAGCAAGCCGACGGTGCAGCTAGCGCGATAAGGCAGCACTCAGCATCCGGGCTGTCACATCAACAATCGGGATCACCCGCTCGTAGGCCATCCGAGTGGGCCCAATGACGCCCAGTACCCCTAAAGATTGCGAGCCCTGAGCGTACGGTGCGGTAATGACGCTGAAGTCGCCAAAGACGTCAAAACCGGCCTCCTCCCCAATGAAGATCTGGATCCCGTCCGCGCGGGAGCAGCGCTCCATCAGCTCGAGCAGATCTCGTTTTCGTTCGAAGGCATCAAACAGCTCACGCAATTTCTGCATGTCCTCGGGTGAGGCCTGACTCAACATACTCGCCTCGCCCGCGACAACCACACTCTCGGATTGCTGCTCCGTCTCGATAGCCGCGTTGGCAAGTTCAAGCGCCGCCTCAAGGTAGTGATCGATGCGTTCACGGGCCTCCGACATCTCCCGGACAATATGTTCTTTGACCGCGGCAAGGTCGTTACCCGCGTAGCGTTGGTTAACGAGCTCAGCTGCCGCCTTGAGCTGCTCGTCGTCCATAGGGCGTTGCATCTTAATGATGCGGTTCTGTACCTCGCGCTCGTTGATCACCAAGATCACGAGCACCCGGTCACCAGATAGCGGCAGAAACTCGATCTGTCTGAGTTGACTCGCTGCAGGCTTGGGCACCGTCACAATACCGGTTTGATAAGTGATCTGGGCCAGTAAATTCGAGGCCGTTTGCACTAGCTCTCCGGAACTGCGGTTGGGATCCAGCCCGGCGTTCAAGGCGGTGACGGCACCCTCCTCCACGGGTCCCACTTGCAGCAGACTGTCGACAAAAAAACGGTAGCCCTGTGCAGTTGGCACTCTTCCCGCGGAAGTATGCGGCGAAGCCAGAAAGCCCCGGTCTTCTAGTTCTGACATGATGTTACGAACGGTTGCGGAACTGACCGAGAGGCCGCTCTCCCCCTGCAGGTTTTTGGACGCCACAGGCTGGCCTTCGCGAATGTGCATCTCCACGAGTGTTTTCAAAAGCGATGATGCGCGGGGTGAAAGAGCTTCCAACGGCAGAATCTCTGGCAGCAGTTTCTGTCTGTTTTAGCACAGGCTCAGACGGCAAAAAAGCACTTGTGAAACAGCGAAATCCGCCATCCCCTGACGTGAACCATCGTCAGTGATCCCGCCCGGCCTCATTCGCCACATTGGATGTTCACTCATGGGACGGTCTGCGCTATAACTGACGAAAATTCATCGATGCTGTCCATGCTCATCAATCTCTCGATAAAAGATTACGCCGTCGTCGACCAACTTGAGGTCGACCTCGATGCGGGCATGACGTGCATCACCGGCGAGACAGGCGCGGGCAAGTCGATCATGCTCGACGCCCTGGGGCTCTGCATCGGCGATCGTGCTGACTCAAGGGCGATTCGCCCCAGCGCCCCGCGAACGGACATCGCGGCCTGCTTTGATGTGAGCCAGAACACTCGTGCGCAAGTGTGGCTCTCCGAGCGCGATCTGGAGGCTGCGGGAGACTGCATCCTGCGCCGCACCATCACTGCCGAAGGACGGTCTCGCGCCTACATCAATGGGTCACCTGCCACCCTGTCGGATTGCGCTGATCTGGGGCAACTCCTCGTGGATATCCACTCACAACATGCGCATCAGTCGCTATTGCGAAGACCGGTCCAACGGAGCCTGCTCGATACCTATGCTGGCGCCGAAACGCTCATTGTTGAGGTGAGCGAGACCGCGCAACGCTGGCGGGTATTGCAAGAGGAATATTCTCGGCTCGCAGGTCAGACCGAGGAGTCCGATGCGCGCAGGGCCCTGCTGACCTATCAGATCGAGGAACTGGAAACCCTGAACCCGCAACCGGGTGAGCTGGAGGCGCTTGAGGCGCAGCACAGGCTGCTAGCAAATGCTGCGTACATCATCGATAGCTCCAACGACATTGCTGCGGGGTGCGAGGCGCAGCGCGATCAGCTCGCGCGACTAGTACAACTGGCCAATGACGATCGCATGACAGGGCCGGCAACAGACAATCTCCGCGAACTTCTGCAATCAACGCTGATTCAACTCGACGAGGCCCAGGCGGAGACAGCGCGCTTTGCGGCGTCGGTGGAACTCGACCCAGACGGGCTGAGAGCAGTTGAGGAGCGACTAAGCGCCCTGCACGATCTGGCGCGCAAACATCGCGTCCAGCCCGACGCGCTTCACGAACTGCTGGCACCCTTACAGACGGAGCTCGAGTCGCTGGCGGGCGGAACCGAGCAGCTGGCGTCGCTCGAAGAGGCGCTGGGTGACACGGCGCTGGCCTGGCGCACCCATGCCAAAGCGCTCTCGGAGCGGCGTGGGAAGGCGGCTGGGTTGTTGGCGCAGCGCACCATGGAGACGCTGACTGACCTCGCCATGACTAAGTGCGTCTTCGAAATCGCACTGATTCCTTTCAAAGATAACAACCCGGACCCGAGAGGCGCTGAAGACATTGAGTTTTTGATCGCCACCAACCCGGGTGCCACACCGGGGCCGCTCAACAAAGTCGCCTCTGGCGGCGAGCTTTCTCGTATCAGTCTGGCGCTGCAGGTTGTGGCCGCTGACACGGCCACCTCACCCACCATGGTGTTCGACGAAGTCGATGTCGGCATCGGGGGCGGTGTTGCCGAGGTGGTTGGCGACCTGCTGCGCACACTGGGGAAGCGCAGCCAGGTACTGGTGGTCACGCACCAGCCCCAAGTTGCTGCGAAAGGCCATCAGCATCTTCTCGTGACCAAAACCGGCGAGGATGCCGTGCACTCGGAGCTGACGTTATTGGATAGCGAGTCTCGCATTGAGGAGGTGGGGCGCATGCTCGGCGGCGCAAAACTCACCGACAGCACGCTGGCGCACGCCCGCGAGATGTTGGAGAGCAGTTAGGCCCTGTCTTTCTTTCGGACGCGAAGCACAAGGGTATGATCGATGATTTCGTAGCCGTGCTGCTCCGCAATCAAGTGCTGGCGTCGCTCGATCTCTTCGTCGATAAACTCAATGACCTCGTTAGTATCGACATCTACCATGTGGTCGTGGTGATGATCCGGCGCCATCTCAAAAACCGAGTAGCCCGCCTCGAAATTATGTCGAACGATCAGTTCTGCGGTTTCAAATTGGGTCAGCACGCGATAGACCGTTGCCAGCCCGATGTCTTCGCCGATATCGCGCAGACGCTGGTACAGATCCTCTGCGCTCAGGTGATCTCCCTGCTCAGAGGCGTCGCTCAACATGGCCAGGATCTTCAGCCTTGGGGCGGTGACTTTAAGACCCGCTTTTTTAAGCTCTCTATTTTGTGAGGCCATGTTTGAAAGGTTCTCGGAAGGCGCGGTTTGACGTTATCATGCCAGCCTAGAATGCTCCTTGGAAGATAATGTGTCGCTAGTGATCCCCCTCATCCGGCCCCTTGCGTTGGGCTGTTTGCTGGCCGGTGTGGTCGGTTGCGGCAGTAACTTCGGGTTTCCGGGCGTATATCGCATCAATGTGGAACAGGGCAACGTGGTCACCGAGGAGATGGTGGACCAGCTTCGTCCGGGGCTCAATCGTCGGCAGGTACGCTACATTATGGGCACGCCGCTGATCGAGGACTCCTTCCATGAGGACCGCTGGGACTACCGCTATCTGCTGCGCAACGGCAATGAACTGCTGTCAGAGACCCAGTTGACACTCTGGTTTGAGGAGGATGAGTTGGTGCGAGTAGAAGGGCCCGACGCCCCCAACTGGGATGAGCCTCAATCTGAGGCGTCAGCATCCGAGGCGCCAGACGCATCCTGATCCCCCTCAGCTCTGGCCGCCTTGGCCTTGGCCGCACGCGCTTTGCGCACCTCTTTCGGATCAACCATTAAAGGCCTGTAAATCTCAACTCGCTCTCCCGCTGCCAATACGCGATCCGCGGATATCGCTTTGCCCCATACCCCAATCTTGAGGTCAGGGCCGACCACCAGCTCGCCGAACACTTCGTCCAACTTGCTAAGCGTCACGGCCTCGAGCGCGGTGGTGCCTGGCGGCACGTGAAGCTTCACGATCCGCTGTTTATCAGGCAAGGCGTAGGCAACTTCGATCGAAATGTTATCGCTCATATTGCCGCTCCCAGCTCTTGATTCGCTCGCCGGACCACTGAATCGACAAGATCGAGAGCCGCCTTGTCGAATAATTTACCCACCGCCACATTCGCCAGCCCGCTGGTCAGTTCAAAGTGAAGCCTTAGAGACGTTTTGCAGGCCGCATCTCCGAGCGCACGAAAAATCCACTGCCCCGAGAACGACTCGAAGGGCCCATCTACCAGCGTCAACTCAATTTTTTCTGGCCGCATCATCGTATTGCAGGTGGTGAAGCCATGAGTCATGCCGGCCCGAGACAAGCGCAACGTGGCGGTCACGGTTTCCTCGCCACGTTCATGGATTTCCGCTCCCACGCAACCTTCCAGAAACTCTGGATAACGCTCAATGTCAGCCACCAGGTCAAAAACCTGCTCGGCCGCGTGTGGTAGCAGTGCGCTTCGCTCTATGACAGTCATGTCGTGAGTTTACCCAACAACGCGTGAGAACGCTGATCCTCTAGACGGCAGCTTGCAGAAGCCAGATCAGGCTCGCCGGCGGCACCAACCAGCGCAGAACAAACCACCACAGGCGGAAAAGCCACCTAGGTTCTCGGTACAACTCGCCCCGCAGCACAGGTCTCGGCATTAACCACCCCACAAACCAGGCGGTCACTAACACACTGCAGGGCAGTACCCACTGCATTGACCAAGTCCCCACGCTGAGCAGAGGTAACGTGCCGCCGAAGAGCAGTGCGGCGATAATAAGCACCACCAATGTCGCACCCAGCGCGGCGCCACTGACCCGACCTAACTGCCACTCGTTAGCCAGAAGCAGGACCGTCGGCTCCAGCAAAACCACCGCCGCGCCCCAGGCTAGCAGCGCGATCGCGGCAAAAAACAAGGCGCCATAGGTTTCACCCAACGGGAGGTTGGCAAAGGCATAGGGCAGCCCAATGAAGAGCCCCGCCAACCCCTCGACCGGCGCGACATTAGATTCGAACAACACCGCCGAGACGATCACGGCGGTCACCACCAGAAAACTCGTATCAATCACCGCAACAGCCACTACCGAGCGGCCCCATGGGAGCCCGGTCGGGGACTGCGCACCCAAAGCCATGCCGATGCCCAACCCGGTACCCAGCGTCACCCCCGCTGCACCCAGTGCCTGCCAGAAGAAGCTTATTTGCCAATCAGCTGTCTGATATGAAAACAGGAAATCCTGAACAGGTCGCAAGTCGGTGTAGACAAAAGTGAAATCCAAAACGCCCAAAAGCGTAATCGCCACCGCCGGCAGACACACCCAGGCCAAAAACCCCATACCGAAACGGATACCCAGCGCCGAGACGCTTCCTGCCGCCACCAGCAGCATGATCGTCTGCGTGAACTGTGCGGGGCGATCATCGACAAAAAATAAAAAATCGGCAGCGACGTCGATCGCGCTGGCAGAAGCCAGCTGCCCCGAGTAAAGCGCCATAACGCAGTGAACAGACCAGACCCCGGTAAGAATCGCCACGGCAGCGAAGATCAATCCCAGTAACGCTTGCGCAACGCCCAAATGGCGCCAGCGTGAATCAACGTTGCCAACACTGGCTGCCCAATGGATGGCCAGCCCGGGGGAGCCCCGTCCCAAACTGCCAAGAGTTACCTCGGCAATCAGCACCGGCACGCTGAGTACACACAAAGCGATGAGGTAGCTGACAAAAAACGCGCCGCCACCTAGTTCCCCCATGAGGTAGGGGAGACGCTGCAGGTTGCCCAGGCCCGCGGCCACCATGGACAGGGTCAGTACGAGCGTGCTTCTCGCCCGCCAGGGCTGTGGAATGTTGTCATCCAGCACGCAGTTGTGACCCTACAAGCCTTCGCCGCCGGTCAGGTCGGAAGAATACCGACGCGGTGCCCGACAGGCGCCCGTATAATGGGATCATGGCGAAATCCAAACGCAACAAGACGTCTGACAATACCATCGCCCAGAATAAAAGAGCACGCTTTGACTATCACCTGCTGGAATCATTCGAAGCAGGCGTGTCGCTGGCGGGATGGGAAGTCAAAGCACTCAGGGCTGGCAAGGCGGAGCTCACGGATTCCTATGTGCTGATGAAAGACGGCGAGGCGTTTCTGTTGGGCGCCAACATTGCCCCGCTAGAGACGGTATCCACTCATTTCGTGACCGACCCGACCCGCACCCGCAAGTTGCTGCTCCACAAAAAAGAACTTGCGAGGATCAATGCCGGGGTCACGCAAAAAGGCCAAACCTGTGTCTGCACAGCGCTCTACTGGAAAGGACATTTGGTCAAGGCCCGCATCGAACTCGCGCAAGGCAAAAAACAGCACGACAAACGCGAGAGTCAGAAAGATCGCGACTGGCAGCGGCAAAAAGCACGCATCGTGCGCGATAACGTCAAGCAGTAATCAGCCCCAGATGACCGCTTTGGCCGAGATCGAAAGACCAATCAGAATACAAAGCCCCACCACAAAAGGTCGATAGGCTGCGCCTGCATAACGGGCGAAAGCCCAATTCCCCGCCTGATTGCCCAACCACATGGCTGGCAGGGCAACCCACAACAATTGAAAAGGTCGTGGTGACATCAGCGCTGCCGCACCGAACATGACCAGCGATACCAGGCTCGAACAGCAGAAGAACATCATTAGGAAGGCCCTCGACTTCACCGGCTCGGAGAGGGTCGCGACCACATAAAGAATGACCGGCGGCCCGGGAATGGCGAATGCGCCGTTCATCAGCCCCGACGCCACACCGGTTGCCAGCGCAGTAGGGCTTGAGGCGGCGCGTTCACTGGGGACGAAGCGCGCCAGCACCACCGATGCGATCACAACTGAAATACCTATCCAGAGCTGAAATTCGGCGACGGACAGCGATGCCAGAAACCAAACCCCGATCGCCGTGCCGATGACACTGCCCGCGACCATGGGTCTCGCCGGCGCGACCGGAAACAAACCCCACCAGGAGCGATAAGACAGCAGACCTAACAGCAACGCCAGCACTGCGCTGAGGACAACCGCGTCGCCTGGCGTTAGAAAAAAAGAAAAAACCGGCACCACCAACATGGCAAACCCAAAACCGGTAAAAGCCCGGATCAAAGCGGCCAGACCGACGGATGTCGCCACGAGGAGCGCCTCGTCGACCGGGACAGCGAATAGCTGAACGATGTCCATCAATCCTGCTCCAGCCGCACCGCGGCACCGCACTCAATTGCGCCACTCTGGATGACTTTGGCGCAGAGTCCGCCATATCCGAACATGGCGATAACGCCGCCGGGGCCAAGCTCTTCCTCCATGCGAGCGCAAGGATGACAGAGCTGCGTTGCCTCCAGCAGCGCGTCGCCGACCCTGAACCGCTGCCTGCGCATAGCATTGAGGTTAATACCCGACACCACAATATTTCGGCGCAACCGGGCAGGGTCGAGATCCGCTTCGCCCAGATGCGCAGCGATTTGAGTGATGAACTCCTGCGAAATCAGCGTTACCTGGCGCCCCGACCCCGGCGTCTTAGACATGCGATGATCGCCCTCAAGGCCGAGATCAGCCACCGCCTGCACCCTTGACAGCGACTGCAGCGGTTCCCGCCTCTGGGGCCGCACGCCAATCCACTGCACCTTACCGGTACCTAGCGTGCCCAGATACTTATCGAGCGGGCTATTACGTTGCGACATCGCATGTTCCTCAAGCGCACTGAAGACCAGCGCAACAGGGAGCATAGCGACGAGCGCGCGGGCCGTCACATGAAATCCCCTTTAAGAGGCTTTAAATCCTCAAACCGGAGGCGTTTACATGCCTCTCCGCGCCGTCAATACTCGCGGCTCGAGTAGCGCACTCCACCCGCGGTTTGCATAGCGCAACCGAATGGCGCTTTCTGCTGCCGAAAACAAGTGATCCGGACGGTAATAGTTGGCGTACCCGATATGTCAGTGTCTATAGGCCGCTTGCCATTTGCAAAGAAGGCCACTCTGGGGATGACTCTGTCGCTTCGGGCAAGCCGTATCGCCGGAAACACATTGGGGTGCGCGTCTGCAAGCGACCGGTTCTTTCCGGGGCTTGTCGGCCGCCGCCTGTCGAGAGAGAGGAGGCGTTGTGACACATCACGACGGAGGCTGGGGCATTCTTGGCTCCCAGCAAGACGAAGATCAGGCGCGTGCGCAGGCTGCAAGCGATCCTGCTACTTATCACTCAGCAATTGCCGCAGAAGAATTGCACTGGTACGACACCAGCGCTGAGCAGTGGGTATCGCAGACCGGTACCGACGCCTGGCAGGGCTGGCATGCAGGGTCCGGGGAGGCAAGCTCCGCCGATGCGAGGTGGACCCCCTGGTCTTCAGCGCTCGACGCGAGCGCAGCACCCTTCTACCGCTGGTTTGTTGACGGACAGACCAACGCCTGCTTCAACCTTCTCGATCGTCACGTGCTGTCCGGGCGTGGCGAAAAGCAGGCGCTCGTTTTCGAAGGCGACCGCTGGGATCCCTCTAAAAATGAGGGGCGCGGCGGCCCGGTTTTCGAACAGCGTCTCAGCTACCGAGAGTTATTAGTAGAAGTTGCCCTGCGCGCGCGGGTACTCAAAAGCCTCGACCTCAGCGCTGGGGACCGCATTGCGCTGAACCTGCCCAATATCCTCGAGCAAATTTTCTACATCCTGGCCGCGCAGCGGCTAGGGGTAATCTACACCCCCGTTTTCGGCGGATTCTCAGCCAAAACCCTGTCTGACCGAATTCATGATGCCGGCGCAAAAGTAGTGATTACTGCTGATGGTGGTTATCGCAACGCCGAAGTCGTCGCTTACAAGAGCACCTACGCAGATCCTGCGTTAGACAACTATGTTCCCCGCCCCGCAGCGCTGCAGGCGCTGTCTGAAACGCTGAAGTCCCGCCTGCCCGCCGACGTTGCTGAGCGACTCGAAACACAGGTGACAAAAGCGGTTGCCGGGGAGATCACGCTCGAGCGCGCTGATGTCATGCGCGAGCTGGGTTTGGCGCTAGAGCGCGAGCGCGGTACCGCCCCCGAAATTATTGCGGAACTTCGCACCACCGTAGCGAGTGAGCTGGCAAGCGTTAGCCACGCTGTGACCAACGTGATTGTGGTGCGCTACACGGGCAATGACATTGTCGAACACAGCCGGGACCGCTGGTCGCATGACCTCGTCGCCGAGGCTGAAGCAGCGTTTTTAGCAGATGCCGGCGTGACAGATCGTGCCTCGCTGGACAGCCTCGATGACAACGCCTTCTGGAAAGCCGTTGGCGCAACGATTCCGGCGGTGCCAGTCGAGGCCAACTGGCCACTGTTCATCATCTATACGTCTGGCTCCACAGGCAAACCCAAAGGCGTGGTGCACACCCACGGGGGCTGGCTATCAGGCATCACCCACACCATGCGGACCGTGTTCAACGCCAATCAGGATGACTGTCTCTACGTGATCGGTGATCCGGGTTGGATTACCGGCCAGTCGTATCTGATCGCCGCACCCCTGGCATTCGGCATGTCCACTGTGATTGCCGAGGGCTCTCCCCTCTTCCCCCATGCGGGCCGCTTTGCCTCCATCATCGAGCGTAATCAGGTCACACTGTTCAAGGCGGGTTCTACTTTCCTGAAAGCGGTCATGACCGACCCTGCGAGCACACAGGAAATGTCTCGCTATGACATGTCGACGCTCAAAGTCGGCACCTTCTGCGCGGAACCGGTGTCACCGGCGGTGCAGAAGTTTGCGATGGAGAACATCTGCTCGCACTACATCAACTCCTACTGGGCCACCGAACACGGCGGCATCGTGTTCTCCTGTCCATGGGGTGACTTCAAGCCGCTGGAAGCAGACGCCAAGACCTGGCCACTGCCCTGGATTCAGGCGCAGGTGCGCATTGTCGAAGAGACGAGCGACACGGGCAGCGTCAGCCAGTGGCGAGAAGCCGAAGCCGGTGAGAAAGGTGAGCTGGTGATTACCCAGCCCTACCCTTATCTGGCAAGAACACTGTGGGGCGCAGGTGACGCACTGGGCACCGCTGACTGGCAGGGTGATATCGACCGCTTTGCCGAGGTGTACTTCAAGCGCTGGGATGGCGAACTCACCTATACCCAGGGCGACTATGCGCGCCGGGGTGATGAGGGCGCCTTCACGTTGCATGGCCGCTCGGATGATGTGATCAACGTCTCGGGCCACCGCATCGGCACCGAGGAAATCGAAGGTGCAATCCTGCGCGATAAAACCCTGCGACAGGACTCCCCCGTCGGTAACGTGGTTGTAGTGGGTGCGCCCCATGACGAAAAAGGCGAGACCCCGGTTGCCTTCCTCGTGGCTGCAGCAGGTCGCAAACTCTCCGATGAAGATCTTGCGCGACTGCAAAACCTGGTCCGCACCGAAAAAGGTGCTACCGCAGTACCCTCAGACTTCCTGGTGGTCTCGGCCTTCCCCGAAACCCGCTCGGGCAAATACATGCGCCGCACTTTGCGCGCCATTCTGTTAGATCAGCCTTTGGGCGATCTGTCCACGCTCCGAAACCCTGAGTCGGTGGAGGAAATACAAGGTGCCGTTGCGCAGTGGCGAGACTTTGGCCGACTGGCCGAGGCGCGACAGATTATTCAGACCTGGCGTTACCTGCGGGTTGAAACCCACCGCTTGGACGACAACCACAAGGTCGCACTGTTGGTGATCAACCATCCACCGGTTAACGCACTAAACGAGCGCACCCTCGACGAGCTTCACACTGTGGTGCAACAGCTCGAGCATCAGGATGACGTGGACGCAGTGGTGATTACTGGTGCCCGCGGTGCGTTTGTTGCGGGTGCCGACGTGAAGGAATTGCTGGAGGTCGGCGAGGCCGGCGATCTTGAGTCGGCACGCACGCCACCAAACGCCGCACAGGCTGCATTTGCCGCGCTGGAGCAACTCGGCAAACCGGTGATCGCGGCCGTTAATGGCCCCGCACTGGGTGGCGGTAATGAACTGGTACTGGCTTGCTCCTACGTGATCGCGGCAGAGTACGCGCAGTTTGGCCAGCCGGAAATCAATTTGAATCTGCTGCCGGGCTACGGCGGCACGCAGCGGCTGGTGCGCAAGCTCCATCGGCGCCGCGGTGAAGCTGGCGTGGCTGAAGCGCTCCGTCTGATGGTGAGTGGTCGCAATATCTCCACCGCTGAGGCAGTCGACTGCGGTCTGGTAGACGAGGTTGTGACAGAAGCCGCAGCCTCCCCAGTAGAGATCGCAATGGAGCGACTCCGCGACTACTTTGCCCAACAAGGCCCGCTGGCCGCCGCACAGGAAGAACACCAGAAGGCGCTCGCTGCGCGTGATGAGGCCATTCCTTATTCGGATTCCATCCTCGAGCAGCCAGCGCTACAACAGGCGCTTTCACAAATTCGCGCCAGCGGCCGTCAAAAACAGGTGGC
>Ga0163109_10001402_pt1 | contig 19004 bp, 16 predicted proteins | sample CRUFie1St13metaG_FD_108704 | JGI IMG/M metagenome (GOLD analysis project Ga0163109, IMG submission 108704) | Marine microbial communities from the Costa Rica Dome - CRUD Field 142mm St13 metaG | ecosystem: Environmental > Aquatic > Marine > Oceanic > Photic zone | place: Costa Rica: the Eastern... | reverse complement strand
GCCCCAAACCCAGTGACAGATGGGCGCGTATACCAGAACCAACCAGAGAGAACAGAAAATCAGCATCGCCGAGAAACGCATCCGCTCAGCAAAACCACCGACGATCAAGGCCGGGGTAATCACAGCGAAGGTCAGCTGAAACATCACAAACAGCGTCTCGGGGATGGTGCCACTCATGCTGTCCATCGTCACTTTCGCGAGAAACAGATTCCCTAGATCGCCGATCCATGGGCCCTGTTCGACCCCCGACGAGCCAAACGCAAGCGTGTAACCCATGACAAACCACAGCACCGACATCAGTGCCGTGAGCGCAAAACATTGCATGAGCACCGACAATACGTTTTTGACCCTCACTAAACCCGCATAGAACAGGGACAGTCCCGGGATCGTCATGAACAGGACCAGCGCGGTCGAAGTCAGCATCCAGGCCGTATCAGCACCCGAAAAATCGTCCGCTAGCGCAGGGGTGCTGATTAGTAAAGGCAGGGTCAGAGCAATAAACATTTGGCTGGCGTGTCCAGACATCGGTCTTTTTCCTTAAGGGATAGCTAGAGGTCGAAGGCTGTGAGTTTGCCACACGTCGATGCGCAAGCCCACCGGCCGGCGCGCCGGACTCATTGAGAATCTCCTCACGCAGGATTATTCTCCGCCCTCCCCCGCAAATGATGCCCCGCCACGTGCACAAACTTCTTTGCCTGATCATCGCGCTGAGCGCCGCTCTCGCGGCAACTGCTGAAACCGCCGTAAAGAGCCGGAACCTGATCCTGATCATTGGAGACGGCTTCGACGATCAACATGTCACCATGGGACGCAATTACCTTGTTGGCATGAGCGGCAAACTCATCCTCGATACGATGCCCTATCGGGCATCAGTGCAGGTGGAGACGGTTTCCGAGCAAGGGCAGCCTCTATACGTAGCCGATTCCGCCAATACAGCGACCTCGCTGGCGACCGGCGGGGTCACACAGATCGGTCGCATCGCAACCGACATTGAAGACAACGACCTGAACACCATCGCAGAACGGGCACTCGACAGCGGCTTCCGGGTCGGGCTGGTCACCACATCATCACTGACCGACGCGACACCCGCGTCGTTCCTTGCGCATGTCTCGGCGAGAAGCTGCGAAGGCCCCGAGGAAGTGCTGGGCAGCACCTATTACGGCATACCGCAGCCGGCCTGCCTCGATGATGCGCGAGATAACGGTGGGCCCGGATCCATTATCGAACAGTTGGTGAATAGCGGCGCGCAGGTGCTGCTTGGCGGGGGCACCAAGTTCCTCGAACAAACTACCATCGATGGCGAGACCGTGGCCGCAATGGCGACTGGGCGGGGGTATCGCATTCTCGATCGCGACACTGATTTGAGCGCGGTAACTCATGAAAAATCGCTGTTGGGCACCTTTGACGAGGAGACACTGGAAGTCAGATGGCAAGGCACCAACAAGCGGGTTGCCGAAGAGACCGAGACGAGCTGGCTACATCATCTATCGAATTACCTCGGCGACACTGAGGAACCCGAACCGATGTCTTGCGAGCCCAACCCCGACTATGAGGGAACGCCCTCTCTGGCGAGCATGACGGACCTGGCACTGCGACATCTGTCCCGGGACAACGATCGTGGCTTCTTTTTGATGATCGAGTCGGCCTCGATCGACAAAGAATCCCACAAGCGTAATCCCTGCGGTTCAATTGGCGAGATTGAGCAACTTGAAGAGTCTCTCGCGCTGGCGCTCTCATTCGCAGCACAGCATCCGGATACCGCGATCCTCGTCACAGCGGACCATGCTCAGGCCGCGCAGATCCTGCCCGAGCCCAGTCTTTATTCGAATTATCCGATCCCTATCTATTCGCCGGGGCTTACGGCACGCATTGCGACCCCCGAGGGCAGCATGATGCGCATCAACTACGCGACCAACAATGGTTTCAGTGAGGAGCACACCGGTGCCAACGTACCGCTGTTTGCCAACGACGTCGCCGGCCCATGGCTGAGCCCATTCCTCAGGCAGCGTGAGGTGCACGATGCCATGAGTGCGTTTCTATTCGGCACTCGAGAAATCAACAGTGAGTGACCGCAGCGCAGCGACTGAATCAGTCGAGTTAGTGGGATAACCGTCGCACGCACTGCGTTTCGATTGCGGACCTCTCGGGCCTCACCACAGCCTCGGCTTTACAGATTCACCCAGGTATTCAGCGCCCGCAGCCTGAACGACACCCCGTTCACCCGCAAAATGACGCTGTCTACCAAGATATCTTCCACCGTGATCGCACCCGCCCGTTGACCTGGTCTCAAACGCTGGCCGTTGAGCTCGACCGACGGCGCAGCATCCTCGGCATAAACGTGTTCGCTGTAGACGATTGTCGGGATCCCATCTTTCTGCTGCTGCGACAGGTTTTCTAATAGCACTGTCGGGTGAGGAACTAGATTCGGCTCACCCACCTCGCGCGCGGCGCGCTCGATCGCCGCGACCAAATCGATCGGCGGTGCGATCGAAGGCGCGTCAGAGGGCGCACTCGACGAAGCAGCAGCGGATACCTCTTCAGACCGTGCGGGCTCATCCGGCTTTTCCGCGGCCGGGTTCAGCGCACCATTTTGATCAGATCCAATCCCCTCGCCTTCAGAGAGGGAGGCTGCATCCGACCACATTTGCTGGTGGAGCGCCGCAATGCGCTCACTGCCTGCCTTAGCCGCATCGGCGGTGCCGTTATCTTGCGTCGGCGCTGCTCCTGATGCGCCTGTTGTCGATGCCGGCGGAGCGGAAGCTGATAACTCAGCGCCGCGCGCAGAAGGGCCAGCCTCAGCGCGCGGCGGTTTGAGCGAGGCGCCGCCATCACCCGATGACAGCGAACGGGATACTGATGATGCAATCGGCTCTGTCTTCGCGGGATCCGTTGAGTCGCCTCGCATCATCCAACCGGCGGCAATGCCCAGCCCGGCAAAGACTACAAAGCCGATTCCCAGACATTTCTTCTCCATTCCGCCACTGTGATGCTCGGGCGGGGATGGATGCGCACTGGTAGCAGCACTTTCATTCTCTGATCGCCGCAATGCGTCGAGGATCAAAGACATGCGAGCACCTCCTCGACTGACTGACCCCTCTCAGCGGTCATGGCTAAAGTGGGGCTGACACCCAGCGCGTCATTCAGCGCCTGCAGTGTCTGGACCCCAATCACCCCGTCTACATTTAGCCCCACAGATTGCTGAAACTGTCTCACCCGCTCGGTCAGCGCGGGGGTGAACACATCAAGAGGCGGTGGGGGCAACCCATCCAGACTAGAGAAATCCGCCACAATCTGCGTCACAACGGACCCTTGATCGCCCTCCACCAGAGGTCCGACCCAACCCGGAGGACTTTTCCAGAGGTATCTGAATCCGCCTCGCCAATACATTGCGAGTGACGCCAATGGCATCTCGCAGACACTGCGACCCGTGCTCAAGCGCGCCACGGCGTCGCTCATGCTGAGCAGCAACACGTTGCCGGCAAATCCATCAGGCTGCCTGATATCGAGCACCGCGGGCCGGTTATTAGCAAGCACGGCGTTCCAGGTATCAGCGTCGCTCCGCGCACACTGCAGGCCAGCATTCGGCGCCTGCTTGCAGAGATCTCGGACCAGAGTTTGCCCGGACCACAACGACCACAGCGCCAGATCGGACTCTGCTTGATTAAGGATCCATGAATCACCCCTGACGATCGACGCCATTGATGTCGCAGCAGGCTTTGGGCTCTCAGTCGGCACCTGCTGGCCAGTCGAACCCATCGCCGAAGGGTGCACCGCACTATCTACCACCGGGCGCTCGGTCTGCCCGACCCACAAGAAAAATGCCGCCACCACAGCAGCGACCAGCAGCCCAAACACTGCGCCCCGAACTGTCGCCCGGCTCACCCATGGCGCAGCGCTCGCCACGGCCTGGGCGCCCTGCGCGCCAAATGTCTCCTTGGCCGCCTCTGCGATAAGATTCGGCGACACGGTGGCCTGATCCCGGCCATAGGCGCCCATCATTGCCCGGTCACACAACAGATTAATGACCCTCGGTACACCTCCACTCAACCTGAAGATCTGACGGAGCGCCGCACCATTGAAGATTTCCCGATCGTCACTGAGACCCGCTACCTGTAGACGATGGCGGACATAAGTACGCGTCTCCTGCTCGTCGAGAGGCGTCAAATCAAAGCGCGCCGTGATGCGCTGATTGAGCTGCCTGAGCTCTGGCCGCGACAGCATACTGGTCAGCTCGGGCTGACCGGTGAGGATGATTTGCAGCAGCTTCTTCTCGTTGGTCTCGAGGTTGGTGAGCAGACGGATTTGCTCCAACACCTCAAAGCCCAGGTGCTGCGCCTCGTCAATCATCAATACCGTGCGGCGATCAGACTGATGATTGCGCAGCAAGAATTGGTGTAACGCATCAGTCAGCACCTTGAGACTGTTTGTGCCAATGGGATAGTCAATTTGAAATTCGTCACAGACAGTTGCCAGTAGCTCGACAGCGCTGAGTGCGGGATTCAGCACGATTGCGATGTCGGTATTGGGCGGTAATTGCTCAAGCAGGCATCGGTTGAGCGTGGTCTTTCCAGTGCCCACCTCGCCTGTCAGCAGGATGAATCCACCGCCACTGCCTACGCCGTACAACAAATGCGCAAGCGCGTCTCGATGCCGCACACTCATGAATAAATAGCGGGGGTTCACCGCAATCGAAAAGGGAGCCTCAGCGAGTCCGAAATACTTTTGATACATGGCGCTCGGTTTGCTTCATTCCGCGTAGGTTGCGTGACGAGTTATTGGCACATAACATGCCAATTCCTTTTCAGTGCGCCTTCCATTATGCGCGCTGGTCAGCAGACTGCACAGCGTATTGATTAAATGAATAGCGAGACACAGTGACAGGCACTTGTCTCACCTAAACCTGAGCGCTAGCGTCGCGCTCCGTTGTTATTGATTACTCAGGAGACACCGTTCATGGCCTTGCCATCCGCATTACAGAACCGATTACGACTCCCCGTTGTAGGAGCTCCCCTCTTCATCATTTCGAACCCTAATCTGGTGATCGCCCAATGCAAAGCAGGAGTAGTAGGGTCGTTCCCCGCGCTCAATGCGCGCCCGGAGCCGGTTCTCGAAGAGTGGCTGGAGCGGATCATCTCCGAACTGGCGGCCTATGACGAAGCCAATCCGGATGCACCGTCGGCACCCTTTGCCGTGAACCAGATCGTGCATGGCTCCAACGCGCGCCTGAAGCACGACATGGACATGTGTGTGAAGTACAAGGTGCCAATTGTCATCACCTCTTTGGGCGCCAAGGAATGGGTCAATGAGATGGTGCACAGCTATGGCGGCATCGTGTTGCATGATGTGATCAACAATCGTTTCGCCAAAAAAGCCATCGAGAAAGGCGCCGATGGGCTGATTGCCGTTGCAGCGGGCGCAGGCGGCCATGCAGGCACGACCTCGCCCATGGCGTTGATTCAGGAAATTCGAGAGTGGTTCGACGGCCCACTGCTGCTGTCTGGCTCTATCGCGACCGGCGACTCAGTGCTGGCCGCCCAGGCGATGGGCGCAGACCTCGCCTATATCGGTTCTGCCTTCATCGCCACAGAAGAAGCGGACGCAGAGCAGGCCTACAAACAGGCCATCGTGGATTATGGCGCTGATGACATTGTGTACAGCAGCCTGTTCACGGGTGTTCACGGCAATTATCTCAAGCCATCAATCGAAGCAGCCGGACTCGACCCCAACAACCTGCCCGAGAGCGATCCCAGCAAGATGGATTTTGGCTCTGGAGGCAACACCGATGCCAAAGCCTGGAAGAATATATGGGGATGCGGCCAGGGGATCGGCGCGGTCAAGGAACTCGGCACCGCAGATGATTACGTCACAAAGCTGACCGACCAGTATCAACAGGCCAAACAACGGATCAATGCGCTATGAGTGACCTCAACAAAATACCCCGCAGCGCCGATGACGATTACAGCCCGGAGATCGTTGAGCAACGCCAGCAGTTTATCGAGCAGCAAACCGGCGCGGAACTCAATCACACCAAGCAGTTCTCTTTCGATCCCCATGAGATGGAGAGCAACATCGAGAACTTCTGGGGCGTTGCCCAGATCCCGGTCGGCGTCGCGGGTCCGCTTCTCGTAAACGGAGAACATGCTCAGGGCGAGTTTTATGTCCCTATGGCGACGGTTGAAGGCACGATGCTGGCTTCCTACAACCGGGGTATGAAGGTGATTCGGGAGTGCGGGGGCGTCCTGACCACGGTCTCCGAGGAATCGATGCAGCGCTCGCCGGTGTTCATCTTCCGCAACGCCCGGCAGGCGAGAGACTTTCAGCTGTGGATCAAAGACAACTTTGAAGCGATCAAGGCCAAAGCCGAGACCTCTACCTCGGTGGGCAAACTACATGACATCGAGAGTTACCATGCACACAGCATGGTGTTCACGCGCTTCGATTATTCGACTGGCGATGCCGCCGGCCAGAATATGGTGTCTCGGGCGACCTTTATCGCCTGTGAATGGATCAATGAGCAGCGCCCGGAGATGCTGCATTACATGCTCTCGGGCAACTTCGATACGGAGAAAAAGACCTCTTCGGTGAATCTGCTCAAAACCCGTGGCAAACGCGTCACCGCAGAAATCACTGTGCCCCGCGAGATCTTGATGAAGCACCTGCGCGTTGCCCCTGAGCAAATTGCTTACGGCCAGCAGATCTCCACGCTCTCCGCGATCCTGACCAACTCATCTAACAACGCCAACCATCCTGCCAATGCGCTGGCCGCCTTGTACTTGGCTACTGGACAGGATGTAGCCAATATCGGCGAGTCGAATCAGTGCACGACATACCAGCGCGCGACCAGCAAGGGAGATTTCTACTTCTCCATCACGTTACCCGCCGTGATCATGGCGACCTATGGCGGCGGTACCGCCCTGCCCACCCAGCGAGAGTGCCTGCGGATGCTGGGCTGCGAGGGCAAGGGCAAAGCCCTGAAGCTGTGCGAAATCGCGGCGGCGTTGGTTGTCGCCGGCGAACTGTCGCTTTCCGGCGCGGCGCGAGTCGACAAGAAGACCCGCACCAATGAGTGGGTGGATGCCCATGAGCGACTGGGTCGCAACCGCTGAAGCAATGCTCATGAAACTGACGAGGCGCTTTCAGTTCCTCTTGCGCAGTATCTGTCTGGCAGGGCTCGTCTGCTCCGCCTTGGTGGCACCCATCGCAAAGGCAGAGCGCGGCTCGCACATCATGCTTGATGAGCCACTGCCCCAGCCCGCCTGGGAGCTCCCGCTGATTGCGAATGGTGAGGGCACCGTGACGGATTCGACGTATCTTGGCCGGGTGACCTATGTGGACTTCTGGGCCAGCTGGTGCGGGCCGTGCAGACTGTCGTTACCGGCCTTGAACCGACTGAGCAAAGAATTCGACGCTGCGGATTTTGGTGTGGTGGCGATCAGTGTCGACTACGTCGACGAGGATGCGCTCGACTTCCTGAAGCGTTATCCCGTCGATTACCCGGTTGCCATTGATAAAACGGGTAATTCGGGACGTGACTTTGCAGTGGCGGGGATGCCGTCTGGCTACCTGATTGGACGTGACGGCCTGATCAGAGAAGTCCATGTCGGTTTTCGCAAGGGTGACGAAGCGCTCTTAAGAGAGCAAATTCAAGCGCTTATCGCTGACTCCTGAGTCCCCGTCCCGTTACTGTTCACCTCCCGCTAGTACTATTGTACATCCGCAGCACATGGCGATCCGTAAATTCGCCATGCGAGAGCCTGACATCCTTTACTACGACGGTAGCTGCCCCTTGTGTATGCGGGAGATGTCTCACCTGTCGAAACTCAAGTCTGACCAGCTGGTTTTGCAGGATATTCATGCGCTGCCACCCGGCACTGAAGGGCCGGATAAAGCAACGCTGCTGCAAAACCTGCACCTGAAGCGCGGGTCTGAGTGGGTGATCGGTCTCGACGCCAACGTGGCGGCGTGGCAGTACACCCGAATCGGCTTTTTCTGGCGCTGGCTTTCATGGCCCCTGATAAGGCCACTCGCGGGCTGGTGTTACCGCCAGTGGGCCACACGCCGCTACGCAAAGCGATACCCGCTAGAATCCAAGTCGAGCGCCTCAGATTGACGATGGCGCTCCTCAATGCGCCTGACATAGCCGCTATGGCGCCGCAAGCACGAGCGCTACTGATCAACAGCCTGCCCGGGTACAAATCGGCGATGCTCGTGGCCACTTGTGACGCGATGGGCCAAACGAACCTCGCCATTGTGAGCTCTCATTTTCATCTAGGCTCAAGCCCACCCCTACTGGCCATGATTCTGCGCCCCAGCACAGGCGAGAGCGAGCGGCACACCCTGCACAACCTGTTGGAAACCCGGTGCTGGTCGCTGAACGGATTTTCCCTAGATCACGCCGCGCAGGCACACCAGACCTCGGCCCCCTACCCCAAGGATCAATCGGAGTTTGATGCCTGTGACTTCGAGGCGGAGTGGTTGGATGAATTCGGCGCGCCTTTTATTAAAGGCTCACCGCTGAAAATCGGATGCCTGTTGCGGGAACATCACCCGCTCGAAATCAACGGGACGCATATGATCATTGGCGAAGTGCAGCGTCTGCAGTACCCCCAGACGGCCCAGCGGGACGATGGCGGCCTCTCGCTGAGCGACATGGGTCTGGTCGCGGTGGCCGGGCTCGATACCTACACGCAACCGAATGCCGGAGTGCGATTCGCTCCTGCCGATACAACCTCCCCGCCACGGCAATTGTGAATCTCGTTTTCACTATACAGATCCGTTAGGCTTTGCGCCCTCGGGTAACTGCCCCCGCTCTACATACCTCTAACAGCAACCCCACCGGACACTTCAAGGACGATACGCCCATGCCACCGATCAATAGCGACTTTTATCGCCTGCTCTGCAACTCCCTCGTCGGCCTACTCTTTCTGACTTCCAATACGGTCTTTGCCAAGGCCGTGCCTGAGCGCGCTGATATAGATGCTGAGTTCAAGTGGGACCTCACCGATATGTATGCGGACGCAACCGCATGGGAAGCGGATCAGGAGCGATTCCTAGAAGCGCTGCCAACGCTGTCGGCCCATCGGGGCAAACTCGGCGAGAGCGGCGCGAACTTGTTGCAAGCCATTGAAAGCATCCAGACCGTCGAGACCATCATTGCCAACCTGTATGTCTACGCCGGACTCAAGAGCTATGAGGACACCCGCATCTCCGAGAATGCCGCGCGCTTCTCGGAAGCTCAGGGGATGTATTCCCAGTACCAGCAAGCGCTGGCTTACTTCACCCCGGAACTGCTGGCCATTCCTGAGGAGACGCTGACCCAGTTCATCGCGCAGACGCCAGGGCTCGAGGTCTATGCGCACTATCTGGATGAAACCGCCCGCATGCGGCCTTACACGCTATCTGAGGCCGAGGAACGGTTGTTAGCGATGGCGTCAGACCCTCTCGACAAATTTGACAGTGTATTCACAGCCATCGATAGCTCTGATCTGTCCTTCGGCACCATGATTGACGAGTCGGGAGATGAGGTTGAGCTCACGAACAGCCGCTATGGGGCCTTCCTCCACTCCACGGATCGCAACGTGCGAGAAGCCGCCTGGAAGGGACTGTTTGAGGGCTACAAAACGCTTAACCACACCCTCGCCGCCAACTATGAGGGGCATGTGAAAAGCCGCGTCTTCTTTGCGCTCGCTCGGGGCTTTAAGTCGCGACTGGAACATGCCACCTACACCAACGCCATTCCGATCGAGGTCTTTAATAACCTCATCACAACTGCACGAGAAGGCAGCGCGCCACTCCAGCGCTATCTCAAACTCAGAGAAAAGACCCTTGGCGTGGACCGGCTAGAAATCTGGGACATGTACGCGCCCATTGTTCCCCCGACGATCAAAGACGTGAGCTTTGACGAGGCGAAGGAGATCGTAGCCGAGGCACTCACGCCGCTTGGCGAGGAGTACATCAACGTCTACTGGAAAGGATTCGACGAGGGCTGGGTCGATGCCATGGCCAACCGTGGCAAACGCGGCGGCGCCTACAGCTGGGGTACCTATACTTCCAAACCCTATCTCTCCATGAACTTTGAGGGCACGCTGAACAACGTCTCGACGCTTGCTCACGAATACGGTCACTCGATCCATAGCTACTTGACGCGCAACACCCAGCCTCAGGTCTATGGGGACTACCGCACCTTCATCGCCGAAATTGCGTCGATGACTAATGAAGCGATCCTGATGCAGAAAATGTTGTCCGAGGCGACCTCGGCGAGTGAACGCGCGTATCTGCTGAGCTCCTATCTGGATGAGTTCAGAGGCGGCTTTTACCGACAGGCTTCTTTCGCCGATTTTGAGGCGCGTGCCCACGCCAAAGTTGAGGCCGGCGAGGCGCTCACTGCGGAGGTGCTCAATACCATTTATGCCGATGTCTTCAGCGACTACTACGGGGATGCGGTTCATGCCAACGAGTTAAATCAGATCGAGTGGAGTCGGATCCCACACTTTTTGCGCAGCGACAACTTTTATGTCTACCAGTACTCCACCTCGTTTGTCGCCGCCACAGCGCTAGCCAAGCAAATTCTTGAGGAAGGAGAGCCCGCCCGGGAGCGATACCTGACCATGCTCAAGTCAGGCTCCAATGACTACCCCATTGAACTGCTCAAAAAAGCCGGCATCGATATGACCTCACCTGAGCCGATTGAGGCGACGATCGAGGTGTTCGATGACTTGGTCGATCAGCTCGAGCAGGCGTTGGCTGAGATGGAGGCGGTGTCTACTCTGAGCCAGTAAGAGGCTAAACAGGTGCCAGCCGTTGCCCCTCGAATAACGTGGCGTTATTGTTGGTATTAAGCACACCATCGGGCACGCCGGTGGCGCAGTGGGCTCAAATCACGCAGTATTCTCAACGAAACAGCTAGATCTTGAGCAATCGGGAAAGCCTGTGATAACCAAGCAGTTCGATATCGCGAGACAACAACGAGGCGCCATTTCCGCGGCACAGGCAGGAGTCATCGTGGTGCTTTTGTTGGTGATCGCTGGCGGCGTGGTCTTGCTGACCGGAATCTGGCCACCGAAAGGGGAACCTGCGCCAACCGCGACGGCCCCGCCACCCGAACCGGCACCCTCGCCGATCATGACCGTAATCGAGGAACCGGCACCGGAGCCATCGGAGCCACCGCCCCCACCCCCCGAGCCCGTCGAGGATCCCCTGCCCCGGCTTGAGGAAAGCGATGATGCAGTGCGTGATGCGGTGGGCGATATCCCACTGGGCACCGCAGGGCAGCAGTATCTTATACCGGGCAACATCATTGAGCGCAGCGCCAGTCTGATCTACCTGATGGCCCAAGGCGAAGTCCCCTATAAGCTTTTGCCCGTTTCACGGCCCAAAGCCGCGTTCCCCATCAGGGATGACGGCACGCAAGTGGTCACTGACCCCGCCGGCTTTGAGCGCTATGATGCCCTGACCCAATGGCTACAAAGCCTTGATCTTGAATCACTCTTGTCGTCACTGGAGTGGTTCATGCCGCTATTCAGAGAGGCCTGGTCTTACTACGGCGAAGATCCCGCAGCGTTCGACATGGCGGTAGTGATTACACTAGACCTGGTGATCGCCACGCCTGAGATAGACCTCAGCGAAGCACGGCTCATTCGCAAGGAAGCGGTTTGGATCTTCGAGGATCCGGCCATTGAAGGGCTCGCGCCGACCCAAAAACAGGTGCTGCGCATGGGTCCAGAAAACGCCAAAATTTTGAAGGCCAAGGCCGCTGAAGCACGGGGTTTGTGGCTCGATCAGCTATCAGAGTCGATGTAGCGCTTACTCTGCGACTTCCGTGGAACGATCACCCCGATCATCTTCATTGACGAGTTTCTGGCTCACCTCTGCGCCAAAGCCTCGGTACTGCATGAACCTGAGTCGCCGTCCGCGCTCACGCTGACGCGCGTCCCAGTCGCCCTCGATGGGTGCGCCGCGATACTTCTTTTTATAAACCACGGTAGCTTCCACCTCCCAATCCATTTCTGAATCGAAGGCCTCTTCCATGGTATCGCTGATCAAGTGTTCGACGCGCTGTTGGCGGAGATCATTGAGAATACGGCTCGGCCCGTAACCTCGACCCGCCAACTGCCGCACTCTTGAAGCGGCAAAGCGCTCGTCGCTGAGCAGGCCTTCTTCAGTGAGCTGCTGAATCACTTGCTCAACCAGGTCAGGCTCGCAATCGCGCTTTCTGAAACGCTTAGTCAGCTTGGCTTTGAGTTCAGCTGAGCCATGCTCTCGCCGCGCAAGCAAATCCATCCCGGCGATCCGTAGCTCGCCGGGAGTGACTGAACCTTTCTTGGTGTAATCCTCCATTGAGGAGGTTCCGCCTCGCGTCAGGATGACTCGGCGACTTCTCCGATATCCGGCTCGTCTGAGTCTTCGGCGGGGCTTTCGGCCACTTCAGTTTCCACCGCGGCCAGCGGAAGGCCCATCATTTGATGACGGATTTGGTCCTCAATTTCTTTGGCAACGGCTGCATTTTCCTCGAGGAACTTGGAAGCATTCGCTTTACCTTGGCCGATCTTGTCGCCTTTATAGGCGTACCAGGCGCCAGACTTATCGATAAGGTTGAGCTTTACACCCCAATCAATCACCTCGCCCATGTGGTAGATGCCTCCGCCGTACATGATCTGGAACTCCGCTTGACGGAATGGTGGCGAGACTTTGTTCTTCACGACCTTGACGCGGGTTTCGTTACCCACCACTTCGTCGCCCTCTTTGACCGCCCCGATACGTCGGATATCCAATCGCACCGAAGAGTAGAACTTGAGTGCATTACCACCAGTGGTGGTCTCGGGGCTGCCAAACATGACGCCGATCTTCATACGGATCTGATTGATAAAGATCACTAGGCAGTTGGTCTGCTTGATCGCACCCGTGAGTTTGCGCATCGCTTGGCTCAAGAGTCGCGCCTGGAGACCCACGTGGGAATCACCCATTTCGCCCTCAATCTCTGCCTTGGGTGTGAGCGCCGCCACGGAATCCACGACGAGCACGTCAACAGCGCCGGAGCGCACCAGCATCTCGGCGACTTCCAACGCCTGCTCACCGGTATCTGGCTGGGATACAATCAGATCGTCCACCTGCACGCCCAACTTGTCGGCGTACTGGGGGTCCAAAGCGTGCTCCGCATCGATAAACGCTGCAGTGCCTCCCACCTTTTGCGCCTCTGCAATCACCTGCAGGGTCAGGGTCGTTTTACCGGATGATTCAGGGCCGTATATCTCCACAATGCGACCCTTAGGCAAGCCGCCTATGCCCAGTGCAATATCCAGGCCTAGGGAACCGGTAGAGATCGAGGGTATCGCTACCCTCTCCTGGTCACCCATACGCATGACCGTACCCTTGCCAAACTGGCGCTCGATTTGTGACAACGCCGCATCCAGTGCTTTTTGCTTGTTCGGATCCATGTCCTGCTCCCTTTGATTTGCTCGCTCTGTCGAGAATGGCCTTTCGGCTGTGCCCCGAAGCTCATGCCATGTTGCGCTCAGTCCCGTCTAACTGGGTTTTTGCGCTCGAAATACCCGCTTTCAAAAGTACTGTATATATATTCAGCTTTTTTGCCAGCGATTGCAATCCAGTTTAGCGATCAATTTGAGCAAAAATAGTGTCGCACCAAGCAACATGTCGCCCAAAGCGACAGCACTAATGGCTGGGATCTGACGAGCCTAAAGGAAGGCATCCCCTCCATTGGGGCTTAAACACTGGCCTCTGAAGTGCCCAGCCGCGTCACTCGCCAGGAATAGATAGGCCCCCACAATGTCCTCGACCTCCGCAATACGGCCCGCGGGGATGTTTTGGCGAATGCCTTCCAATATATCGTCGGGCACGTCCGCCAAAATCGGGGTCATGGTCGCGCCAGGCGCCACACAATTAGCGGTGATCGGGCGATCGCCAATCTCCAGCGCGAGGCTGCGCGTGAAGGAGAGAATCGCGCCTTTCGCCGCGGTGTAATGAGAGAACCCTGGCGCGCCGATGTAAGCGAGCTGCGAGGCCGTGTTGATAATGCGACCGCTATTTTGCGCATACATTATCTTCAATGCAGAACGTGTGCAGAGGAATGTGCCGCGCAGGTGCACACCCATCAATCGGTCGAAGTCTCCGACCTCAAGCGTCTCAACCGGGCTGGAATGGGCGATTCCCGCGTTATTAACGAGAATATCCAGTGGGCCTGATCCTAAAGTTGAAAACATCGCCAACACATCAGACTCACTGCTGACATCGGCCTGTATCGTCTGAGCCGCGCCACCCGACTCCGAAATGCTCGTCACCACTGCCTCTGCAGATTCGGCTGTGGCTTCGTCCGGATGGTTTACCCAGACCGTCGCGCCATTGGCGGCCAATGCGGTTGCCACCGCCGCACCAATACCCGAGCTCGCACCGGTTACCAATGCCGTCTTGCCACTGAGACTCACTTCCATCGAGTTGCTGCCCATCATCTGCTCTCCCTCAGGCTCTGCCTAACATTGCTAGTGAGTACACTTCATGCGCTGCCTTGCGCGCGAGATGCGTGCTTGAGTAGCGACGCTTTTCAGGCGTCGTACCGTCAGGAACTACCAGGTCACTCCACCGACCAGGGTACCAGCCGCCAGCACCAGACGGGACCATTCGATCGTGCCCCAAATACCGCAGCGGGCGTAGGGGTCGCCATCTAACCATGCCTTGGCTTGCTCGAGGTCATCGGTGCGATACACCAGCATGCTGCCAACGATTTTCTCGCCCGCCGGGTCCTTGAGTGGCCCCGCCATGGCAATGTGGTCCACGATTGCCTCGATATGCGCCAAATGCCCCGCCATGTGCTCCTCACGCAGATCGTCGACGTCATCGCCATCACGGTCCGTGCATTTGACCAGCCAAAGGTTTTCCCGAGCCATGTCCCTCTCCTGTCTCGATTGAATACGATTGCTCGCGCTCGAAGCGCCAAGCGCTCACCATAACCAGCTTTCCATCACCGAGCCAGTGGCTCAGGCCCCATTACAGCGGACTTGAAATGTCCGTACCAATCTTGCTCCCAAGCCTTTATTATTTTCGGCACAACAAAAAGGGAGAGGCCGCAATGATACTGGACATGGGGAATCGCCTCGGCGCCAGAGCTGTCGTTTTGGCACTGGCATTCTTAGTAGGCTGCCAGACTGAAGAGGAAACCACCTCTGCCGAGGCGGATGCCTCGGCTGAAGTCGAGCCGGCGACGCTGGGTTCAATGGACGAGCAGTACGCTTGGGTCGGCGATCTGGGCGACCGGGATGCACTCCCCGGCAAGCCGCTGTACATCGAGCACTGTGCCGGCTGTCACGAAGCACAGGTCTACAAGGCGCCCCACACTACTTGGCTCGAACTCATGTCTCCGCAGGTGCTGTATAGATCGATCACCGAGGGCATCATGCAATCTCAAGCTGCGCATCTCTCTGACGGAGACAAGCAGCACATCGTCGAGTACATCACGCAGATGCGGCTCGGTGATCCCGACGCGGGTCCCGAGGTGGCTTGGTGTGACGCTTCGGCGAGCATCTTCACCTCTCTCGACGAAAGTCAGCTGACAGGCTGGGGCCACGATACGCGCCGCTACGTCTCGTCTGAGGCCGCTGGCTTCGACCGGTCACAAATTGGTGATCTTGAGTTGAAGTGGAGCTTCGGCTTCCCCGCCTCCACCCGTGCCCGATCGCAACCGACGATCGCCATGGGCGCTGTGTTCGTCGGTAGTCAGGACGGCACTGTCTATGCCTTTGACCTGGAAACTGGCTGTGTCCGCTGGACCTATGCTGCCCGTGCTGAAGTTCGCACCGGCATTACCCTCGGCAAACGCGGGCCAGATGGCGCCGCCACCGCCTATTTCGGCGACATCATCGCCAACCTTTACGCCGTCGATGCCACCACTGGCGAGCTGGTCTGGCAAACCAGTCCTGATGAGCACCACAGCGCCACCCTCACGGGCACTCCTGCCTATGCGGCAGGCAAGCTATATGTACCGGTGTCATCGCTCGAGGTGGTCACAGCAGCCAACCCGGAATATGCTTGCTGCACCTTCCGCGGCCACGTGATGGCAGTCGATGCCGCTGACGGCAGCGTGATCTGGGACAGTTACGCCATACCCAACCCACCCGCCTCAGTGGGCACCACCAGCGTGGGTACAGACATGCTCGGCCCATCCGGCGCGCCGGTCTGGACCAGCCCCACCGTCGACGTGAATAAAAATCTGCTGATTTTCGGCACCGGTGAAAATTACTCCTCCCCCGCTGATACCAACAGTGACGCTGTGATCGCTGTCGCGCTCGATACCGGAGAGCGCCTGTGGTCGAGACAAACCTTCCCGGGCGATGCTTGGAACGTTGCGTGCATGATGGCCGACAACCCTAACTGCCCGGAGGAGGATGGCCCCGACTATGACCAGGCATCCAGCCCCCTGCTGGTGGATATTGGCGAGGGCAAAACGTTGGTCGTTGCCGGCCAAAAAGACGGCCGCGTGTTTGCACTCGACTGGGAAACAGGGCAGAACAAATTGTGGGAAGTGAAACTGGGACGCGGCAGCATTCAAGGCGGCGTGCACTTTGGCATGGCCGCTGATGGCACGACCGTCTATGTCCCCATCAATGACATGAACGACACCCGCAACGGCGAATGGCTGGATCCCGAACTCGCACGCCCGGGTGTCTCAGCGGTCAATGCTGTGACGGGTGAGGTGCTTTGGAGTCATGTGCAGGAAAATGTCTGCGGCGAGGGCCGCCCCTTCTGCGACCCCGGGGTATCGGCCGCAATTACGGCCACCGATGGGGCGGTCATTGCGGGTCACCTTGATGGGATTATCCGCATCTACGACCGTGACAGCGGCGAGATTATCTGGTCCTACAACACCACCACGCCGGTGACCGGTACCAATGGTGCCGTTGCGCAAGGCGGAGGTATGAGCGGCTCCGGGCCAGCGCTGGGCGAAGGCCACATGGTGATCAATTCCGGATACGGGCTCTATAACCACGAAGCGGGCAATGCCCTGCTCGTGTTTGCACCCAAAGCGACGGGGTCAGTCAGCGCGCGTTAACGCTCGTAGTCCAGCGCGAGCACTTCGCAGTGCTCGCGCAATACCTCCCCGACAGCTTGGTGATCGGGGTGATTCAGATACGCCGGCAAATCGTCGGCCCTCTCCAGTGTGACGAGCACCCCATGGGTGGCGCCATTAGCGCGGTCCGTGATGTTTTGCCCCGCCGAAATCGCCACAACACCCGGGATATGAGATAGCGCGCGAATCGACGCGAGGATCTCTTCCATTTTATCATCACTCACCCCCGCTTTAGGGGTGAGCCACACCATGTGCTCCAGCACCATCGCAACCTCAGACCAGATTAAAACCCTGACTCGACAGCGGGAAGCGGCGCACGCGCCGCCCTGTCGCGTTGAATAAGGCATTGGCGACGGCCGGTGCAATCGGTGTTGTCGCCTGCTCGCCGATCCCGGTAGGCGGCTCATCGCTGGGCAGGATATGCACCTCCACCTTCGGCATTTGTGGTAGACGCATCACCGGATAGTCATGGAAGTTACTCTGCTGCACTTCACCATTGACGATGTCGATGTTGCCGAAGGCCACGCCTCCCAGTCCGTAAGCCAGACCGCCCTCTACCTGGCCCTCGATACCGAGCGGATTCACCGCGAACCCACAGTCCACTACGCAGACAACGCGATCAACGGTGAAATCACCATTCTCGGCAACCGTCACCTCGACTGCCTGAGCAACCGGCGAAATGTTGTAGATCCGCGATGCCACACCACGTCCGCGACCCGGTGCCAACGGCTTGTCCCAATCACATTTTTCTTTCAATACGCTCAATACACGGTTCATGCGCGCGTGATCCTTGGTCAGACGCAACCGGAGCTCCATGGGGTCGATGCCCCCTTTGTGCGCCAACTCATCTAGAAAACACTCATAGGCAATACCCGTATGGGTGTGGCCAACCGATCGCCACTCCTGGGGAACAATGCCCTTCTTGGGCGCATTGTGGCTCTCAACCCGGTGATTCGGGATCTGATAGGACGTTCCATAGGGGAACACCCCAAACGGCTCCTGTAGACAACCATCCAGCGAATAGATATCGATACCCCGCACCATATAAGTGGGGTCATGCTTGGTGCCCTGCATAAGCGACTGACCCACTGCCACCTGATGCCAGGCCTCGGGCATACCGGACTCGTCCACGCTGCCGCGGAGCTTGTGCACAAACAGTGGCCGGTAATGGCCGCTACGAATGTCTTCTTCCCGCGACCAAATGATCTGCACCGGTACGGACTCACCCATAGCCGCTTCTACCGCCTCAACGGTGTAATCCGCGGTTTTACTCGAGCGGCGCCCGAAGCTGCCACCCATGAGCGGTCGGTGGATGGTGACGTTCTGCTGGGGGATTCCCAGAAACCGCGAGATGACCTCTTGGTCGTTGGACTGGTACTGGGTGCCGCTCCAGATTGTGCAGGTGTCGCCTTCAACCTGAGCAATGCAGTTCATGGGCTCCAAAGTGGCATGAGCCAGTAGCGGCATCTCGTAGGTCGCCTCGACCACGCTCCCGCTCGCCTCCGCCGCATCGAGCGCGCCGATGGCATCGCCGATATCCTCTGCCAGCAAGCCGGGGGTATCAGCCAAGGCACGATAATCCGCATAGAACTGCTCACTGGAGACGCCGTCGTTCACACCGCGGTCCCATTCGATCTCGAGTTTGGCGCGTGCCTTCTGCGCCCGCCAGTAGCTATCCGCCAACACCACCACACCAGCCCTGATCGCTTTCACTTTGACCACACCCGACATCGCCAGGGCTTCGGTGGCATCAAAGTCAACTACTGACCCACCGTAAACCGGAGGCCGCGCGATCGCGCCATAGAGCATCCCGGGTAGCTTGATATCGATCCCGAACTCGGCGGAGCCGTCAACCTTGCCAGCGCCTTCATAGCGCCGGGCGGGCTTACCCAGAATCTTGAATTCGCTAGGATCCTTGAGTGTCACCGTC
>Ga0163109_10001401_pt1 | contig 19012 bp, 11 predicted proteins | sample CRUFie1St13metaG_FD_108704 | JGI IMG/M metagenome (GOLD analysis project Ga0163109, IMG submission 108704) | Marine microbial communities from the Costa Rica Dome - CRUD Field 142mm St13 metaG | ecosystem: Environmental > Aquatic > Marine > Oceanic > Photic zone | place: Costa Rica: the Eastern... | reverse complement strand
GGTTCAAGTAACTGGTGACGTAAGTTCAGAAAGCTTAGGCTACGGTGAATGGGGATTGGATGACACTTCGGGTGAGTGCCGTGTGGACGACCGTGGCTATGACGTCATCGATGAGACTGGCAACGTCACAGCAGGCAGCACCTGGCAGGTCACGGGTCCGCTCGATTACTCGTTCGGCAACTACAAAATCCAACCGCGTTCTGAAGCAGACGCGTTGTTGTACGGTTGTACTGACATGTCAGCAGCCAACTACAACCCAGGTGCTGGTATTGACGATGGCACATGCGAGTCTTCAGGACAAACGTGTGGATTGTTCTTTTCTGAATGCGCAGAAGGCAGCAGTAATAACAAGTACTTGGAGATTTACAATCCAACTTCAGCTGCGGTATTCCTCGGACAATACATTCTTGGCAACCAGAGCAACGGAACATCCGATGGCTCTGTTGAAGTAGAGTATTGGACGGATTTCCCCTTTACGGCGTCAATCAGTCCCGGTGGAACGTTCATTGTTGCACACCCTTCGGCGGATTCATTGATTTTGGCCAATGCAGACATGACGCACACCTACCTGTCCAATGGCGATGATGCTTATGGCTTGTACAGCATGGTATCTGGCGATACTGTGCTCATCGACATCATTGGAGCATATGGTCTTGACCCCGGTTCAGGTTGGGATGTGGCTGGAGTGACAAATGCAACCGCGAATCACACATTGGTTCGAAACGAGTTTGTTTATGCTGGCAATGGCGGCGATTGGGCGATGTCTGCTGGAACCAATGCCCTTGATTCAGAGTGGATGGTGCTCGATAATAACGACTGGTCGGATCTCGGTTCACATACGTTCTCGGAAACGTGCATCTCCGTGACGGCTGGTTGCCTTGATTCATTCGCCATTAACTACGACCCCACCATGCTGACTGATGATGGATCATGCTTCTATCCAGCGGCGGTGACTATACAAGAAATCCAAGAAGGCGGCCTCACGGGACCGATTCAAACGAGCGGTGTCGTTACTGCCGTATACGAGTCATTTTCGGAGTTGGCGAATGAGGCTACCTTCGTGATTCAGGACGGCGTGGGACCTTACAGCGCCATTTGGGTTGTGGGTACTGGCGTCCAGGAAGGCGATGAAGTAACTGTAACAGGGACTGCTTCCGATTGGTATGGACTTCAGTGGATTTCTCCAGCTTCCTACACGGTTCAATCTTCTGGAAACGCGCTGCCTGCAGCCGAAGTGTTGGGAACGGATGCAATCAACCACGAACAATGGGAGGCCGTACTCGTTGAGATGTCAGGGACCTGCATTGAAAATGGTGTGGACCAAGCAGTAGATGACTACGGACAGTGGAAACTCGACGACGGAAGCGGAAGTGGTATGGTCTCGCGTATTGGTTATGATGCGGGAGCAGATTCCATTACAAACGGCGCCGGACAAACTACAGCAACTGTTGAATTAGGTGCTAAGTACAAGGTTACAGGCCCGAATATGCACTCCTACAGCAATTGGAAATTGGCACCGCGCACATCAACAGACGTCGTGCGCATTGGCTGCACAGACCCGACCTTCTCGAATTACGATGCTTTCGCTCAAGAAGACGATGGTACCTGTGTCAATGCAGAAGGGTGCACCAACCCGAATGCGGACAATTACGATGCGGCGGCCACTATTGATGACGGCACGTGCATTGTCAGCGGCTGCGATGACCCGGCAGCCTATAATTACCAGGAAGGGGTGAACAACCCCACCAATGAGGATTGCTACTACACGCTGCCCAACATCGTCATCAACGAGATTCATTACAATCCGTGCACTGATCAAGGAGATGACTTCGACTACGAATTTGTCGAGTTGGTCAACATTGGTGATTCACCGGTGGACCTCGAAGGCTTGGAATTCTACAACACGTCCGGCGTTTCTTCACCTCAACTCGGTCTGACCTTTGGCGCAGGGGCCACAGCTGCTCCGGGCGAATACCTGTTGTTGACCATATCCGATGAAAGCACGGCGAATTACTCCGGTCTGGGTGCCCAGGTTTTCCAGATGACAGAAGGCAACTTCTCCAATAGCGGTGAGGCCGTTAGCTTGGAAGACGGTTTCGGCAATGTCATCAATGCTGTGACCTACGACGTTGCAAGCCCATGGCCAGCACAAACGGTTGCGGTATTGGGCAACGTTTTGGTCCAAAGCCCTGACGGTGGTTGCTCCAGCTTGGAATTGATCGAGACGGATTTAAACAACGACAACCCAAGCAACTGGCAAGCGAGCTGGGTGGATAACGGCACCCCGGGTGCTCCAAACTCTTCGGCCTTCGGATGTGTAGATGCTGCAGCATGCAACTTCGCTTCAGGCGCCTTCTTCGACGACGGTTCTTGCACGTACGACTGCTACGGTTGTACGTACGACGGTGCCTCGAACTACGATGCAACGGCGACCATGGAGAACGGAACGTGTGAATTTGATTTCACCGATCCATGTCCAGCAGACGTAAACGAAGACGGCCAGGTGGGTACGCCTGACTTGCTCTTCTTCCTCTCGCAATTCGGCACCATGTGCCCTGAATAATTTTGAGTATACACGAGAAAAGAAAGGCGCTCCGAATGGGGCGCCTTTTTTATTGCGCTGCACGAGTTGGCAGCCCGGTCAGGAGTTCGGAGTTCAAGGCTTCGCTGTCGCCGGCGTATACACCTCGTTCGAGGCGTTGAGGTCACGGTCATACAGCGTGATTCGGAACCGCATGGTGTCGTAAGGACTGTTGAGGTGCCATGAGTTCATATCGATGCTGATGGTGCCGTTCTGCGCAGGTCTTTGTCCCGTTGGAGCCGCTGGAGGCACACGGTAGTAAAACGGAATTTGGCCCGCATCGGGATTGAGTACAATTTCCACCCAAGTGGTGTCTCGCCATTCTTGGTATTCGCACTTCAAGTTCTGGTGGTATTCACACGTCGGACAAAAAGGCGCAAGGGTATCGGCTTGGGACAGCCCCACGTTCCCGTCACCGTCTGAAAACCCAATGACCAACTCCCGTCCGCTTCCTGTGTTGAGGTCAAACGATTGAAATTTAATGACCGGCTCATCCGGAAAGCTGGGTTCCGGCAGGCAGCCTCCCAACGGCAAGAGCGCTCCAATTAGAGCGACGTGCAAGGAAGGACCGAAAAGGCGCGGCGTGATTTTCATCGTTTCAGTTGGCATCAAAGCTAAGGAATCTGCAACTTCGCATACCGAACCGGATCCAGCGAAAAGATGCAAAACCCAACTGAACTCAATGCCCAGCTGTTGGCTGAATTGCGCGCGGAAATGCGCCAATTGATGGCGCAAGGGGGGAATTGGGAGGAGTTCGCGCTGAAGGTATTTCGTTTCCAATGCGCGCACAACCCGGTGTATGGCGAATTTGTGCGGCTGCGAGGTGTGAATCCTTCTGCGGTCGCCTCTACCCATGAGGTGCCCTATTTGCCTGTGACCTTGTTCCAATCGCAGTGGGTGTCTGTTTTTGAAGAAGGGGCAGCCATGCAGCGTGTTTTTGAGAGTTCGGGCACCACGGGCCAACGCCGTTCGCGCCATCCGGTGGACGATTTGGCCTGGTACAACAATGTCTCTATGGCGGGTTTTGAACGGTGCATGGGCACCTTCGAAGGCCGAAAAATTGCAGCGCTCCTGCCCGGTTACCGACCTGAATCCTCACTCATTCACATGGTGCGGACCTTTATGCAACGGTGCGGTCAGCAGGTGGAATCCGATTGGTTCTTCATGGAAGACTGGCCCGCGTTGGAACGGAAACTAACTGATACGGTGCAGGAAGGGCACAGCGTTCTCGTCATCGGCGTGACGCACGCATTGCTCAAATGGGTTGAACAGGCGGATTTGGCTGAGCCCTTTGACCGTGTGCAACTCCTCGAAACAGGAGGGATGAAAGGCCACGGACCTGAGCGCGTTCGCGAGGAAGTGCACGCGGCGTTGCGGCCGTTGGTGACCGCTCCGGATATCGGAAGTGAATATGGAATGACCGAGTTGTTGTCGCAGGCCTGGTCTACCGGGCAAGGACGGTTTGTCGCACCGCCGTGGATGCGCGTGCGGCTCGGTTCCATAAACGACCCCGGAACCTGGGCGCCAGAGGGCAAGCAAGGCCGAATTCGCATCATGGATCTGGCCAACCTGGCGAGCTGTGCCTTCATTGAGACCAGCGACATCGGCCGCATGCACGCGGACGGGACATTTGAAGTGCTCGGGCGGTTCGACCACGCGGAAGTGCGCGGATGCAACCTGCTGACGGTGGAGGGCTGATCAGCCGCAGCTGACGAGGAAGTAGTTCTTCTTGCCGCGCTGTACCAAGATGTGCTTGCCGCTGATGAGGTCTTCACCGGAGACCGTGGTGTGTTCGTTGACTTTGACCTTGTTGATGGAGATGGAGTTTTCCTTCAAGGCCCGTCGGGCTTCGCCTTTGGAAGCCAAGAATCCCGTGTGTTCCGAGAGAAAATCAATGATGGGCAGGCCGGATTGGACCTGATCCACGCCCAAGGTGGCCTGTGGAACGCCTTCAAAGACGCTCAAAAACTCCGCTTCAGGTAGCGCTTCGATGGCTTCCTTGCTCGCCTTTCCAAATAGCAGTGCAGAGGCCGCAATGGCGGTTTCGAGGTCGGCTTCGCTGTGGATGCGTTTGGTGATGTCTTCCGCCAGCGCTTTTTGCAAAATGCGGCGTCCGGGGTCTTGTGCATGCTCCGCCTCTAGCGATTCGATTTCTTCTCGGCTCTTCAGGGTGAAAATGCGGATGTACTTGGACACATCCTCATCTGCCGCATTGATCCAGTATTGGTAAAACTTGTACGCCGACGTCTTCGATTTATCAATCCACACGTTGCCACCCTCGGATTTGCCAAACTTGCTTCCATCCGCCTTGGTGATGAGCGGTGCAGTCACAGCAAACGCCTGGCCGCTTCCCATTCGGCGAATCAATTCCGTGCCAGTGGTGATGTTGCCCCATTGGTCGGAACCGCCAAACTGAACCATGCAGTTCTCGTTCTTCCAGAGGTGGTAGAAGTCATACCCTTGGACTAGCTGGTAACTGAACTCCGTGAACGACATGCCCGTTTCCAAACGCTTTTTAACGCTGTCTTTCGAGGTCATGTAGTTGACGGTGATGTGTTTGCCAACGTCGCGGATGAAATCGAGGAAGCGGAAGTCTTTGAACCAATCGGCGTTGTTGACTACGCGTGCGGCGTGGGCTCCGTCGAAGTCTAAGAATTGCTCGAGTTGGGCTTTCTGACAAGCGAGGTTGTGTTGAATGCGCTCCACATCGAGTAGTTGGCGCTCGGCGGTCTTGCCACTGGGGTCGCCCACCATGCCCGTCGCTCCTCCAACCAGTGCAATGGGGTTGTGGCCGCACCGCTGCCAATGCACCAACATCATCACGGGGACGAGGTTGCCGATGTGCAGGGAATCTGCCGTGGGGTCAAATCCAACGTACCCTGTCGCATTGCCCTTGGCAAGGAGCTCTTCCAACCCGGGCGTCATGTCGTGCAACATGCCGCGCCACTTCAATTCACTGATAAAATCCATCGGAGGCAAAGATAACTTGTGGAGGTGTTACAGCACTTCGACCAACGCCTCGAGTGCGATGGAGCGTGATCCCTTCAACAAAATGCGTCTACCAATTGGCGGGGTGGATTGACAATGGGCAGCGGCAGCGGCTGTGCTCCTAAATGCCCGGATGGTTTCGAAGGCGGTTGCTACCTGGTGAAAACAGGGGCCTACCGCCCAGGTTTCCATATTCAATTCATGGGCCAACGCCAGGACCTCTTCATGCGCAGCTTCAGTGTGCTCACCCAGTTCCGCCATATCTCCTAGAATGCACAGGGGAGCACCCTCGTCGGCGGTTTCTTCGGCCATGCGTTTGAAGGCGGTTAATGCGGCGCACATGCTGGAGGGGTTGGCGTTGTACGCGTCGAGCAAGATGCGATTGCTGGCGGTTGAGGTCCACTGTGACCGGTTGTTGTCGGGTTGATACGCTTCGACTGCGGTGGTGCAGGCAGCTTCAGAAACTCCAAAATGCAGCCCGATGGCGATGGCGGACATGATGTTTTCGCGGTTGTGCGCCCCTTGCACATGGACGTGAAGTGGGCCATGAAGGGCGCCCGAGGGTCCTGTCCAGGTGAAGGATTCGACTGAGGCGACCTCGCTGACAAACGGTGCGGCGGATGGGGTGCCGTAGAGGGTTCGATTCAGCCCTTCAGACAGCGCTAAAAGTTTCGGATGATTGCCGTGTACGAAAACAGGGGCCTCAGGCTGTGCATTCCGGAGGTAATCAAACAACTCTCCTTTTCCCTTCATGACCCCATCTTCCCCTCCGAATCCTTCCAGATGCGCTCGACCAATGTTGGTGATGATTGCAGCGTTCGGTTCCGCGATCTTGGCGAGCAAGGCAATCTCTTCCTGGGCATTGGCGCCCATTTCGATGATGGCGATATCGGGCTCTGTTCGTGTTGCAAGCAAGGTCAGTGGAACGCCAATGTGGTTGTTGAAGTTTCCGATGGTCGCGTGTACGCTGGCAAATGTGGTTTGCAACACACACTTCATCAGCTCCTTGGTCGTGGTCTTCCCATTGCTTCCAGTGAGGCCAATGACCGGGCAGGTCCACCGGCGTCTGTGCCAACGGGCTAGGGATTGCAGCGCCTCCAGTGCGTCGGGCACCAAGATGAAACGTGAATCTCCGATCGGGGCGTGCTTGCCTTCATCCACGACAGCAGCGATGCAGCCGGCGTCGATGGCCTGCTGTGCGTATGCATTGCCGTTGAAATTTTTCCCCTTCAAGGCGAAAAACAATTGGCCAGCTCCCGCAGCGCGCGTATCCGTGGTGATACCGGTTGAGGCATCGAAGCTCGACTGGATGGCTTTGAATTGCGGATCGGAATCGGATAGGAACATGGCAGGTGCTTCGCGTTCAAGTTCAGAAAACAAAAAAGCCCTGCAGCGGGCAGGGCTCTTTGTATTTCAATGCGGGTTGTTGATGACCAATTAGCGAGGGCTATTCAAGGTTTGAGAGCCCATGCGGTCCATCGCACAGCGGAAACCGATGGATGCAGAAGATTTATCTTCATCCAAGAATCGACGCGTGCCCGGGCTCAGCCAGTAACTGCGGTCATTCCATCCACCGCCTTTGTAGACGCGGGAGCGGTTGTTGATGAGGCTTGTGCTCCCGTAGCCGTACATCATCTCGTCCTTCTTTTCTGGAGAACTGTACTCCTCGTCGTTGTACCTGATGCTTGATCGGAAATCACCGTCGAGGTAATCGATGTTGTTCGCTTCGCGGTAGTTATCGCGTCCTAAACTTTCTTCAACAGTGACGTCACGGTAACGCATTTCTCCGGGTGCCGCCGCGACGTTGCGGACGAACAAATCCAACAGGTCAGGAGCGATCATTTCTTCGCTTTCAATAATCAATTCTCTCGCCTCCGCAATTTGTTCTTGTCCTTCTTCAATGCGTTTGGCCTTGAGTTCTTCTTTTGCAGCTTCAATAGCGTTGAAGACATTGGCCACAAGGTTTTGCTCTTCATCAGTGAAGTTCTTCATCGCAGCCTTCTCGTAGACCTTGAGGTCTCCCTCTAAGGCAGCAACATCGTAAACAACGAAATCGTACTTGTCGGCAAGGATGCCTTCCGCATTCCGCTGTGCGGTTTGGTATACATTTCCACGGAAAGGACGGAATTCTTCCACATCAACAGCATTGTATGGGCGGTACACGTCCAAGACCCACTCATTCACATTGCCCGCCATGTTATACAAACCGTAGTCGTTGGGCGCATATTCATACACTGAGGCTGTTGCCGCTGCACCGTCGTTTAAAGAACCGGCAACACCCATGTAGTCACCCCGCCCTCGTGAGAAATTGGCATTCATGCCGCCGTATTCACGCGATCGGGAATTGTCGTTACGGGTGTAGTGTCCATCCCATGGATAGGTCCGACGGTCTGAAATCAACTCAGCATAGCTGTTTCCGATCAGGCCAAGGGCTGCAAACTCCCATTCTGCTTCGGTCGGGAGGCGGTAAGGGGGCTGAAACAATCCATCCGTCATGCGAACATTTCTTGCCCCAGCGGAGCCAGGTCGGTAATCGGTTAAGCCTTCCGTAACCGTTTCAGGCTGATACTGCCCTGAGAGGTAGGCATCGGTCGTGAAAAACTCCTCATCCAGTTGCGCTTCAGGATTGTGTGCGATGAGGCCCTCTCGCACGAGGAGTTGTTCGTTCACCCGGTCCGTTCGCCACTTGCAAAAGTCATTCGCTTGGTTCCAGGAAACACCCACCACCGGGTAGTTTTGGTACGCCGGGTGACGCAGGTAGTAATCCACATGTGGCTCGTTGTAGGCCAACTTTTCGCGCCACACCAATGTGTCCGGAAGGGCGCGTTGCACGACCTCACGGTACGAATCGCCATAAACGCGGTTCAACCAGTACAAGTATTCAAGCCAGAATGAGTTCGTTACTTCTGCTTCATCCATGTAGAACGATGGGACCGTAACACGGCGTGGGATGTTGTCCCAATTCATGGTTAAATCGTCTTCGATTTGGCCCATGGTGAATGTTCCTCCTTCGATGAAGACCAGACCCGGAGCGGTTTCTTGGCCAGCGTAAAAACGCTTTTCAAATCCACCATTTGAAGTGTCGTTGTATGCCCAGCCAGTAGCACCAGACCGTTCAGGGGTACAGCTGGAAAGGACCATTGCAGAGGCAGCAAGTCCGAGAGCGAAATACTTCCAATTCATGGTTGTGTAGGTTCGTGTGGGTTTCATGCAGATTGTAGGGGTGCGACCGGTTAAATCGCTTTAATTCAACTAGAAGGACGGGCAATTTATTGTTCGGAACTTCGAACGTTTGCCACGGCAATCAAATTGAATGGTCATGCTAATTTCGTGGGCCCCGCCTGTAGCAGGAGTCAGTTCGGAAACTGTCAAGTCGTAGCTGTAGCCGAATTGAACCACGTCCGATTTGATGCCCAAGGTGACAATGAATGCGTCCCGGTAATCCGTGAACATGATGCCACGGTACCAAATGCCACCGACAAGCGGGCCTTTATTGACGTACAAGCCCAAGTTCAACTGCTGGAACTCGCCTTGTCGACGGTAGAAGACGTTCGGAGAAATCGTGGACTCAATGCCGGTCACCGAACGCTGCAATGGGAGTACCGCTCCTGCGTGGAAGGTGTACTTCATGGGAAGGCGGCTGGTACCGACCACCAACGACTCATTGGGCTCGTTCAGGTGATGCACGGCGGCCCCGAAGTAGTACTTATCTGTAAATCCGAGGATGCCCGTGCTGAAATCTACGGCTTGAACCATGCCACCGCGTGGGATGTCTTGGGTCTCGTAGATGAAACCGCGTCGAGGATCAATCATGTCGCCAAACGTCAGGCGCCCCCAATCCAGGGCTTTTTGCATATACGTGACTTGCATCGCCGCTTTCAGCGAGAGCTTTCGGGTCACGGCTTGTTGGTAGCTGTAAATTCCACTTGCTGTGGTTGTGGAAAGCGTTCCTCGACCTGCTTGGTCATTCATAACAATGAAACCCAAACCTCCTGAAAGGGTCTCAACGTGCTGATCATACGCCGCCGCCGTGGTCACGAATGAACCGCTCATGGCTGGCCATTGGTTCCGGTAGGACATGGTCAAACGCGGGCAACGCGCCGAACCTGCGAAGGCGGGATTCAGGTAGAGTGGGTTGGCGAAATACTGGGTAAACTCGGGGTCTTGAGCCTTGGCAGTGGTTCCGGTCCAACTCACAAATGCAGCGGCCAAAATGAGGGCAGTTGCGGGGATTGTTAGGAGGTGCTTCATAAAGATGATTCCCAATGAATTTACAAGAATAAGAAAAAATCGAATGCCACTCTAAAAACCGGCATGTCCGGAACTTTTAGAATGCCATACTATATTGTAGTTAACGAGCGTTTTGCCTTTTGCGTTGCATTCTGATTTTTCACCACCTTCGCACTCTGAGATTAATGTCCATGATTCGCCACTTATTTTCCGTCGGTTTCGCTGCATTCATGTGGGTCCTGCTTCCGCTGCATGCTCAAGAAAATCAGAGCCCGGAGGTGATTGAAAAAGTATTTCAAGTGCATTGGGTAGAGGGGCACGCTCCGGTGGGGAATTGGGGTGTTTCAAATGGCCATTGGTTGGACGAAATTCCATGGGGCGTTTTTGAAGCATCCTGGGCGAACGATTGGGAAGCTGGGCAGACTTTGACGTCTTCTGAATCGTGGGAGGAGATTCCTTCCTCGTCATTGACCGCTCGTCAGCAGCAGTTGCTCACCAACGGCTTGCCCGCTGGGAAGTGGCGAATAGACGTGATTGAACGTGCTGCGCAATGGGCAGGACCACTTCTGCGCTGGAACTCAGACAAAAGCGTTTACGAGCGGTTGCTCGCTGTGCACGGTGCCTTTGGGCGGGGGTGGATTACCCCTTCCAATACCGTTGGGAACCGAACGCGCCAGTGGCCGACAGAACACCCTTTATCGGAAGGGACCGCACTCCGGATGTCCATCCCGACGTCTGGCCTGTACCGGATTGATCGCGCCTGGATGGTGGATGCTGGCTTCAATCCCGACACCATTGATCCGCGAAAGGTGCAGGTTTATGGCAACGGAGGAGCGCTTTTGCCCATGGACAATTCGGAAGAACGGCCGTTGGGATTGCGTCCGGTGGCGGCGGACTTCAATGGCAGTGAGGACGGAACATGGGATGAAGGCGATGAGCTAATTTTTTGGGGCCAAGGTGCAGATGAGATTCGTTGGAATTCGAGCACGTCTGCATGGGAACACTTTCGTCATCCTTATGAAGACAAGGCATGGTATTTTCTGGTCATTGATCGGGAAGAAGATGAGGGGAGAATTGCAACTGCACCAGCAGTAGTGGGATTGCCCGACACCGCCGTTGCTCGTTATGTGAATGTGCAATTCCATGAACAGGAATTGGAAAGTCCAAACCGTTCTGGACGGGAGTGGTTTGGCGAAGCATTTGGTGCAGTCAACCAGCGAATTTTTGCCTTCCCCACACCCTATCCGACCGATGACATGGCGCGGATATCAGCGCGATTTGCGGCGCAATCCATGGGCGTGCAAAGCTCTTTTTCGGTGACCAGTGGGGGGGTCTCATTTGAAGCTTCTCCTTCGTATACCAACTCCACCTCCACAAGCAACGTGGCGAACTTGGCCAGCGCTTCGGGGGTTGGCACAGCGGTATCGCAGACGGGGCTGGATGCTGACGACTCAATGGTGTCCGTTCAGGTCGAATTCGAAAAAGGAGTCAACACCGCATTGGGTTGGTTGGACTACCTGCGGGTCGAGCAGCCCTGCCATTTGAAGTTCGACGGTACTCCCTTCGCCTTCACATTTCCGGCCTCGAACATCGGGGTGGTCGAATCGCAGTTGACCAGTGAGGTGGAAGCAACGCGGGTGTGGGACATCACGGACGGCTCGCAGCCCCGAGAAATTGAGCTTGAAAACATGGCCGGTGGGGTTAAATGGTTATTCGAATCGGATACATCACGGGCATATGTGGCTTTCGCTCAGTCGTCTTTCCCAAAACCCGCATTCGCTGGCCTTATCGTGCCCTCCAACCTTCATGCGGTCCAACGCGCCGACCTGGTGATCGTGACCCGGCCCATTTTCATGGATGCCGCCCAACGGCTAGCTGCACTGCACGCTGATGATGGTTTGGAAGTGTTGGTGACAACGCAGCGAACGGTATTCGATGAATTTTCGAGCGGCAGCATTGACCCAACGGCCATCAAAATGTTGATGATGATGCTTCGGGACCGCGCCATTGACGGTGGTTGGGAACCCCCGAAGTACCTGCAGCTTTTTGGGGATGGGACCTATGCCAATCGGAACAACTTAGAGGCTTCCCCTTACGTCATCACGTACCAAAGCGAGAATTCGGTCAGTCCAACCGGAAGTTATGTGAGCGATGATTACTTCGGCTTTCTGGAGGATCAGTACGGGGAGGGCATTGGTGATAAGTTGTCGATTGGCGTGGGGCGCATCCCGTGTGAGACCGAGACGGAAGCCAATGCCATGGTGGATAAAATTGTCGCTTACATGCGCCACCCTCGGGCTGAGGTTACGGAGGGGGGGTGCTTGGGTGAGGGCGATGCCGACGACGGTCGATGGCGCAACCGCATTTGTTTTGTTTCGGATGATATGGACGGAAATGGAGGTCCGACCGAGATCGAGCATATGGTCAATTCCGATGAGCACGCCACGAAGCTCTCCCTTGAGCACCCGGAGTACGACGTCACCAAAATTTACCTCGACGCCTATCCACAGGAATCCACGCCAGGAGGAGAGCGGTATCCGGACGCCCAGCTCGCCATAGATCGCCAAGTTCAGGAGGGTGCGCTGATTGTCAATTACATTGGCCATGGCGGTGAACGCGGGTGGTCCCACGAGCGCATTCTCAACACCACGACCATCCAGAATTGGGAAAACCTCGCGCGGATGCCCCTTTTCATGACGGCCACGTGCGAATTGGCCCGTTTCGACGACCCAGAGGTGGATTCAGCGGGTGAAATGATGGTGCGCAATCCCAACGGCGGGGCCATCGCGATGCTGACCACCACCCGCGTGGTCTTCAGTGGGTCGAATCAACAACTCAACCGTGCTTTTTACGCGATTGCGTTACAAGACACGGGGTCTACGCCGTTGCGGCTCGGGGATATTACCAGGGTGACCAAAAACGACCCGCAGGTCTCCAACAGTAGCAACAAGCGGAACTTTTCGCTGCTGGGCGATCCGGCACTGCAATTGAATTACCCAGAGCACCGCGTTGAATTTACCTCCGTGCCGGATACGTTGCGCGCACTTGACCGGGCTTCGGTGTCCGGTCTGGTTGTGAATGCAGCCGGAGATACCCTGCACGATTTCAACGGTATAGTGCACGTGCAGCTATTTGACAAGCGCTCGCAAATCACCACATTGAATAACGACGGAGCACCGAACCCCCACACGTTTCAAGTGTTCCGAAATGTCATTTTCCGGGGTGTTGCGAGTGTAAGTGCCGGGGTTTTTGCCTTTGACTTTGTCGTCCCGCGGGACATCGACTTCAGCTATGGAAACGGTCGAATCAGTGCCTATGCAGTTTCAGATTCGACCGATGCGCACGGTTCGAACGAAAACTTCGTGGTTGGAGGGGTGAGCCCTTCCTTCACAGTTGATGAGGCGCCGCCGGTTGTTCGGCTGTTTCTGAATGACACTTTGTTCGAGTCCGGTGGCTTGACCGATGAGAATCCGTGGCTTTTAGCTCGGGTATTCGATGAAGGGGGCATCAACGCTTCCGGCGTCGGCATTGGCCACGACATCAAGGCTACCTTGGATGACCAGTCCGACGAAAGTGTCGTCTTGAACGATCACTACACCACCGATTTGAATACCTACCAAAGTGGAACGGTCCGCTACCCCTTTGAAGCCCTCGAGGAAGGTGCACACACCCTGGAATTGGTGGTTTGGGATGTCCAAAACAACAAGGGCAGTGCCAAAGTGGACTTCATTGTCGCACCCAGTTTAGAGGCGGCGATTGGTTCTGTTACAGCTTACCCTAACCCTTCAGCGTCGGGATTCAACTTCAAGATTGAACACAACGTGGCGTGCTCTGATGCCCGTTACGTGTTGGAGGTGTTTTCCGCGACGGGAGCCCTGGTGCACCGGCGAGAAGCTGCTTGGCATGCCGATGGATTCATTGACAATTCGGTCCGATGGGACATGGACAACGATGCCACAGGAACCGCGGTTTCTGCTGGAGTGTATGTCTTCCGGATGACCTTGGTTCCCGAAGCCGGAGCTGCCGCACAATATTCTGATCAGTTGGTCGTTATCCGTCCGTAACCAAATGATGTGTTTTTGCGTTTACTTTGCGCTACTCCTTGAATGATGAAAGAGATGAAAGCTTTTGAGAGAATATCCCTGGCGATGACGGTACTTTTTGCCTCTTTCGGCAACGCCGGCGCACAACTTACGCCGGGCGAAACGTCTGGACAGCAACTGCAGCTCAATACAATTACCACTGCCGTACCGTTTCTGATGATTACGCCGGACTCGCGCTCTGGTGCTATGGGCGATGCAGGTGTCGCGCTGTCTCCTGATGGCAACAGCTTGCATTGGAATCCGGCGAAGATGGCCTTCATTACAGACGAGATTGAATTCAGCCTGGCGTATGCGCCTTGGTTGCGTGCACTGGTCGATGACATGAACCTGGCCTACCTCTCGGCGACGCAGCGCATTGACAAACGCTCAGCTTGGGGAGCAGCCTTGCGGTATTTCAGCCTGGGTAATATTACGTTCACCGATGAAACAGGCACGACCCTTCGTGACTTTCAACCCGCCGAATTCAGTTTGGATGTGGGGTACAGCCAAAAATTGAGCGACCGATTCAGCGGCGGCATCGCCGGCCGATTCATCAATTCGAACCTCACTGGTGGCACGAACGTTTTGGGTGCCAACTCAAAGCCAGGCCGCTCCGTCGCAGTTGACATTAGCACGTTTTACACGAACCCAACCCTGAAGATTAGAGGCAAAGATGCCGTCTTCAATTGGGGGCTTTGCATTTCGAATATCGGAGCGAAAATCAGCTACAGTGAATCGGCCGAATCGGACTTCATTCCGACCAATTTGAAAACAGGAGCCGCACTCAAAATCCTCGCCGATGATTACAACAGCCTCACCTTCAGCTTCGATGTGAATAAACTTTTGGTGCCGACGCCACCGATATATGATCAAGAGAGCGGGAAGACCATCGTGAGCGGTTACGACCCCAACGTCGGGGTGGCCACGGGCATGATTCAGAGTTTTTACGACGCGCCCGGTGTCGTTAATTTCAATGACGACGGAACTTACACGGTGGAAAACGGCAGCATTTTTCGCGAAGAATTGCGGGAATACAACATCGGCGGAGGCATCGAATATCTGTTCAACGACGCTTTCGCCTTCCGAACTGGGTTTTTCAATGAACCCTTCTCGAAAGGAGCGCGTCAATTCATCACCTTGGGCGCCGGTATCAAGTATACCGTATTCACGGTTGACTTGAGTTATCTGATCGCGACGCGCCAGCAGAATCCGCTTGCGAACACCCTTCGCTTTACGTTAAGACTGCAGTTCTCGGACTTGGCTCAGGCCTCACAAGTCGAAGGCTGATTCCATGGCCTTTCGGATTGGTTACGGTTACGATGTCCACGAATTTGCAGAAGGAGAGTCTTTCTGGCTTGGGGGCATTGAGGTGCCGCACACGCACGGTGCCGTGGGCCACAGCGATGCAGATGTCCTGTTGCATGTGATTTGCGACTCGTTGCTGGGCGCTTTGGCCATGCGCGACATTGGCTACCATTTTCCCGACACGGATCCGCAGTACAAAGGCATCGATTCCAAAAAGCTCCTTCAGCACACCTACGATCTGGTCACCCAGGCCGGTTGGTCGTTGGGCAATGTGGATTGCACTATTTGCTTACAGCGTCCGAAAATTGGGCCGCATGTAGACGCCATGCGTCAATGCATTTCAGGTCTCATGGGTGTGGAATTGCACCAGGTCAGCATCAAGGCTACGACCACAGAAAAGCTCGGTTTTGTCGGGCGGGAAGAAGGCGTCAGTGCACACGCCGTCGTGCTGTTGGAAAAGGCTTAACGCCCCCCTTGGCTTTCGAAATGTCCAGGTTGGGCATCGCCGTCAAAGTGGACTTTGATGACTGCGGTATCGCGGAGCAAATCGACTTTGCCGATTTCGATACGAATGATGGTGACGCCCGTGCGTTGCTCCAAGTCGCGGATTAATTCATCGCGGCGTCCTTCTGCCAATAGGTCGACCCGGTCGTAGATGACGACCTTGGTGGCCAAGTGTCGAATGGCCCACAAGCGATCCAATATGAATGTGATGGTCCAGACGGCGACGTTGGCCGCACTAACGGCGATCCAACCTGTGGCGGCAGGGGCCAAGGCGTTCAATACGGACAACGCAATCACGATGAAGAGGTACGTCATTTCCCGAATGGGAATGGCATCTGTCCGGTAGCGGATGATGCCGAAGATGGCGAACAGCCCCAGTGCGAAGGCCAGATCAATCTCAACGGCCATGAGCAGATTGCACAGCAAATAAACAGCAGAGGAGACGAGGATGAACGAAAACACGTAGTCCCTGCGCTTGGAGATGACGTGGTAGATGCCAAGGACAAGCACCAGGCAAGACACCAGGTTCCCGGCAAATGGGATGAGCAAATTCAACACGTTATCCATCGCTTCAATGTAAGTTTTCTCTCATGCGCCGTACGCGTTTCATGACCGAACGGTAGGTGCGAGGAGGCAGGTTAGGGTTCAAAAGTAACATTCCGACGACATACTTGGACATGCTCATCCTTCTTCCCAACGGAGTGTACTCGAATTTGAAGCGCTCAAGTGCCTGCAGCAGGGGTGAATTGCGGTTGATGCGTTCTTGCTTGATTTCCATGATGCAGAGTGCACCCAAGCTTTCTTCCCTGTCGCCTGATCGGAAGACGATGTCGCTGTCGATGGTGATGCGTTCGACTTGGTCATTGGACACCAGCGTGAAACGATTGAAGTGGCAAGTGACTTCGGAGAGTTCCGGATCCCCGTATTTGTAGTGGCTGCTCAGGAATTTCGATTCCTCGGGGGTCAAGGGACGTTCGATCCCTGCTGCGGTGTCGCGCTCGATGCGGGCTTTAACGGTGCGGCCGTGAACGGTTTTTTCTTTGACCTCGAGGAAACTGCGCAGGTTGCTACCGTATTGCCGAATGCGGGCTTTGAAGCGTATGTTGCGGCCTCGGGTGTGCTCGTGCAGGGAACTTTGGCTCGCGGTCTCAATGAACCGGTTGCGGTACTCGGTCTGCCGCGCGCCGTCTACCTCCAAGATTCGATATTCGTCTTTGATTGCGCCTACCAATTGTGGTACCCATTCCCTATGAATCAGGTACTTCTGATCCAGTCGACTCATGAGCTCCGCCCCCTCGATTTCTGTGAGTGAAATGGGGGCCAGCGAGGTAAGGGCAGTTTGCAGGTCCAAGACTGGAAAGGTACAAAAAACGGCACGTATGCAGGCGTTTTTACTGGTTACTTCGCTGATACTTTCTTCCGATGAAAGCGTTTCAGATGGCGTTTGGTGGAGTTGGAAATTTCGTGTACTCTATACACCACCAACCGCCAATGGAATGGCCATTGAAATCCGGGTGTTAAATCATCGAAAAGTCGAACCTATATTTGCACTTCGAGACCTATTAAACCATGTCTACAAGCACACCCACAACCCCGGCTAAAGCCAAGGCCAAAGCGCCTAAGAAAGCCGCTAAGAAGGCCGCTTCTGTACCTCACTCGAAGGAGGTTTACCAGCGGTGGTTCCGCGACATGTACCTCATGCGCAAGTTCGAAGAGCGTTGTGGTCAGCTGTACATTCAACAAAAATTCGGAGGATTTTGCCACTTGTACATTGGACAAGAAGCGATTCTCGCAGGCATTTCGGAGGCCATTCGCCCAACCGATCGCATGATCACGGCTTACCGCGACCACGCTCACCCTTTGGTACTCGGCACAGACCCGAAGTTTGTGATGGCTGAATTGTACGGGCGTCGCACCGGCACGAGCAAAGGCAAGGGTGGTTCCATGCACATGTTTGACAAGGAGCGCAACCTGTTCGGTGGGCACGGTATTGTCGGTGGACAAATTGGTTTGGGAGCAGGCATTGCCTTCGCGGACAAGTACCGCAACGAGGACCACGTAACCCTTTGTTTCTTCGGCGATGGTGCAGCGCGCCAGGGGATTTTGCATGAGACGTTCAACATGGCGATGACCTGGAAGTTGCCGGTCATTTTCATCGTGGAGAACAACAAATACGCAATGGGAACGTCAGTCGAGCGCACGTCCAACGTGACCGACTTGGAGCGATTGGGCGCAAGCTACCGCATGCCTTCAGCAACGGTGGACGGTATGAGCCCAGAGGCAGTGCACGACGCCATCAAAGAAGCTGCTGAACGCGGCCGGAAGGGCGAAGGCCCCACGTTGCTCGACATTCAGACGTACCGCTACAAGGGACACTCCATGTCCGATCCGCAGAAGTACCGAACCAAGGAGGAGCTAAGCGAATACCAAGAACAGGATCCAATTGAGCACGTTCGCAAGGTGCTCATCGACCAGGGATGGAATACGGCAGAGGAACTGAAGGCAGTTGAAAAGGAAGTCAAAACCCAGGTGGAAGAATCTATTGCGTTCGCGGAACAAAGCCCGTACCCGGAGGCCAGCGAATTGTACGAGGACGTCTACGCTACGGCCGACTACCCCTTCGTTCGCGATTGAATAAACGACGAGTAGAACACGACATACTTAGACAATGGCAGAAATTGTTCGCATGCCCAAGTTGAGCGATACCATGACAGAAGGCGTGGTTGCATCTTGGCTCAAGCAAGTGGGGGATGAGGTGGAAAGCGGTGAAATTCTCGCGGAGATCGAGACCGACAAGGCCACCATGGAATTCGAGTCGTTTTTCGACGGCGTGCTCTTGCACATCGGCGTAGAACAAGGTTCGACGGCACCTGTAGACAGCCTGTTGTGCATCTTGGGTGAGAAAGGTGAAGACATTTCGGCGGTGTTGGAAGAAGCGGCCAAAGTTCCCGCAGCTGAGGCACCCGCTGAGCCCGAGGCTCCAGCACCGGCCCCCGCTCCAGCACCGGCCCCCGCTCCAGCACCCATTGCAGCCCCAGCCCCAGCGCCGGCACCCGCTCCTGTTGCAGCAGCCCCGGCTCCAGCCCCGGTTGTCCCATCAGCGAATGGTCGCCTGAAGGCCTCACCGTTGGCTCGGAAACTCGCAGAAGAACGCGGCTTGAACGTCTCCATGATTCCCGGTTCCGGTGATGGCGGCCGAGTGGTCAAACGCGACGTAGAAGCGTACCAAGCCCAAGGTGCAGGTGCACCGGTTCAAGGCGTAGAGCGCTTCACGGAAGTCGGCATCAGCCAGATGCGCAAGACCATCGCTCGCCGCCTTTCT